>Ga0207419_1001579_pt1 | contig 16675 bp, 18 predicted proteins | sample ElkSloMetagenome_4_FD_184723 | JGI IMG/M metagenome (GOLD analysis project Ga0207419, IMG submission 184723) | Hot spring microbial communities from Elkhorn Slough, Monterey Bay, USA - MD2A (version 2) | ecosystem: Environmental > Aquatic > Marine > Intertidal zone > Estuary: Microbial mat ...
AAGAAAAGAAGATTCAAGATGATTCAAGAAATACTGGGAAAGTGAAGAAATATCCTTACAAAACTTTATATATACCCTTTTTTTTGAGTTTGCAAACAAGTATTCTTTTCTGTTATTTCGAGTGAGGGGGCTTCGCGACGAATTGAGAAATCTTTCCGAATCTTCTTTTGTCTTTTCGACCGAAGCCATATTCTTATGTTGCGAGGTGAAGACCTTCCTGCCGGCAGGAAGATCTTCGAATTCGAAATGCCAAGAGAGATTTCTCGACTCGAGGATTCGCTCGAAATGACAGAGGAGATTCACTCAAGACAACGGAGAGGGAGAAATTCCTGCCTACCGGTAGATCTCCACTTCGTACAATGAGAATGGTACTTTGTTCGAGATGATGTATTTTTCCGTTTTTGTGAAGAACGAGTCCGCGAAGTGACGAAGCAATCCATCTGAATTATTTCGCAAGCGAGTCCCTTTTATCCGTCCGTAGTTTTTTTAAACGAAGGCGGGCGAGCGTGGCAATCCATCTGAAAATACAAAGAGAAATCTATACACCGTTTCGCCCTTCGACAAGCTTAGGGCTTCTCGTGGAATAAGAAAGGGAAGAGTTCGGATGGACCGCCACGCTTTCTCGAAGACTCGAAATCTCGCGGAGTCGGAATTTCCGATTTTGCGAGGAGGAGTCCGCGACGACGTGGCAATCCAGGATTTTCGGATGGACCACTACTCCCACTAAGGCGGGATCGCGGAGTCGGAGGGAGGGATGGATCGCTACTCCCGCCAAGGCGGGATCGCGGAGTCGGAGGGAAGGATGGACCGCCACGTCAACGCATAGGAATGAGTTTCCTTCCGGAGGTTTGGAGAGAAGGACACAGAAGAAAGAAAAATTTAATGTAAGAGGAAAAAAAGAGATGCTTCTCGTGGAGAAAATCCTTTACATGGAGGCTATCCTCCGAACCCAAAGAAGCCAGTAGCGGGTTCAGGAAATTCTATGTATTGAAGAACGTTTTCTTTATCCTCGTTTGGAGCGGTAAAGAAGATTTCATCTTGTAAAAATATTTGGCGAATAAGAGCATTTTCGGAAAGCTGTGGGGAAAGTGTTTGTGTCATGCGACGATCACGATGATCGAGTTCCGTTATTTTTATAGTATTTTCGGATACGTAGAGGATGTGTTCGTATTGCTTGGTCCACGCAACATTAGAGAGTGGAGAAGTGAAGGTAGCTACCGTAAGGAAGCTATTTTCTTCTCGTTTTGGCTGAACATCCCACTCGCGGAGAAAATAGGTTTTTATGGAAAGATCTGTCCAGTAGAGAAGTTTCTTTCCATCATTGGAAAATTGCATACCTTGAACATTCTCATCAAGTGCATATGTGTACTGCTCTTGCTCTCCTTGATTCCAGATCCAGAGAATACCTGTTTCTGAACGTCCGGCAATGCGATCTTTGTCGTAGGCGATAAGAGAGATGGAGTCGTCTTTTGTAAAATATTGAGTTTGTGTTGTCGTGATTTGTTCTTCATTTTTTCCAAGGCGATCACTTTTATAGAGAATCCCATTGGTTTTCATGGTGTAAAGATCGGAAGAGGAGAAATCATACGAAAGAATATCGGTAAAAAGGGTTTCTTGTTCCCATTGGGTTTTCTCGCGATTCGGGATGAATGTTATAAGGGAGGTATCTGAGAGAGCATACAGGGTGTTGCTACGAGGACCCCATCGAAGCATGCGAAGAGGAGATGTCTGTGTAATATCAGATACTTTTTGTGATGCGAAAGTAGCTATGTCTATGAGAAAGACTTCATCAGGAGATGAGAGTGCTGTAAGATTTGAAGAAGATATTGTTTCGCGATTTATCGTGGGAATAAGGAGTGTTTTTTCGTCAGGAGACCACTCGATATTGGATTGCCATGTGGTATGGCGTGTAGCAGTAAGAGAGGAAAAGATTTGGGTATTTATTTGTGTTTGTGTGTCATGGAGAATAACGAGCATCTCTGTCCCATTGTCTTGGGCAATGGCAAGGAACCTTCCTTCTGGAGAGGGGTATATTCCGATAACATTTTGCATAGGGAGGGTCTCGATAGTATATTCTTGTCGAGGAAGAATGATATTCCAAAACTCACTTGCCCGACCACTTTCTACGGTTATAGACTTTGACCATGTTTGAAATCCAGGCGCCGTTATGTCAATGCGATAACGACCAGGACGAAGTCCATCTATCTGATTGGAACCATTGATAATACTTACTTTATTTCGTTCAAGAGGGGTACCATCAAGCGCTATGGAAACTTGAGAAGGATTTGTTTTCAGTACAATAGCACCTGAATAAATGAAAATGCCACGCTCGAAACTATAGCGATACCCGAAAGAATAGGCAATAAGCATGCTCGCACTTACCAGAAAAAGAGCAGAAAGAAAGAGGAAAAAGATCATTCGCGTTATGGGAGAAAAATGCATGGACATAGAAAATGGGTAGTTAATACAACTTCTTATAGCATAGCATCTTTGGAGATTTTTTCATAAAAAGAATTTTTATGAAGAAGAAGATCGAAGTTCGTCTATTTTTGTATACACAGCTTGAAAAAATCCTTTAGCTATCGTTCCACTGGCTTGTTTTTGTGTCATTCCTCGTGAGTTGAGATAAAAGAGAATATCTTTATTTATAGGAGAAGTGGTAACGGCATGAGAACATTGTATGTCGTCGGCAAGGATTTCGAGATGGGGTTTTGCGTGAGCTTGCGCACTTTTTTCTAGAAGAAGGTGACGACTTTCAAAACCGGCCTTGCTTTGAGAAGCCTCCTTTTCGATGCGGATAATACCATCGTGAGAAAAATTCATATTTTCTTGAAGAAGGCTTTTTACGAGAATATGGGAAGATGTATGAGGAGAGGCATGAATTTGTTCAGTGGTGAGATGCATTCTTTTTTGAAGAACGTCGTCATAGAGTCCAAAAACAAAAAGACGAATATTTTTTTCTTTGAGAAGAAAAGTTATTTTTCCTGAACGATTTTTGAAGAAATAAACAAAAGTTCCAGGAGTGCATATCTCATAAGATTCTTTTGTTTCTTCGCTAATATCGTAAAATGTTGTCATAAGAATACTATTATCCAATACTTCCTTCCATTTCCATATGAATGAGTCGATTAAGCTCCACGCTATATTCAAGGGGAATTTCTTTTACGATGGGCTCGATAAAGCCATTGACAATCAGTCCCCTTGCCTCTTCTTCTCGAAGTCCCCGAGTTTGAAGATAGTGAAGCGTTTCTTCCCCAATTTTTTCCACGGTGGCTTCATGCTCTGTGGTTGCTTCGGGATTTCTATTTTGGATATCTGGATAGGTGTCTGAGCGAGAAAGAGAGTCAAGGAGGAGAGCATCGCACGATGTATAGGCTTTAGCACCTCGAGCGCCAGGAGCAATGGAAACGAGTCCCCGATAGGAATTACGACCACCATCTTTCGAAATGGATTTGGAAATAACTTTTGAGGTTGTTTCGGGAGCAAGGTGGATCATCTTTGCACCTGTGTCTTGGTGTTGCCCTTTGCCCGCAAGGGCGATAGAGAGAACTTCTCCACGAGCACCTTTTCCTGCCAAAACGACAGCAGGGTATTTCATTGTTACTTTTGATCCGATATTGCAATCAATCCATTCAACAAGAGCATTTTCTTCGGCGCGAGCTCGTTTTGTAACAAGGTTATAAATATTATTGCTCCAGTTTTGGACGGTAGTATAGCGAACGCGTGAACGAGGATGGGCAAATATTTCCACAACGGCACTGTGAAGGGACTGTGTTCTGTATACAGGCGCTGTGCACCCTTCGATATAGTGAACCTCTGAGCCTTCTTCAGCAATAATGAGCGTACGTTCGAATTGACCGAAAGACTCGGCATTGATACGAAAATAGGCTTGAAGAGGAAGGGATACCTTCACTCCCTTGGGGATGTAGACAAATGAGCCTCCTGACCACACGGCACTATTGAGCGCGGCGAATTTATTATCATTGGGGGGGATAAGGGTTCCAAAATATTTTTTGACGATGTCGGTATATTTTTTGAGTGCGGTGTCCATATCACAAAAGAGGACACCTTTTTTGGAAAGTTCTTTATTGACGGATTCATACACAACTTCTGATTCATATTGAGCACTTACTCCAGCAAGAAAATTTTTTTCTGCTTCGGGGACGCCGATGCGATCATAGGTTTCTCGGATTTCTTGGGGAAGATCTTCCCATGAATCCATTTGTTTTTCGGTTGCTCGAAGAAAATAGGTGATATTTTCAAAATCGATATCTTTAAGATAAGCTCCCCAAGAGGGCATAGGACGATCTATGAAATGTTGATAGGCTTTGAGACGGAAATCCTTCATCCAAACAGGCTCTTTTTTATAGTGAGAAATTTCCTCGATGATTTTTGGGGTAAGTCCTTTTTGTGTACGATGGACAGATTTTTCCGGCATGGAAAATCCAAACTTATAATCGAAGTCAGTTTCTTTCTTCTGTTGATTTTTTTTCTTTGTATTCATAGTCTAGTGAAAATGTTCGTATCCATGGGTATCGATGTCTTGAGCAAGGGAAAAATCTCCTGAAACAAGGAGAGATCCATTTTTGAAAATAGTTACACTGTCAGCTGTAAGTTCTTTGGCAAAAGAAGTTCTGTGAGTGATGATAATGATAGTAGGTATGTCAGATTGAAGCTTCTTCAAAAATGATGTCATACTCCTCAGGGCATCTCTATCAACTCCTGTGTCGATTTCATCAAGAATGGCACAACGAGGTTTGAGGATGGCCATTTGAAGGAGTTCCATCTTTTTTCGTTCTCCACCTGAAAATCCTTCATTGAGTGATCTCGAAAGGAGTTCCTTTGGTATAGCAAGTTCTTGAGCGTAGGACTCGATAGATTTTTTGAGATCAAACGCTTCTACTTTGCCATGAAGCGCCGTTCGAAGCATACCAAAAACGGTTACTCCCGAAAGAGAAGGTGGGGATTGAAAAGAAACGAAGAGTCCCTTTTGGGCACGTTTATAGGGCTTAAGTGAAAGAAGCTCCTGCTCCCCAAGCACGGCGGAACTTGTTGGGTCAAGAGAAAATTCGGGAGATCCAGAAAGAGAAAGGGCGAAGGTAGATTTTCCTGAACCATTAGGCCCCATGATAAGATGTATACCCGAATTGAAGGTGTGAGAAATATTATTGAGGATTTGTTTTTTGTCGGCAGTTACCGTGTAATGGTTGAGAGTGAGCATAAGATCATATAATCATTTAAGCATTGAATCATCTAAACATTTAAACATGGAAGCATATAATCATCGAAGCATTGAAGCATGAAAACATGGAGTAGGTATCTTATGTGAGATGTTTGCGAGAAAGAATACTGTGGAGTGTTATTTGAGAGAGTGAGGTATCAATCATTGTATTGACTTGGTACCAGACGTCTTTTGTAGAGCAAGTGGATTCTTTGGGACATCCCGTTCCAAAGCAAGGAATATCAAAGAAGGGACCTTCGAGCTCAGCAAAAATATCAGAAAGGGTTACATCCTTTGCATCGTGAGCAAGCTCATAGCCTCCGCCAGCACCGCGATGTGATCGAACAAAGCCTCCTTTTCGAAGAGATTGAAAAATCTTTTCGAGGTATTCGTGAGGGATGTCTTCTTTCTCGGCAACTTCACGGGCACTCATCGGTCTTTTTGCTCGAGCAAGAAAGGAAAGTGCTTTGAGACCATAGTAGGTTTTTGAAGAAATCTTCATAGATTTTAAATAAGACTTTCTTAGTCCTATTTAAACAGAAAGAAGAGATGACGTCAAGATTCTATTGACATAATAAAAAAAGTATGTCATAAAAGAGAGGTTATTTCTGTTCCGCAACCAAAAGAGGAGAATAGCGATGAAAAGCGCAAAGATGTGTCGTCGGAAGAATCCCTATACTTCTCCGCCAACGACAGACCTTTCTAATGTGAAGGAGTATGTTGATAAAAAAGGATCTGTACCTTCGTATAAGGAAATGTCCCTGGAACAGCAAGAAAGATTTACAAGGAAAGTAGAAGGGGCATTGAAAAATTTCTGGGGAGATCAGGATTGATCTTTCCCCAAAGAAATTGATCTTTCCCCAAGGAAAGCCGGCTCAACGAGTTCGGCTTTTTACATAGATACGATAAAAAAAGATCGCGCGTTAAGAAAATGAATCTATATTCCATTTCAAATTTTCATTATCTCTATTGAGAAAAAATGAATTTTTGAAAGAAAAAGCAATCATGTATTTTATATATACCAATTTTCTCGAAAAAAAGATGCCTTTGAGTTCTCAAAGACATCCCTGTCGTTTTTTAGCTCACGCTTAGAATACCCAGGCCGTGAGCCCAGCACCAATACAAAACTGAAGAACTATCTGGGATGCTACCCAGAACGGGTTCTCTTCAATTGCCGACATGACTCGCATGGAGGCAACTGTAAAAAATGCGAAAGCGGGAGGGGCGCTCCCCAATATAAGGATTTCTTCCAGCTCCGTCTGCTGGAAGGGGAGCAACAAGAAGAGCATTATGAATGCCACTACCAAAGCCCCCCAAATTATATGGAAGGTAAATCCCCATACCGTAAAGGAATCTCCAATCTTTTTGGAGCCCCCTTTTTTGAGGAGCTCCCATGTCCCCACCAAAGAAGCGAGGATAAAGGTGAAGAGTCCCAATTCGAGTGGCCGGAGGGGCAGCCACGAGATGATTCGTGGTTCGAACCGAACCGCTACGTCGTTAGCGGAAAACGGAGTTGCTCTGTTGAGCTGATCCCATTCCTCCGCCGAGAGTTCGAGATAACCTCCTTGTTGGTAATGCTGCCACGCTCCACGAATGAGCGAGGCAATAGCGTCCTCCCAAGATTCCTTTTTAGTCCATCCCTGGACCTGTTTTACGGCAATACCCGCAACAACTTTACAAACTCCTCCGTGCTGAACAAAGGCTCTTTGCACCTCCCCAAAGGGATCTTGTATTGATACTTCTCCATCCGGCGGGATGGGGCAGATGATTTCGTCGGCGATTGCCGGTGTGGCAATCGCGATGGAAACAGAAACAGCGAATAATCCAATAAGAATACTGTAGGTTTTCATCGTTTTTCTCCGGTCGTGAGCCCGACATAGGGTCGGGGGTGTGGGTTTGATCCGCCAGGATGGCGGAAGTTCTATTTTTTAAGGAACTTCTTAATATAGCATACTTTGATATACATGTCAAGTATTTTTAGCCGATCTATTGTTGAATACAAAAAATTCTGTTATATTGAAAAAATAATAATAAGTAAGTATTTATGCGTATGTTTGGAGAATTGAAACTTGGGCCAGAACATAAACTCGGAGGAAATCATGATGAACTACTCCAAGCAAGAGAAATGCGTGTGAGAAGCGAATTTTCACAACAAGAGCCAGAGACTCTCTGTGATAATTTGTATCATGATTATCGTGATCGTGCAGATATTTCACAAATGACGCAAAGGCAATTAGAAGCATTGCGTGACTGGGCGGATTGCAAAAAAGATGAATTTGATCCAAGTGAGAGAAAGCGTGGATATAATGCTTCAGAGGTTGGTCAAAGATTTCTGTATGAGGCAGTGAAAGAAAAAATTGATCAGGAGTTACAAAGAAGAATGAGGGCGCTTAAATAAAAAATAAGAAGTATTATGAAAGAATATCTAACACTTGGTTCAGATGTTCAAAGAGAAATGCAGGAGATGAAACAAACTCTTTTGCGATCTATTCGGGACGGATTATTCCATCTTTCTCCTCTAGAAACTGCTCAGAAAGTAAGAGACAGGTTACTAAACTCATCTGTGATGGGAATAGATGCATCAGAATTAGAGACCGCTCTTGCAGTGGGGCGGGATTCATATCGAGAAAGACTTCTTGTGACAGGTCCAGTATCTCTTGACACACCTCAGATTCGACAAGAGGTTCTTTTTTATGGACTCGAGAACGATCTTGCAGTACAAGAGTTGTTTTCTCGTGGAGAGGGGGAGCAAGAAGGAGAGAGTACGGCTGTTCTTCAAGGAAGAGATCCCGAAGATACAAGACGTGATACTGTTGAACCTACTGGGATAGTTTCTAGAGAAGATAGCGATAAAGCTAATCCAGATGACAATGTTGTTTCAATGGTAGAGGAAAAATCTCCATCAGAGGGAGTTCTTGAGAGAATAGAATCTTTTCCAGATGTAGGAACTCTTTATGCATCTTTACTACAAAGATGCAATGAAACATGGGAGCATGGGAACAAAGAAGAAGCGTGTAGAATGGCTTTGTATTTTAGTAGTGAAGGTGCGGGTGAAAGATTCTTTACCGATGCCTATGCAAAAGATAAAGAGAATCATCCTGAAAAGATTGAATATACCATTTTATATCGAGCTGCTGAGGAATTTTTTGAGCAGTTTGCTTCTCAGCTACAAGGAGAAGAAAAGGAGATCTACGAAACTATTTTGGAATCCTTCGCTAATGTAGGAAAAGCATTAAATCGATTCAAAGAAAAATCGCAAGAGGGATATGAATTTCTTGTTTTTTCTGAAAATAACAGGGAAGATATGAGAGTAAAGTTGCTTGGTATGTGGGAGAATCCTTGGAAAAATTTGCTTATAGTGGAACGATTTGTGAATATGCATTTTAAAGGGATAGAGGCATTCGATGTTCTTTCTTCAAATATACAAGCACTTCTCGCGCATGCGGAATTGTTGTATAAGAAATATGATCTTAGGTTTATACAGAGCCAGCAACTCCCTTCTTTTCTTCCTTGTTCTGATGGAGAACAATTTGTAATTGCCGATACGAATGTTGAAGTTAAGGATACATACAACCAGTATCTTTGCGGAGATGGATTTATGCAATCACAAGCATTTCAAACAAATGTTCTCAAAAGAATGAATGATGAGGGAGGTAAAGTCATTGCTCATTATAATGCTATACCTGTTTTAGACAAAAGTGGTGACTCTTGTATAGCTAATAGTAGGAGTGTTGGCGGAGAATCTCTTGGGGAAGCTGCGTGTACCGCATCGTTTCATGCGCCGGGTAATAAATATACGGACAAAGAAGGGAATAGTTATGTTCTAGAAAAGGGTGAGGATGGTCATTATACATTTCGTAAAGAATAAAAATAGAAAATATACTTTGGAGGAAATAAAAAAACGGCAATTACTTGTCTGTGTGTGCAGGGTAATTGCCGTTGATTGGACGTAGAACACATAGCTTTGTATGCATCTTCTACACCCCCTCTTTCTTCTCAGGATCACTCGGCGTCTTCGCCGTTGATCTGGGCGAGGTGTGTTTTCGCTCCTTCTTTCATCACCTCGCCCTTGGCGGCCTCACGTTCTTTTTTAGTGAGGTTTTTGGGGTTCCTTTCCCGAGCGTACTCGGGCCACACTCTCCCGCGAATTTGGCGGGGTCCCTCTTCTGCTGAACAAAAGAGGACGAAGTCCTGGAATGCGGTCTGATAGTTTCTGCCATCCCTGGCCCTGTACGAGTCCGTGTAGACATCGCCGTCGTACCTCCCAGAACAGTTCCAAGAATTGAAATTCCTGAACTCTCTGGTAAGTCGATCCCATTGGGCTCGGGTCGCACCTCCTTTGGGGGAGATGCATTTGAACATATCCTTCCTTGGATGTCTTAGGTCCTCCTTTGTGAGGACGTACGTGTTGTCCGCAAGGACAACTTCGGCCGTCTCGGGGATCGACATCGATCCCCAACTCCCGAATAGGCCCACGATGATGAGGAAACAAAGAATGACCAGGATCCAGATATAGACCCATCCAATTCTATGGGAAGCCTCTTTCGTTTTGGGATCCCAAAAATCCCAGAATCCCCGGGGCGCCTTCGTGGGTTCTTCTGGCGTGGCGTCGATCGCCTCGTCCAGGATGGCCCTCGTTGGGAGCCGGTTTGTTCTTATTTTTTCGACTTTTGCCATGTTATTTCTCCTTTTTTTTGGAGGTAAAGTCTTTCCCGTATGGCTTTGGGAAAGACAGGGTGGTTTGTTAAGGAACATATAACTTTAGCAGAAAAAACGATACTTGTCAAGGTTTTCGAAAATGAATTTGTTTGATAGAGTGAATAAAGAAATTCTATTATATTACTTTATGAAACAATCATTTGCGTCTCTTGTTTTCCAGTATCTCGAAAAATCGGGAATAGAGCTTGACAGTGCGACGAAAAGACCCATTGAGCGCGTTGGGAGAGAAGTAGACTCTCGCTCTGGAGAAATGACCTGGGAGAAAGGATTGGATAGATGTCATTCGAGTGCCAAACTATATCGTTTGAGTGCTTCTGCTATGCGCTCACTTAAATCCGATCTCCAGCGAAACTATTATCGATAAAATGTTTTCATGTTCTCATTTGTTTATATGCTTACATGTTTCAATGATTAGATGATCAGATGTTTATGAATCTTAAGGATGTTCGAAAAAAATATATAATATATCTCGAGAAAAAGGATCATAAAAAGATTCCTTCTTCTTCCCTTGTTCCTGAGAATGATCCAACAACGCTTTTTACCGGTTCGGGCATGCAATCATTAATCCCCTATCTTTTGGGAGAAAAGCATCCCATGGGAAATCGTCTTGTGAATTCGCAGAAGTGTTTTCGTGCTGAGGATATCGAGGAAGTGGGGGATAATCGCCATACAACTTTTTTTGAAATGTTGGGAAATTGGTCTTTGGGAGAATATTTCAAAGAAGAGCAATTGCCGTATTTTTTCCATTTTCTTGTGGATGAGATTGGGATTGATCCCAATCGTTTGTATGTGACGGTATTTTCGGGTGACGAAAAAGCGGGTGTTGGTAAAGATACGGAATCGATTGCCATTTGGAAACAACTTTTTGCCGACAAAGGAATAATGGCGGAAGTAGTGGAATTAGAGACAGAAAAACGTGGGGGAGAATTGGGGATGCAAGGAGGGCGCATTTTTGCCTATGGATCAAAGAAAAATTGGTGGAGCCGAAGTGGTGTGCCTGAAAACATGCCCCTAGGAGAGCCTGGTGGACCAGATAGTGAAGTTTTTTATGAATTTGTTTCTATCGAACATGATGAAAAGTTTGGAAAACATTGTCACCCCAATTGTGATTGTGGACGATTTATGGAGATCGGCAATAATGTTTTTATGGAATATGTTCGCACAAAGGAGGGATTCGAAAAGCTTCCTCAGAGAAATGTTGACTTTGGCGGTGGGCTAGAACGAATTACGGCTGCAAGTGAAAATAATCCTGATGTTTTTCAGGTGGATGTTTTCCGAGAAACGCTTCTTTGGATGGAAAAAAATACTTCAAAAACCTATGAAGAAAATAAACGAGCTTTTCGTATTATTCTCGATCATATGCGAGCGGTGACCTTTATGATAGCGCAGGGTATTTTCCCCTCCAATACGGGTCAAGGCTATATTTTGCGTCGACTACTTCGTCGATCGATTCGGTTTTGGGATTCACTCAAGGGAGAAGGAGAAAATGAGATGTATCAGATCACTCTTGGATTTCAAAATTATTACAAAGAAATGTACCCTGAAATTCTCCAAGAAAAAGAAAGGATAATAGACGAGATTGAAAAAGAAGAGAAAAAGTTTCGAAAAACACTTGAGAAGGGCTTGAAGGAATTTGAAAAAATCGCTCGTCGGGGTGAGGTGAATGGGAAAGATGCCTTTGTGCTTTTTTCAACCTATGGATTTCCTATGGAGATGACGGAAGAATTGGCATTTGAACGAAATATTGAAATTGATCGCGATCAATACGAAAAAGAATTTGAAGAACATCGAAATCTTTCGCGAACAGCTTCATCGGGGACGTTCAAGGGGGGATTAGCCGATTCAAGTGAACAGACGACTGCTCTCCATACCGTAACACATTTGATGCTTGCCGGATTGCGTATGTATTTGGGGGATCACGTGCATCAAGCAGGATCTAATATTACTGCCGAAAGGACTCGTTTTGATTTTACCCATCCTGAGAAAGTCTCTCGAGAAATTCTGGATAAAGTAGAGGCGTACGTCAACACAGCAATACAAAAAGGTTGTCGTGTACGCGTGGAAGATATGGATAAAGAAGAAGCCCGACTTTCGGGAGTTGAAGGAAGTTTTTGGGAAAAGTATCCTGATCGTGTTCATGTATATAGCGTCGAAGATGAAGAGGGAAAGATATATTCTCGGGAACTTTGTGGGGGCCCTCATGTTGATTCAACTGTTGCTATAAGGGGAATATTTCGTATTGTAAAAGAGCAATCTTCAAGTGCGGGTGTTCGACGTGTTAAGGCTATCTTAGAAATATAAAAGAAAAAATATGTCAAAGATAATGTTTCGAAAAAAAGACCTTTTAGGTGCTAATCCTGATCGATCACGGGCCATAAAAAAGCTCATGGAAAATGAGGGTATCGCTGGAATTCTTAATCAAAAAAGGGAGCGTCGAGAATTTCGAGATGCTCTCAAAAAATATACACAAAATGATCGATACGTGAGTGAAGCCGAAGTACGAAGTGCTCTTGCTGAGCTTAAGTTAGGTCGAAATGATTCTCTCTCACGAGAAGAAATTCGGGGATTAAGAAAAGAATTAGGGCTAAAGGGGTCTTTGGGAAAATCCGATCTGGCTCAAGATTCCGCTTTAAGAAAACATAAAGGAGGCATCTTTGATACGCATACGAGCCGAGTGTCTTCTACAAAAAGACCCCTCTCACGAGGATTACCATTTTAGTGAGATAAAGAAATGAAATATCATATTACTACGTTTGGGTGTCAACAAAATCATGCTGATAGCGAGCGCATCGCCTCCTTGTATGAATCTCGTGATTACCAGGAGGCACAGAGCTTTGAAGATGCCGATACGGTTATTGTAAATACGTGCGTTATCCGAGAGCGTGCTGCGGAAAAAATTTTTGGCTTTATTCGAAATGTTTGTAAGAAAAAAAGCTCTGTTCATATCGTGGTGACAGGATGTCTTATAGGAGCGGCTTCACGCGAACCAAGTGGAAAGATGATGAAGGCGCTCCGAAAACGTCTTCCTGACGTCGAGTTTCTTCCTCTGGATGAAGTAGGTTTTGAGCATGCTCCAAAAAGAGGAAGTGGGATTCATGCTTGGCTTCCTATTTCCAATGGATGTAATAATTATTGTACGTATTGCATAGTTCCTTTTTCACGAGGAAAAGAGCGATCAAGATCTTTTGATGAAATTATTCAAGAAGCGCAAGATATTCTCAAAAAAGGTTTCTCGGAAATCACCCTTTTGGGGCAAAACGTCAATTCTTACGGAGCTGATTTTTTGATGGAAAGATACAAAGAAGGAGGGGACTATGTGCTTGATGAAGAGAATGTTAAGCCTATTATGGTAAATCATTTGGGAAGACATCGCATTCCCACGCTCTTTCCTCATCTTCTCAGAAGAATTGCTGATATGAATTTTGATCGAGTTTCTTTTATGTCATCGAATCCTTGGGATTTTTCGGATGAATTGATTGCTGTCATCGCACAGCACGAAAATATTGACCGAACACTTCACCTTCCCGTGCAATCGGGGAGTGACCGTATTCTTAAAGCAATGAATCGGTGGTATACTCGAGAGGAATACAAGACACTTGTTAAAAAAATTCGATCACGTGTTTCGGGAGTTTCTTTTACGACGGATATTATCGTGGGATTTCCAAGTGAGACACAAGAAGAATTCCTTGAAACCATGGACTTTGCTCGTGAGATGTGCTTTGAAAAAGGCTATATAGCGTATTATTCTTCGCGACCTGGAACAAAAGCAGCTTCTCTGCATGATGACGTGTCCTTGGAGGAAAAAAAGCGACGATTTTATGAACTTGATCAGCTTGTAAATAAAAAGAAAAAATAAAAGAGCTTTTGCTTTATGAGAACAAACAAACAAAAACCTTCACTTATCAGATTTTCCGTTGATTTTTCTTTTGATCTTTCTTTTTCACAAAAAGTGTCAAGTGTACTCAGCCTCTTCTTCGTAGCACTTCTCGCTTTTCTTGTTGCTTGGTTCGCTTTTTCATCTTCTCAAAAAATTACGGATAATTATGAACAGCTCAATTATCAAAGAGAGGTAGAAGTGGAAGAATTCCTATCATTATAAGTCTATGAAAATCGCTCTTGTCCATGATTATCTTGTCCAATATGGTGGGGCAGAACGAGTCTTAGAAAATTTTTGTGAGCTTTTTCCTCACGCTCCTATTTTCACTCTTCTCTATGATGAAAAAGCGACACATGGAAGGTTTCAAAATAGAACTATCTATACCTCATCGCTCCAAAAATGGCCTTTTGTTCGTAAGCAACATAGAATATTTCCTCTTTTTATGCCTTCAGCCATAGAAGAGTTTGATTTTTCTCGATTTGATGTGGTGTTGAGTGATTCTTCAAGTTTTGCTAAGGGTATTATTACGCCACCCCAGACAGTTCATATTTGTTATATGCATACGCCTATGCGCTATGCATGGGATGATTGTCAACGGTATATTCGAGAATTTCGACATATTTTCCCGATAAAAATATTCATCCCCTTCCTTATAAATATGATTCGTTTATGGGATAAGGCAAGTGCTAACCGACCTGATAACATTATTGCTAATTCGGAATTCGTAGCTCGTCGTATTAAAAAGTACTATCATCGTGAAGTGACTGTCATTCATCCTCCTGTCGATGTACAGAAGTTCTTTTCTCAAAAAGAGGAGGATTATTTTCTTATAGTAGGTCGACTTATTGCGTACAAACGACATGATATTGTCATAGAGGCTTTTAATCGATCAGGGAAAAAACTTAAGATTATCGGAGTAGGACCAGAAGAAAAACGACTTCGGTCATATGCTCGAAAAAATATTGAATTTCTTGGTCATATAGATGACGAAAAACTTACCCATTATTACGCGCGTTGTCGAGGACTTCTTTTTCCTCAAGAAGAAGACTTTGGTATTGTTGCTGTCGAAGCACTCGCTTCGGGCAAACCAATCATTGCTTTTCGAGGAGGAGATATTATTCGACATGTTCGGGAAGGAAAAGAAGGTGTTTTTTTTGAAGAACAAACTGTTGAAGGAATTGAGGATGCGCTTCGTCGTTTTGAAAAAATTTCTTTTAATGCGCATACTATACGGAAAAGAGCACTTCGTTTTGATAAAAAAGAATTTCAAGCTACTATAGAGGTGTATATAAAAAAGATTGTAATGGAAATGTGATATATCAAGATAAGAAAAGAATTATGCTACAAAAGTACACAGAGATTATTTCTCAAGAAGCGCAATCGATAATTCATTTTAGTGATGTTTTTTCTGGTCCTTATAAGGATTTTGATGCAGAACTTACGGTAACGATGAGAAATCTTGGGATTCTTTCTGATCGAACCTATTTTGTAGGAGGGGATCCTCGACTCGCTGGATATGGAGCTGTTTTGCTCAATAATCTTACAAAAGAAAGAAAGTATATTTCTCGTGAAATGAAGCTCAATGATAGCTTTTTACATACAACCATTTTTTCTATTCTTAATGCATCACCCCGCGAGGGATACAATGTCGAAGAAGCTCCAAATGGAAGAGATTTTCACATGGCTATTACACAAGATGGCGTTGTGTTTTTTGCTTGTCCTTTGGAGACACTTTCTGCACTAGAAACAAGGAATGAAATCATGGCTCTCTATCGTATCCCCAATGAAAAACTCGCCTTTACAAATGGAAAAAAAGAGCAATTTCGTTCGTCGATAGTGGCGTTGAGTCGTTTTTATCCCGAAAGCATGGAAGCAGTTTTTGAATATGAAAATAAGGAAGAGCTTGTAAAAGCAAAAGAGTTGGGATTGCATCCCCAAGTAATTCCTCATCAAAAGAAGGTCATTGAATATGCGTATGCTGATCGTTTTGGGAATGTTCGTTTGAGTATTTTAAAGAGTGAGCTTCTTCGAGAAAAGTTGGATTCTCAGAAGGGAAAAAATATTTTCCTTCGATTGAATGGAACAATAAATATTCCTGTGTTCTATGGAGAGTCACTTTCTGATATTCCAATTGGAGTGTTGGGTTTGTATGAAAATATAGCAGATGAAGAAAATAAAAAGGCCTATGCAAGTTATTGGGAGTTGGTAAAAAGAAGTGATCATTGTTTATCAGATAAAAATACAGCAAGAGACATACTTGATCAATATAACAAAGGAGATATTTTTGATATACAACTGGAAATATATCTTCAAGAAGAGGTATAATAAAAAAAGAGTTCCATAATAAAAAGTAAAATAAAAAATATGAAGATATTTCGAGTCCTCATCGTAGGAATAGCCGTTCTTATCGTCGTTGTTATTATTTTTTTCGGAGCGATGCGTATATACTCCACTCCTTATTATAAAGAAATGCCCAAGAAAGAGCATATTGAGATGCTTCCTTTGAATGCAATAGTCGAACCTGAAGAAATGCCTTTGTCTTCAGAAGGAACTATTGATGAACTTATGGAGGATGAACTTCAAAAAGTTGAAGAAGAAATAAATGCCTTAGATGATGAGGTGATTGTGGAAGATATGGAAATAGATTCTATTTTAGAATAATTGCAATATATTTACAAAACATATGAATAAAAAATATCTTTCTTCGATAAGCATTGTTGTAATTATGTTTCTCGGAGTTTTTTTGTTTTTGGAAACAACTCATGCTATGAACGCTCCTTTGCGAGAAGATACAGTTGAAAGTAGAAATATGATGCGAGATGATAAGGGTGGGGAACGAGCTGATCTTTTAGAGGAAC
>Ga0207419_1001582_pt1 | contig 16638 bp, 17 predicted proteins | sample ElkSloMetagenome_4_FD_184723 | JGI IMG/M metagenome (GOLD analysis project Ga0207419, IMG submission 184723) | Hot spring microbial communities from Elkhorn Slough, Monterey Bay, USA - MD2A (version 2) | ecosystem: Environmental > Aquatic > Marine > Intertidal zone > Estuary: Microbial mat ...
ATATACATGAGAATTACAAGATAACTTCAGATTCTCGCAAAAATTTATCAATTTTGCCAGGATTCGGAGTGTTACCGATGTATCTCATCTTTTGCAGATGCCCACAGGACCCCACAAATTCAAATACCTAATTCATTTCTTTGACCACCTCCCTTAAATAAAATAGAACTCTTTTTCATCAAACAAAAAACTCGGAAATGATATTTCCGAGTTTCTTCTTGTCTAGCCTTTTTAGGGAGCAACCTCTTTCCAACTCGCCTTCCCTTGATCTATTCCAGGGGGAGATCCTCCTCCACCAGAAAGATCTACTGCAACCGTAACTTGAGTACCTATATAATCTAATTGAGAAACTGAAATAACCCTCGTGCAAGAGCTACCTCCCGAACTAGCAGTGAACGTTTTGTGTGTATCAGGAGTACTCAATACTGGCGTTGTAATACAAGAAGTGTTGTTGATGCTCCATGAAGAACTTACCGCATTTCCAGTATCTTGATCACAGGCATACAATGTTATATCTTCTCCATCGTCCAAAGAATACTGAGAAAAGCTTATTCCACTACAACTATCCTTCTTTAAAATGAGTTGTTTTGTTGTCGTCGAAGATTCGATAGTAGATTGATCTTGCAAAAGTCCTTTTTTCGCATAAAAACTTTCTACTCCATTTAATTCTACTCTCACTTGATAATACCCACTCATAGGAGTAAGAGAAAGAATTCCAGCATTTTCGGCACTCCACACAGTCATGGCGTCATCCGTAACATCAGATCTATCCTCACAGGCAACAACATCATAAGCAGTACCTATCACACTGTTAGTAATAGATTCTGGAAAAAGTTCTCCCGCACATACTCCAGTTTCATCAAAATATCGTATTTCAAGAGAACTTTCTGCAACATTCACCTGCAAAGGAATCCAAGCAGAACAGGAATCTTCTTCTGGCGCACCAGAGTCATCACATGCCCTGGCTTGTATATCTTTTATTCCTGGAGTCATCCATGATTTTGTTGATGAAAACGGACGAGTTCCATCTGACCATAGAGATGCGACATTAGAAATACCATTATTCGTCCAATCTATTTGATACTGAATAGCATCACCATCGCTATCAACACTTCCTTCTACTTGATAAGAACCCATTTCATTTACACGAAGATTTACTGATCCTGAGAAGGTTGGTGGGGTTGGTGGTTTATTATTCATATTTACCGCTCGGAGATTTTCTTCATAAGGAGTAATTCTTACTTCGGGAAAAAGTTGAATAAGTCGAGCGCCACTTGAGAGTGTAAAGGGTTCTCCGCTCGTTCTCGTAGGACATCCATCATAACGAACCATAAATTGTCCTGCATGTGTTGGACTAAAGATAACAACGGGATCAATGATTCCTGGTGAAGTCACCGTACATTCTGTTTTATCTTGATTACAATCAAGGTTTGCTGTGGGGATAGTAGGGTTACTGGAAGGTCGATACTCAACGCGTACGTCTGGTTTTTTTATGATATTCCCTTTGAGAGCTGGGAATGATAACGATTGCCAAATCTCCATAAATTCAGGGTTCTTTGAAGGATTCCTTATTAGAGACCATGAAGAGACGTCAGGATTATTTGCAAGGAAAGTATCACGAGCAGTGATATACTGATCTCTATTATACATACCATAGATTGGATATGTTGGTGGTGGCCACGTTACGCTATTAGGAAAGAGAGAAATTATCTCTTGAGAAGAAATCTCTAGAGGTGATTCTTCTATTATATAATTGAAACGATTTCCTCCATCTTCACTAACCCAAGAGTTACTGAAACGAATCATCGTTCCAACAGGAACATTCTTCTTTCCATTCACTTCTTGAATATATACAGATTCCCCCTCTTTAGAAAGTTCTGCGAAAGCAAAATATTCCAACAAAACCGCGTCTATATTTGGCACCCAATATCTCTCATTGAGGGATATAAGTGTATTTGGATTTTGCATTGTATTTCCAGGGCACGTTCTATCGTAAAAAGGGGAAAGTCCAGGTGCTATATATGCTTTTGAAAATCCTGCCCGACGAGAACTTGGATTTGCTAGTGAATATCGATCCCACTGATTTTGTTCTGCTGGAAGTTCGTACTCTGGGTAACTCTCTCTCACCCGATCAGCACCAACACTCGCTTCCACCGTCTCAGAAAAACCCAGTCCAAAGAAAGAAACCATTCCACCGAAAAGCGCTATCATGACTCGCATCTTCATTTTTCTTCCTCTCAAGCCCACAAAGAAGAGAATTCCTAGAGCAAGTGCTCCAAAGAATACCATAAGTCCTGTTTGCATATTCGCAAATACATCTTTCGCTTTACTCACTACTGTTTCTTGAGTACACATCTGAGCATCTATCTTCTCACAGTCATAGTGCACACTTTTCATATCTTGCATTTCCCCATCTTTGTATAAAAAAACATCTACAAAAAAATTACTTGAGTCTTTTTTTGGAATAAATACTTCATCTATCGTTTGCCCAGATTCTTCGTCCATCTCTTTTGTTGTTTCAAAGAGAGTTTCTCCTTTCTGATTACGAAGAAGAAGCTTGAAAGAAAGTTCACTTCCAGACATGCCTTGTCCGAATACATCGAGACAGTTCGTGATACGATTTTCTTCCCCAGCTCTTAGAGGGAATAACGCGAGAGAAAGGGGACCAAGAAATATACTTTGTTGCCCCTCTTCATACAATTCAAATGATTGTATGGTCTGAGCATCTCCATATTGAGCACGAGCAACAATTCTTTGAGCGGCATATATGTCACTCATCATTCCTTTGTAGGCTATTTCTCTTTCTTCTCCTGGTTTAAAGAAGAAACTTTCCTCTATTTGATCTACAACCACTTCTTCTCCTTTTTCTCTTTCATAACCATACACAGTCCATTCCAGAGAGATATTCTGATCTCGATTACTCTGATTTTTCATAGGCAAAGAAATGGATAACTCCTCATCATTTGCATAGGGAAATACTCCATACGAAACATCCTCCATAGAAATGTCGTTTACAGATGCCTTTTCTTTTTGTATTTCTATAAAGCCATTTATTTCCCCTTGCACAACGAAGCTCTTTTCAGCTTGAACAAATCTTTTTTGTAAAACAGAATAAGTTTGTTCATTTGGAAGAATACTCACCTCTATTATGTATTTTCCTGATCCAAGGAAATTTGGAACATTCCAATGCTCATTCAAAACTTTTGTCTCTTGTGCGAGAAGCGTCATTTCTTTTTCAAGAAGAATTTCTTCTCCTTTATTAAGTAAAAATCGATCTTCTACGCCATCTTTTTCAAAAAATATCTTCATAAGAATAACTCCTCCAACAAAGGGCTGTTCTCCTGTATTCTTTAGTGTAAGAGAAAAAGGGACATCAGACCCCGAAACCACTTCAGAAGGAAAGTCTTCCAAAGAAATACTTAATAAGGAGGGATTAAAACAGATCCCTTCGGGGAAAAGCTCTTCTTGCATTTCTTTTGCCTCAGATTCAAAAGCAAAAGAAAAAAATGTCATGAAAAAAAGAAAGATTCCCATAAGTACTTTTTGATAGTTCATATATATTTTTATTTTTTTAATTATTCTTCTTTCTTTTATGATAGCATTATTCTTTTTTTTTGACAAAGAATTTGCATTTTTGAGGGAATAGGTTTTTTATTCTTTGTTCTGGAGAGCGAAGTTGTACGCATTGGCAACGACTTGCCCAATACGTTCCGTCGTAAATCCTGCCTCATGTGCTTGAGAATACATCTTGAGAAGAGAAAGAGGAGCTACTTTATTTCTTCTCAGGAGCTCTTCTATCTCAGGGAAAATAACATGAGCAAGGTTATTATCCACATCGAATTCAGAAGAATCAATAACATCTTCTCCTTTTTTAAGCGTAATGGTAGCTTTGTGCGATGTAAGATAGAGATGAAGTGTCATAAAAATACTTATATTCCTTATCGATCAATTTTTTTCCAATCAAAATTCCAAGGATCTGTTTTTCTTCCTGGTGCAATTTCATCATGACCAAGGATATAGGTAATATCGTATCGACTATTGATTTCGTCAAGAAGGCTCTCGAGCGAAGCATACTGTTCTTTCGTAAAACCATCGTCATAATTTCCCACCATTTCAATTCCAATAGAGACTTCGTTCACCTTCGTTCTTCCATCGGGAAGTTCACTTACTCCTGCATGGTACGCAATGTTTTTCTCTTCGATAAGCTTTCTCACCTTCCCCCCCCTCTCAATAATATAATGTGCTCCTACACCATATTCTTTGTAAATAGCGATAATAGCATCTGTGTCATACTCATCCCCCTCCAAAGCATTAAAGGATGAATGGATAATTACGGTGTCAATATCACGACCAGAAGAAGGAGTGAATCCCCAGGAGATAAGATCAGATACCTTTTTTGTAGAGGGTATTTCTTTTTCTTGTTTTTGTTCTTCATTTTGAATTAGCATTTCTTCATCCTCTTTCAAGGAAGTTTCTTCTTCTTCAAAAACAGGAGGCGTCTGCGGATTTCGCATCGTATCAACACAAGAAAGAAGTTCTGTCGTCTCTGTCCATCCACACATCCCATTTTCTTGAAGTTCACAAACAGCTTCACGATAACAACCATATTCTTCTTTCCACTCACACGTTGAGTCTATTTCACTTGCCTGCTCTGCATCTAAACAAAGCTGACTACTACACCCAGTAACAGTGCATTGTTTTTGATGAATTATAGGGTTTTCTTCCTGTTGTTCAGGAAAAGACTCTATCGGCATTTTTTCTTCCTCTATGTACTGCTCCTCTCCAGAAAACAAACCCAAAACTCCCACTGAGCTAAGAAGAATAATTACGGTCATGATCCCAACCAGAAAAAAAAGATGTTTGCGATTCATGATGCTATTGTAACACCTTTTTGAAGGCATGTCTTTTGCAAAACACATTCATCGCACCGTGGCCGACGAGGAATGCATACATCCCGACCCAACATAATGAGATACTCATTAACATTGAGATATTCTTTTTTTGGAAAAATTTTCTCGAGGTCTTTTGCCATAGCATCTCGAGTCTTTGCTTTTGTCCATCCCAAACGAGGCGCTACTCGAAAGACATGTGTATCCACAGCCACGCCATAATATTTTCCAAATGCTTTTGCGCCAACAATACAAGCACTTTTTTTGGAAATCCCAGGAAGACGGACAAGATCCTCAAATGCCTCTGGAACCACTCCCTTGTATTCTTCCGCCAAGACCTTTCCCATTCCCTTCAGGTGCTTTGCTTTGCTTTTATAATATCCTGTGGAATAGACAAGTTTCTCGAGATTCCTCATATCAGCCTCGGCATAGTCTTTTGCTGTTTTGTATTGCCTAAATAATTCCAGCGTTACACTATTTACACGAGCGTCCGTGCATTGGGCACTGAGGAGCGTTGCTACCACCAATTCCAATGGATTGCTCCAATTCGCAAAAGGACCCGTCATTCCATAATATTTTTTAAGGTGTTTCAAAGATATCTCTGGTTTTTCTTTCATAAAAAGTATTCAATTCTTATTCTATTTCACACGCTCCCCAAAGTCCTCGTTTTTCTTCTCGAGCAAGATCACGAAGTTCTCGAAATGATTTTGCATTGCGCACATCTGGAGGAATAGTGAGCACATCAGCATATCCTTCTCGAAGAAGCTCTTCTTGAACAAGCTCCCCCTCGACAAAAACATATCTCAATAATCTTCCATATTTGTCTGTTGCAGAAATGTCTTTAAGAAGTTCGACGTTCTTTCCCTCCACAAGATTCCTATTTTTCTCTGATGCCTGGTACGCAAAGCATTCATCTTTCTTTTCTTTCTCATAACCTTTTTCCGGAGTATCTATCCCAATATAGCGTACGCGCCTTCCATCAGACAACTCAATAGTATCTCCATCAATGACACGCTTCACTTCAACTCTTTCCTGCGTACTTTGCAAATCTTCCTGAAACAACACAGACTCATTGGAAGTCTTCGTCACAAAAAATACTATTCCGACAAAAAGAACGATTCCCCCGAAAAGAATCGCTCTTCTTGATTGATAAAATATTTTTCTTCCTTTCATAGGAGAAAAGGGTGAAAACAAGTTCTTATGGCATTATATCCGCCTCTGAAGGCATTTGTCCTTCTTGTGGAAAGTTATTCATTTCCTCGCTACCACCGACACTTTCAGGGAATGCCATGCCTTGCGGAATTTCCATACCTTCAGGAATTTCTGGCACTCCTGCGGGCATATTTTTAAGCTGTTCCATCTGACTCTTTAGCATTTCACACTGATCTGTGAAGGAAATATCCCCGGGAACCTGTATGTTTATATCTAAAGCCTTTTCACAGGAAATATGTGTAAGACTATCAATAGCATCTTGCGAAGATTCATAATACTCTGACGACGTGTCTTCATCTGGAAATTGTTGTTGTATTTCTTCTATACACGCTTTTGTCATAAGAGATCCCATTTTCTTTTCTTCATCCCAGGTATACAAAGTCTCTCCATCAAACATACTCACCATCATTCCCTGAGGCGTCTGCATTCTTGTTTGATATTTCTCTCCCTGCATTTCCATGATGACTTCTCCGAATTCTTCTGTGTAGGTACAACGCATAGACTCACCCCTTGCCAAGGCTTCTATCCATTGTTGTCTCATCTTATTTTCTTCAGAAAGATTTTCTCCTTCATTCATTTCTTTTGTCCCTTCTTGATTTTGTAATTGTCGAGAAGCATCATCCATTGTTGGCGCTTCTGTTTTTGTGCAACCAGAAAGAACAATAGCTGAAAACCCAATGACCACGAAAAAGGCGAGTTGTTTCATATATTATTATTTTAAAAATAAGTTCTTTTATTTTACTCCTAAATTCTTTTCTTGACCAATTTGTTGAGGAAAAAGCTCTATGCGATCTCCTACACGAAATACTTGTTTTTCTCTTTCTTCTGAAGAAATTTCTAGTACATATCGAATGGGTTCTTGTGATTGAAACGTTTCTGGATACGTCTCAGGAAGAGCATTTTTATCTATCTTTGCAATACGAAAATCAGAAGTAATCCAAATAAGGTCAAGGGGGAAATACATATCTTTCATCCACATTGCAGGTTGTACATCCCCATCAAAAACAAAAAGCATTCCCCATCCATCGGAAAGTTCCTTGCGACCAGAAAGTCCCTGTTCTCTTTTTTGGGGAGTATTCGCTATTTCAAGACAAAGAGAATGATCCTGGATAAAAAGCTTATCTGAACAATCTTTGGAGGAAAAAGAAGGAAATTTTACAAACACTGTGCACAAGATGAAACTTAAACCCACAACTATCCCAAGAAAAAGAAGATTTTTTTTCATACTCCTTTCATGATCTTGCGAACATAAAAATCAACATCGGATATCCACTTATCAACACTTGCTTGAGAGTGAGTGGCGCAACTCTTTCCACATTTCCACACGACCATATCAGAAACGTCTCCTAAACCTTCCACATAAATAAGTTGATGAATGCGATCAGATACCACATCAATAGCTTCACTCGGAGAAGCAAAACAGCTATATCCGCTCGGTGTTACCCGATCATGTGAAGAAAGTCGAAACCCCCAATAGTTATAACAATGTGTCCCGTCCGAATCGATAGGAGACCTTTTTCCCCAATTGCTTTCTTTTTTGGCAATTGCCACAAGATAGGCTGCCGTAAGACGATCATTTTCCGCAATATATCGCGCCATTCTTTCCATAGGATGCCCCTTTGTCATTGTGCGCACCTCTTGATAAAGCTCTTTGTCATATTCCCCTCGATCAAGAATCACTTCATCGTAAAAAAGAAGATACCGTTCATAAAAAAGAGCGCCCAATAAAACCATCACGTAGAGAGAAAGAATGCCCAAGAAAAGAGCTATCCAGCGTTTTCCACGACCTCGTAAAAAACGACCCTCTCGAAAAAAGAAGCGTAATACCTTATGCTTTTTTTCAATATAACCTTCTTTCTTTTTTCTTTTTCTTGGCATAACCCTTTTCTAATGAGAAAGAGAAGCTCTCTCATTCATACACTCATCATTAAGAGAGTCGATTCGTTTATAAAAAACGAGATAAATAATAAGCATAGAAGCACTAAAGAGCGCAAAAAGGACATTAATTTCAAATGGTCGATTTCCCCATGCGAAAATAAGATCCACGGCTGGAGCAATAATAGAAATCTCGACTATGTATTTTACACTCACATAATGACACTGGAGATAATATAAAAGCATTCGATATGCCTTCACAAAAACAATAGTAAGAGCAATTGTATGAAGAACATCTTCTGAATTCACTTCTGAGAAATGAACGTAGATTTTCCAAAATTCGAAAACAGCAAAAAAAAGAACAATAAAAATAGTCGCCAAAATAATAAGCGACATAATTTTATCGGTAAACCCAATGATAGTTGAGACACTCTTTCTCATATATCTTTACTTTAACCCATGCTCACGAAAACAAGATACAAATTTTTTATCCTCTCCTGTCACATGATTTTTGAGCCAACTCTGCATAAGGTCAAAAATATCATACTGAAGAATGTGATCTCCTCTATTATATTTTTCTTTTATACTGAGTATTTGTTGTCTAAAAAGAAGATGTTCCTTAGCATGCTCTTCGGCCTCTTCATAGTTAAACTCTCTCATACACCGTTCCTCGAAAGCAAAATGTTTATTTGCATAATCTTGAAGTTGATCGATAAGTTTTTTTAGATTTTCCTCGACGCGAGGACCCTCACACGCAACAAGAAGCTCCCCAAGAATTTCAATAAATTCTTTGTGTTGTTCGTCGATAATATCAACGCCTATTCGATATTCATCTTTCCAGATAATTTCCATATTTTTAATTATAGCACATTTTATTCTCCGAGTGATGTATATCGCGTCACTCTTTTAACTATTATCGCCATAGGACACCACCCTGTAAGCGAAAATTGGATAAGCATCAAACCAACAAAAAGTGTAAAGTAGAGTGCTTGAAAATACCACCAAATCCCTATAATGACCGAAAGTGTTATAAATATTCCCGCAACAAGAAATACTGCTCGTTCTACTGACCACATGGCAATAGGAAGTCGGTATCCCTTTTCTGATATATTTTTTTCCATAGAGTTATAATGTTATGAATGAAAACGCTTTGTCTCAAAAAGAAGGAGAGGAAAAATAACGAGAGTAAGAAGAGCGCTCAAAGACAATCCCCAAATAATCGACCACGCTAATCCCTCCCATACTGGATCACTTGCTATCGTAAGTGTTCCTAATATAGTAGTAAGTGACGTAAGGACAATGGGAGCAAGTCTTGCCTTCCCTGTTTGTATGAGCGTTTCCTTAAGATCTTTCTGGCGTTTCTTTTCTTGAGAGAAATATTCTAAGTAAATAATAGCATTATTTACCACAATACCCGAAAGAGCTATGACACCGATCATGGATGTCGCATTGAAAAATGTGCCTTTTATTGCATAAAGAAGAGCAAATCCAGGAAGAACTCCTATGAGCGCAAATGGAATCGTGCCCATGATAAGAAGAGGGATGAAGAGCGATCGGAATTGCAATGCTAAAACAAAAAAGATAGCCAAAATGGAAATGCCAAAAGCAATACCCAAATCACGAAATACTTCCAAAGTAAGCTCCCATTCTCCCATAAGCCGGACCTCGATTTTTTCTTTCATTATCGTATCTTTATACGTAACGCCGAGGAGTGACCATTTCTCTACTTCCAATTGATTTTCTATTAGGGGATATTCCTTTACAAGGTAAGGCAATATCTCAATCATCGCATACACGACACTCCTTCCATCCATTTCTGCCCCGATATACTCCACCGGCTGATAATCTTCAGAAAGTATGCGATCTGGACGATCCTCTTCTTCTGAAATAAGAAGAGAAGAAAGGAGTATCATATTTCCCTCACTGTCAGAAATAAGAAGAGAATCAAGATCATCTTTACTGTCCCGATCAATCTCCTGTGTTCTTATAAGAATAGGTTCTTGTTCAGGAATACTCTTTCTCTCTCCTTGAAATGCATGAAGTAAAGACACTTCTGTTTCTCCAAAGAGTATTTCCATAGTCTTCGTTATTTGTCCTACGGGAATTCCCAATGCATCAGCTTTTTGCGTATCTACACGAAAAGAAAAGGCCTTTGTTTTTTGTGAAAGAGTTGTATCTCTATCAACGACACCCTCTTGTGTTCGAGAAAATGCAACAAGGTCTTGAGCAACTCTCTCACGTAGCGCTTCATTGTCTGAAAAGATACCCAATCGATATGTCGATGCCACAGGAGGTCCTGGCGGATCTTCTATAAATCGCACAACAACATCTCCTTCCATCCACTCAAGCATTTCCTTACGAATTTCTGCAACAATATCTTGAGAACGCTCCTTTCTTTCATCAGGATGAGTAAGGCGCACTCTCAATGTTGATTGATATACACCAGAACGAAGGAAGCTTCCTTGGAAAAGGCCATTAAAGTCTTCTACTGCGGGCGTTCCTGTAAATATCTGCACGCTCTTTACTTCCGGATACTCTCCAAGAGCACGGGCAACACGATCAGAAACTTCTTGTGTTTTCTCAAATGTTGTATATTCAGGCATATCAAGATACACAAAGAATTGCTCTTTATCTGCTTTGGGAAGCATACGAAAAGGAACAAAAGCAAAAATAATGAGAAGAAAAGAAGCCAAGAGAGCAAAAACGACTCCCAAAAGTACACCTCTTCGAATCTTTTGAGAATCAAGAAGTTTTTGCATCATGTGGCCATATCCCTCTCGAAGTCGCTCAAGAAGGTAGGATGCCCATGGCTTCTTTTCTCTTCCTATTCCAAATCGAAGCGCTATCCAACGAAACATCATTGGATTGATCGTATATGCGATAAAGAGTGCTCCCAAAAGAGCCATAGGAACAAAGAAAGGAATTGGCCCCATATATGGACCCATCATTCCCGTTACAAATGCCATGGGAACAAAAGCCAAAATAGTGGTAACCGTCGAAAGAAAAAGACCAACACCAACCTCATCAACAGCCCGTATTACGGTTTCTTCATCAGGAACAGCATCTTTTTGAGAAAGTTTTTTATGTATATTTTCGACAACAACGATAGCACTATCAACAAGAAGTCCCAAAGAAAGGATAAGCGCAAAGAGTGTTATACGATTTATCGTCTGACCAAAAAGATATCCCACAAAAAAAACAATGGCGAGTGTAAGAGGAATGGAAACAAGAATAACAAAAGCACTCCTCCATCCCAAAAAAAGAAAAATAATAATGGAAACTATGCCTATGGAAAGAAAAAGATTCCCTGTAAGTCCATAGACTTCTTCTTGTGCAATGAGGCCCTCATCGCGAACAAACTCAATCGAAAGAAATTCTGGAAAGAACTTTTGATCTCCAAGTTCTTCTATCTTTTCATGAATACGTTTTGTTACCGCTGTAGCATTAGAACCTTTTTTCTTTGAGATAGCGACATAGACAGCGTTCTTTGATTCTGCCTCCCCTGAAAAAAGAAATGATGTTTGCGACGATGGTTCTGTATTTCCAAAATGTACCTCAGCGATATCTCGAAGACGGATAAGAGATCCTTCCTGCTCACTTATTACAAGAGCTCCTAAATCTTTTGTTGTTTCAGGAAATCCCCATACACGAACAGGAACTGAAATTTCATCAGACTGTATATTTCCGACTCGAGCATATCTATTATGATCTGAGATAATCTGAGGAATTTGTGTTATATCAATACGAAGAGAACTTGCCTTCTTTGCATCTATTACTACCTCATACACCGATTGTTCTCCCCCATACACACCAACGCCTGAGACGTCTGGTATGCGTCCCAAAAAATCTACAAGATCATATCCCGCCTTCCGCAAGGACTCAGGGGAAAGTTCATCTGAAACAAGAGCGATAGTTGCTATAGGAACATCATCAGGTGAAAGTGTTTCCACGAGAGGATCAAGTGCCTCTTTTGGCTTGAGAAAGAAATTACTTTGCAGTTTTTGAGAAAGTACAATTTTTGCATCTTCTTCATTTTCTCCGACTTCAAATTTTACAAGAACACGGCTTACGCCCCCATCAAAAGAAAAAGAGCTTGCGGTATCAAGAGAAGAAATCTCTCGAATACTATTTTCCATGGGTTTCGTAATCCACTCTTGTACTTCCAAGGCTGTTGCTCCTGGATATTCTGTTGTAATCATGAATGCCGGAGCGGTTATTTCAGGATTGTATTGTTTCGGCATACCCCAAAAACCAAACACTCCCAAAAAGACTATTCCTACAAGCACGAGAATTCCTAATTGCCGATGCCCAAGAAAAAGCCGAACAATACGAGAAACTATTGATATATTCTTATTCATATATTTCAACTCTTATGCCCTCTCGAAGATCTGTTCCTGAAGCAAGCACAAGCTTCTCTCCAGCATAAACACCCTCAACCAAGAAATTCTCTAAGCCCTCCTCTTGTATATTCACTTTTCTTTGTTCAAGCTCACCATCTTCACTAACGACAAAAACAAAAGTATCTTCGTAATAGGTTCTCACAGATTCTCTTTTCACCTGAAAAGCATTGGACTCTTCTTTCGAAGGAATGCGTGCCATAAGATATTCCCCCTCATAAGAAGAAATCTCCTTTGGAAGATATATTCGCAAAGAAGAAAAAGCCTCTTGTGAAAAAGATTCTGACTCTATTTCTGAAAGAATTCCCTGTGCAAATTCTTCTTTATCAGAAAAACCAAAGAGAGTAATCTCCTGACCCAAAGAAAGCTCTGATGCCGTGTCAGAAGGAACCGTAATTTCAAGCATATATTCTTGACCCGAAACACGAACGACTGGAGATCCTGCGGTAGTAATGTCTCCTTCGTCTACAAAGACACTTTTCACCTTTCCATCATAAGGCGCTCGAATAACAGACTCCTTCACATAGCGCGTAGAAAGATTTTTTTCATTCCCCACCCCTTCAAGAGAGTTTTTTAGTTGGTTCATCATTCTCTCACGATTTTTTCTTGCTGTTTCCAGTTGCGCATGGGCAAGATCAACGCCTTCATCAGCAATAGCTCTTTCCCCACTCCCCGAATCAGCCTCATCGCGCTCTTCTTTTGCTCTATCAAGAACATTCTTCGCCTCTTCCACAAGAGCATCATAATACTTCTTTGCACGTTCTTGATCCTCTAGAGCACCTTTCTCTTGAATACGTGCGGATTCTTGTTCAAGAGAAACAATAGAATCATCAAGTCGAACCAGTAGCTGTCCTTGCTTTACATATTCTCCGGGAACGACCAAAATTTCTTCTACGCGAGCACTGAGCAAAGAAGCAGTATCTGTAGAATCAATAGCACGAACGAAGCCACCGAAATCAACGTGTCTTTGAGAAGCTCCTTCTTCCACAGTCATTACCTCTACGCGAGGAAGAGAGAATTCCTTTCCTTCTTCTTGAGCCTCAAGAAAAGAAAATATCAAAAAAATTCCTCCTGCAATTACAAACATGCTCATGAATATATATCTTTTTTTCATAGAGATTTCTTTACTTTCTTGATGATCGAACAACTTTCGTTATTTCTTCCTTGAGGGAGCTCAGTGTTCGAGAGGATGTTTTGGGAAACGCTTTGGCAAGGGTTTTTTCTACATGCTCTTCGAGCATCTTTTCTTGTGTTCCCTGAAGAAGTCCTATAGTAGCTAACATTTGTTGAATAACCGCAAAACATTCTCCTCCTTCTTGAATCATTTTTTCGATATGCTCTATATTTCCACGAGCTTTTTTGAGAGAAATGATCATTTTTTCCTTATTCTTTTCCATAATGTTTCTCTGTTTACATGTTTAGATGTTTCAATGTTTCTCTGCTTACATGATCAGATGTTTTCATGCTTACATGTTCCTACACCATAACCTATGGTAGAGGTATATCAAAGAATATACATCCTGTCAAGAATTTGACAAATACTTCCTCTATAATTCAAATTCACTTAAAAAACCCTTTCAATATGAAATGGTTTATCTGCACTTCTCTTTGAAGTCTCTTTTTATGTTGAGAATAAATTCTAGAATTCATTCTTTCTTTCCAAAGACATGCAATGTACATAAAGAGTCGTTTTCATCTCGCCCAAAATACTTTTTTCGACCAGATCAAAGATATCCACTTCTTTTTGAATTCCTTTTTCACAAGAGCACCTCATAACCCAACGATTTTTCTTATTCGAAAATACCCATGCTCCGTCCAACAGTATGCGAAGTGCTTCTCCCAGAACACTCCCAAAGAGCACAAGAGTATGCAAAGAATATTTCTTTCCTGATTCTTGTATATAGGACTTGAGTTCTTCTACGCCGTCATCGTACGTAGCAAGAAATGCTTTCGCCTCTTTTTTATCTTTTGGTGCAGGGACTTTGAGAAGTGCAAAAAATCCTCCTGCCGTTTCTCGAAAAAATATCTTGTCTTGTTCTTTGTCTTGTAGAGGATTTTTTTCTTCCATATTCCAATATTTATTACATGGTATTTTTGTTTCTTCTTCTCTTCTCTTGCTATAAAGCCTCTCAATTATACTATAAAAAGAGTAAAAAGAGACACACTCTCTTCATGTTCTATGTCTGAACAATATCTCGACAAAATCTTTCTCTCGTGCTATCGTAGAAAACTATGAAAAATATAATACTCTCTCTCAAGAATGTTTCCAAATCCTACGCCAAAGAAAAAAAGGCTTTGGACAATGTCTCTCTTGATATCCAAAAGGGTGAACTTTTTGCGCTTTTAGGTCCCAATGGAGCAGGAAAAACAACTCTTATCGGATGTGTTACGGGATATGTCAAAAAAAGTTCTGGTTCTATAGTCGTGGCTGGACATGATATTGATCGTGATACCTATGCAGTACGAAAACGCATTGGGTTAGTTCCTCAAGAACTTGCTCTTGATATTTTCTATACCGTAGAAGACACCCTCAAGTTTCAACGAGGGCTCTATGGGAAAAAACATGATACCAAGCTTCTCAAGAAAACACTCACTTCTCTTTCTCTTTGGGATAAGAAAGATACGGAAGTGCGACAGCTCTCTGGAGGCATGAAACGCCGCGTCCTTATCGCCAAAGCACTCATGAATGAGCCTGATATCCTTTTCCTCGATGAACCCACAGCAGGAGTTGATGTAGAGCTCAGACGAAGTATGTGGAAAGCCATCCTTAAACTCAAAGAATCTGGCGTCACTATCATCCTCACCACGCACTACCTCGAAGAAGCAGAAGAAATGGCAGATCGGATTGGAATTATCGACAAAGGAAAGCTTCAGATGGTAGAAGAAACAAAAACACTTCTTTCTCAGTTTGGAGAAAAGCGAATCGATCTCCATCTTGATCGAAAAGTAGAAACTCTTCCCGACGCCCTTTCTCGCTATGCTTTTGAAATCCGCGACGACGGAAAGACTCTTCGTTATTTTGCCTCAAAAAATGACATATCTCCCCACACACTCTTAAGCGATCTTCGTTCTTATGGAATGAATGTTCGTGACATCGACACCGACACCACTTCTCTTGAAGAAATTTTTATTCAACTCATTCACAAAAAAGATTAATTTTTTCCTTATGCCTTCTCTTAATTACATCGGTTTGTGGACTATTTTTCGAAGAGAGCTTCACAGGACACGTCAAGTTCTTCTTCAGGCCGTTCTCTCTCCAACACTTTCTACGGTCTTATACTTTATTGTTTTTGGCGCCGCTATTGGAACCAGCGTACAAACAGCGGGATCGGTTGATTATGGGCAATTCATTGTCCCGGGTCTTATGATGATGGCACTCATTACCAATGCTCTGAGCGCCGCATCGAGCGGTATCTACTTTCCTCGCTTCACAGGGACTATCGTTGATCTCATCACCACCCCACTCTCTCACATAGAGATCATTTTTGGTTATGTCTTTGGTTCTATGACTCGATCAATCCTTATTGCCTCACTCGTCTATCTTGCCTCACTCTTTTTCGTGATCACTCCGATTGCTCATCCTTTTTTCATGATTGTCGTCCTCCTTTTGAGTTCCCTTGTTTTCTCACTCCTCGGTGTCCTGGTCGGTATTTGGGCAAAAGATTTCGAACAGCTTTCTCTCTTTCCGCTTCTCGTGGTTATGCCACTGAGTTTTCTTGGTGGAGTCTTTTATTCCCTTAATATGCTTTCTCCTACCTGGCAAAAAATTACCTTTATCAATCCTATTTATCACATGGTTGATGCCCTTCGTTATTCCATGCTGGATATCTCCACAACCGATCCTTTCATCAGTATCCTAACGCTCGCAGGACTCGTTGTTGTTATTTGGCTTATCCTCGCTCACATGTTCTCCAAGGGTTATGGAATGCGAACATAAGAAATCTAGAATGCCCTCGTAAGGAAATTGTCTACAAAAAATTATAAAAGTTGAATGAAATTTTTGGGTTGCTAAATTCGGTATCTATAAACTTTTGTAAGGATATTCTCACTTTCCCAACACCCCTTCAATTATCTTAAACCTTCTTTTCTTTGAAATGCCTCGAGGATTTTTCAATACAATAATCCATAAACTTTCTTTTTCTTTCTTTCTTTTGCATCTTTCTCTTCTCTCCAAACCTCCGCGAGGAAACTCATTCCTATGCGTTGACGTGGTGGTCTATTTCCTCCACCTCCGCGATCCCGTAGTGGTCCATCCCTCCCTCCGC
>Ga0207419_1001584_pt1 | contig 16616 bp, 13 predicted proteins | sample ElkSloMetagenome_4_FD_184723 | JGI IMG/M metagenome (GOLD analysis project Ga0207419, IMG submission 184723) | Hot spring microbial communities from Elkhorn Slough, Monterey Bay, USA - MD2A (version 2) | ecosystem: Environmental > Aquatic > Marine > Intertidal zone > Estuary: Microbial mat ...
CAGAGGTCGAAAATCTTTTTATTGGTACGAGCTGGCGAGCACAAGGTCGTCTTGAGTCAAGAGACGGTGTTTATGTAGGCCTGTTTCGTTCTGGATGGAGGTTTTTTCCGGATCCAAACACCCTAGAATCACAACCGTTATCTATTTGGGAAAACGGGATCTATCATCTCTTTCAACGTCGACGTGGGTTTTCAAAAAGAATGTACGCCAGTCAACATGGGAATCCGGAAAATAGAGCGGTACTTCAAGCCCTTCTGCTCGGAGATCGGCGTGGAATGGATCAAGGTCTTCGCGATCGTTTTGCCAGGACCGGACTCGTACATATTTTTGCTATTTCGGGATTACATATTGGAATGTTGGCCGGAATGCTTTGGTTTCTCCTGAAGCGGGTAGGGGTGACCTATCGCGTTAGGGTGTGGTTTATCCTTCCAATCCTTTTGATTTTTGTAACCTGGAGTGGGTGGAGAGCCAGTTCACTTCGTGCGGTGATCATGTTGGTGTCATTGTGGGTGGCCCCTTTTTGGTATCGAAGAACAAAGGTCTCCCATGCATTTGCTCTGGCTTGCTGTTTCATTCTGGCAATTTCTCCCGGTCAAATTGCAGACCTGGGTTTTCAGTATTCTTTTCTTTTAGTTGCTGCACTTCTATTGCTTGCACCTGAGCTTTCCCGATCCATCACCTCCTTTACGCAACCTGATCCCTGGGCTCCTGTTGCACCAAAAGGATCTAAAATCCGTCGATGGATTTGGCGGCCATTGTCCCGATCGTTAGCTGTGTCTCTGGTGTGTGTGCTGATATCTGCTCCACTTACCGCGGCCGTTTTCAATTTATGTTCACCCATAGGCTTCATTGGGAATCTTGTGGCTGTCCCCCTGGTGTTTCTGATTCTGCTCACAGGGTTTCCCGTGATGCTTTTAAGTCTTTTCCCCTTTTTAGATCCAGATGTGTTATGGAGGATTCCTTTATTTTTTACCGATTGCTTACTGACCTGGACAGGGGGCTTGGAATCGGTTTCTTTTGCCTGGCTCTGGGTCCGTGCCCCCGATCTTTGGCTCATTGGCTTTGGGTATGGTTTTCTCTTTTTAGGATGTGTGTTTAGAAAATGGTCAAGGCCTTGTTGGTCATGCGTACTCGGGCTGATCCTTTTTTATGGAACGCAGGAAATCATTGAAGCAGGGAAAACCGAATTGGTCATCTTACCGACGGAGCGAGGTCAGGCATTCCTCCTGCGCAAAGGATTTAAGCCCTCTATTCTGATCGACACCGGGTCTTCATGGGATTCATGGAAGATTCAACAGGTGTTGAAAGAGAAAGGAGTGAATCGGATTGCGGCTGTTTATTTTACACATCAGGATACGCACCATAGTTCAGGCTGGAATAGGTTACGATCTGACTGGAAACCGAATCAATTTTTTGCATCGAGGTTTAATGCAGAGGATGTCCGTTCCAGAAATGAAGGCCAGGAGGTGACGGTTGTGGCTTCGGGAGAACGTCAAACGGTTGCGGGCTGGGAGGTGGAAATTTTACACCCTTCTGATGAATGGTCGTCAACCCGATCGGATGATCAGAGCCTGGTCATTCGAATCAACGACGGTTTTCGCTCACTGGTGGTGATGGGTGGCGCAGGTGAAAAGGTGGAAAAAAGCTTACTGTCACAAGGCACTCCGCTTTCAGCGCGGATCCTTTGCGCAGGCCATCCGCGAGATCAATCCTTCCTTCATCCAGACATGCTCTTTACGGTCGATCCTGAACTTGTGATATTTTCAGGTGAAGCGTTTCGTGGAATTACCGATTCTCGACGGGAGGCCGAGCAGCGCAGTAGCGCAAACAACCTTCGCATTTTACGTGGTGATGCAGATGAAGCTCGAATTTTACTCTTTTGAGGTAAATTTTAAGACCAACTGAATAATTTATCATTGAACTTAATTATGAATCGCATTTATTGCACAAGTGAAAACCTCACATCAAATGCTAATGTTGGCCATTCTTATGGGTCTATCAGCCTGGCTGATGGACGCTGTGATTAGTTGGCATTTTTTCCCCGGAAAAACCTTTTTGGAGATGTTATGGCAGTATGATCCCCAGCGAACTCTTTTTGCTCGATCCGCTGTGGTGCTGCTCTTCTTTGCTTTCGGTTTGTTTGCTGGATACTTGCTGGAGCGTCTGGAAGAGCAAAAACAAATCGACGGGGAGAATATCCGTTTTCTTGAGGGAATCCATTCGATCCTGGATTGTTCTTTTACCACTCTGGATCCTGATGAAATGCTAAAACAGTCGACCAGCCTGTTTCGGGATACCTTTCAATTTGAAGATGTTTTTGTCGTCCGTATTTCACCCGAGACCCGGAAAGTACTCTCAAGGCATACGACAAAACCCGGAGAAATAGACCCCGCTGATTTCAAAGAATTGGAAAAAGCGATGCTTTCGGCCAACAAACCGTTTAAACCAAGCCGCTCTAACCGACCCTTTTCCAACCCGTCCGAGTCCGCAGATTCCGAAATCGATGGCGTTCATGTGCCTCTTTACTTTGGCGATACGTTGCATGGGTATGTGTTTGGAACCTGGGAACCCTCTTCAAAGCACCACGTAACCAAAGCCTGGGAGGAATACTTTTTTTCGGCCTGTAAAGATATCGCGAAGTCCATTGACCATTTACTTCATGTGCAGGAGTCGGAACAAAAAGCGGCTGAAATCAAAAGCTTATTTGACCTGTCGCCAATGAGCATTTTTGTCACCACCGTGTCCGGTAAAGTCATTTACTTAAATCCGACGTTAAAAATGCTTCTTACCGGTGGTGCCTCAGATGAATCTGTAGCGAATATTCCGATTCAAAACTGGTACGAAAATCCGAAACGACTTGAAGAATGTATTCACAAGTTGAATCGCGATGGGAAAGTTAACGACTTTGAGTTTCAATTGAAAACCATCCAGGGCTCCCTGCGTACGGTGATCATGTCAGCCAGATTAAATAGGCAGGCTAATACGAGCGATCCACATATTGAGGGCTTTATGTTGGACATCACCAACCGTAGATCCGAAGAGTCCTCAAAACGTAAGCTTCAACAGGAATTAGAACGGGCTCAGCACTTACGTGCGATTACGGTATTGGCTGGCGGGGTCGCCCACGAATTCAACAACATCCTTCAAGCCATGATGGGAAGTGCTTACCTGGGTAAACTTAAATTACTTCCGGATCAGGAAGAAGTTGCTCATTCCTTTGATGATATACAGAACAGTGGGAAACGGGCAGCCAAGCTTTGTGATCAAATGTTAAGCTATGCTGGGAAGCGTGTGATTTCACCTAAGTTGGAACTTATGGATGAGGTGCTGGGGCAGATTTTGCTCATTGTGCAAAAAGATGTTTCATCCACGGTTGACGTTCATACTTCCTTTGGGGCACCTGGTGTAAAATCCCACCTCGATTTCCCATCTTTTTCTGAAATTATTACTAATATTTTAGAAAATGCTTCTGAATCGTTCAAGGGAGATGAGGACAACAAGATTGAACTAACTACCCAGGTCAAAGATCAGACTGGTCTTAGAAAAAATACACATACCTTCACTCGAGAGTTGAAAGAAGAGGAGTACTGGGTTCTGTCGATTAAAGACAATGGATCGGGTATCGCACCCGAAAATCAACCGCATATTTTTGAACCTTTCTATACAACAAAGTTTCAGGGACGTGGGTTAGGTTTATCCGCAGTGTCTGGGATAGTTGAAAAATTAGATGGGAGTATAGGGCTGTTGAGCGAAGTGGGCGTAGGGACCGAAATTTTGATTTGTCTTCCCAAAGCCGAATCTGTTGTGGTGATTGATGATGAAGAGGATGCGGAGGAATCCACCACCGATTCCAAAGAATTCGCACTAGAGAAGCGACAAAAGATCTGGGTGGTCGATGATGAGCCTTTGATCGGGGAAACGGTTATGCGCATTCTAACCCAGACGGGTTTTGATGTATGCACACAGCAGAATTCAAAAGAGTTTTTGAAAGAGTTTACGAAAGAGGAAGCGGAAACAACCGACTGTCTACTGTTGGACCTGACCATGCCCGAAGTAAACGGTATGGATGTCGTAAAAGCGGTACGAAAACATTCACCTGAACTGCCGATCATGATTATGAGTGGTTACGATGAGCGTGAGCAGCTAGATAATTTCAAAAAATATACTATAGCGAGATTTGTTCACAAACCCTTTCGCATGAACGAACTGGTAGATGCGATCAAGGCCGTTTTATCCACGTAGAGGCTGAAAAAACAAAGGGTCGGTCCCTTGAATCAGGCTTTTTCGCCAACCAGAAGTTCCAGCAAGCTGATCAAAGAATTCAGGTCGTGCTCCATCTCCTTCAAAGAGCCGGTTATGCCCATGTTGTGAGACAATATCTTTAAAAAGATGATGCGCTAAGCAGATCGGTTTGCATGGTTCCTCACGTTGCCCGGTGAAATGAAGGCCTCTCCACAACCCACGAGGTGTTTTCACGTCTTTTTCTTCGATATGATAACCAAACAGTTGGTAGTTCTGCATGTCAATATCTGGAAAATCAGGCATGGCCCAAACCTGGAAGGAGTTAGCTCCTCCCCGATCGACCCACACATTGGGTATGGCCTCACTCCATACGGTCACCGGATAGCAAAGGGCCGATTGAACCGAAGTGATTGCGGGAGAGGGTGGAATCCAGGGGTCGTTTTCCTCTTCACCCGTAAACGCGATGACCTCTAACGATAAACGCCGAAGCTCTGGTAGAGTTTCTTTCAAATAAACGGCAAGTTCTCCCTGTGAATATCCATATACCACGGGTAGTGGAATGAGTCCGACAAAGCTTTCATGTCCTTCCTCCAGGTCTGGACCGTCGGTAATACCGTGCAGTGGAGTAGGGCGATCCAGGATGAGAACGGGGATTCCTTGCTCGGCACAGGCTCTCAACATCAGAAATAAGGTTGAGGCATAGGTATAGCATCGAACGCCCAGGTCTTTGAGGTCAATCACCAGTAGATCAATCGTGGAAAGCCATTCCGGTTTGGGGGATCGTGTTTCCCCGTACAAGCTATAGATTGGAACCTCTAAGCTGGAATGGATGCTGTGGTCGATACGTTCACCTGGCGCAGCTTTCCCGGTGAAACCATGTTCAGGGGTGAAGATACACTGCACATCCCACTCTGAAGATGCATTCGCGATATCGACAAGGTGGTGGTGATCCCGCGTACAGGATGCATGATGGCACAGCAGACCGACCCGGGATCCAGAACGCGGAAAAGAATCAAGCCGAACCAGATGGTCCAGACCATTCACGACGAATGAAGTGCAAGGCGAACCAACTCTTCGACATCGCACTCCTGTTGTTCCTCAGCAGGAATACGGTCGAGCAGGAGTTTTGCCTCCTGCTGTTTGTAGCCCAGGGCTACCAGGGCTAATACTGCATCACGGGTACTTTTTGAGAGTACGTTCTCAGGAGCTACGGATGGAGACTGATCCAGAGTTTGGATTTTATCTTTTAATTCCATCAACATTCGTTCGGCCATCTTTTTCCCGACCCCCGGGATCTGATGCAGGGCTTTGGCATCGCCCGCAGAAACAGCACGAATGAATTCGCTCGAAGGGAGACCACTCAACACGGTCATGGCTAATTTGGGACCAATCCCATTTACCTGGAGAAGTTTCTGAAAGAGATCGCGCTCGTTGGTGTCAACGAAGCCGTAAAGGGTTAATGAATCCTCTTTGACCGCAAGGTAGGTCGGAATGGTGACCGTCTCACCTTCAGAGGGAAGGTGATCATAGGTGGAAAGGGTTATGGGTAGATTCCAGGCAATACCGCTTGTCTGCAGGATGGCATAAGAAGGGTTTGAAACCGCAAGAGTACCCGTGAGAGATTCGATCATGAGGTGCCTGCTGATTCTCTAGCGATCCATCCATCCATCCAGGTCAGTAACACGGTTTTAGGGTAAACCCCGACCATCCGGTCCATTTCCCGACCGTCGTGTAAAAGAACTAAACATGGAATAGGCCTCACCCCGAAGCGCGACGTAGTGATGGTTGCCTCGTCTGTATTTACAGTGATCACCGTAAGAAGTTCGCGCCGCTCTTCTGCAATCTCCGTAACAGTGGGCATAAGCTCTCTGCACTTCTCACACCAAGGTGCCCAAAACTTTACTAAGACCCATTCTCCAGATTCCGATAGTTTTTCGTCAAAGGTAACGTCATCGGCTTGAACCAAAAGTCGTCTGGACTCTTCTCCGTTCCAGCCACCCAACTCTACAGTCTGTATGAGAACAAAGCTGACGATAATGGCCAGAACTGCTAAAATTTCTTTCTTCATTCGATGCGTTCAAAGGTGGGATCTTTGGGAAGGTAGCCGCTTAATAAAACAGTGGTTGCGACGCGACCTCTTACGTAATCTACTTGAACCAATCCGGTAAGAGACCCTCTGGTGACCACGGATTGTGTATCATCGCCGGGAAGGGAAAGGGTACGGTCTGGTTGACGAACAAAAAGACGATCACCATTGGATAGTGAATCTGGTTTTGGCATTCCTATGAAAACCTGATCTCCATTACGTTGGATAAAAGGGAAGGGCGTATTAGGATCTGCTGTTTCGGGAAACTCAACTTCCGCCTGTGGCGTGGATTCCTCAACGACCGGGGGAGTTATGGCGACCGTTTCTGCTTCTTGCGTTGGATCCGAAATGACGGAGGGTTCTTCAACATCAGCGATAGACTCTCTTTCTTCCTGAATTTGTGGCATGACCGATTCAAGCGGCTCAATAATATTCCGGTCCACATTCCGGGCGATGTTCTGCAACCGTGGATCGTCTCTTGATAATTCGAAGCCATGAGTTTCCATGGATGTCGCAAGAGGAATAATGCTGTCGTACATGATTTCATCAGTGGACTGACGAATTACCACAATGCGGTAGTCTTCAATGTTCTCATCTGTTTCGTCTTTCCGGTAGGCAACCCACCCTGATCCTTCTGGCACATTTAATAAAACCAATTCAGTACGAGAAGGAGTGCGCCGATTCTGCTGATAGCTAACCGAGTCAGGAATGGAGGCACAACTGGAGACGAACAGTGCAGCAGCGAGGCTCGACAGGTAAAGAAAGGTGAGGCGGGGCTTTGGAAAAGAAGAGGTTGTCATAGGAAACTACTAAGAAGGTTCTGAAGATGTTCAATCGAAAAGAAGGGTTCAATCGGAAGGAAGACCGAATTTTCTTCGGAAGTCATCGGTGCCCAAATGAAGCAGTGTGGGCTTACCAAACGGCGTGGTGTAGGGCATCTCACAGGTGGCTAACTGATGCAGGAGTTGCAGTACAGATGCCTCGGTTAGATGCTTTTTGTGGGCTGCAGCACTACTGCAACAGCGTCTCGCCAATCGTTCTCTCAAAAAAGATGCTTCTTTCTTTGATCGATGTTCAACGAATTCGCTGGCCAGATCATGAAGGAGTTCTGAGATGGAAAGGTCAGAGAGCCAAGAAGGAACCGCTTCCACCAGGAAGGTATCCTGACCGAAATCCACCATAGAAAACCCCATTTCTTCCAGTAGTGAGAGTTGTTCCCGGATGCGCCGGGCTTCCTCGGGGGAACAGGAGATGGTTTCGGGCAGAAGAAGTTGCTGAGAGGCAATTTGTTTATGTTCCCATTCCCTTAAACAGGTTTCGTATAGAATCCGTTCCCGTGCGGCTCTGGGAAGTAAGATCACCAATCCACTTTGAATACTGAGGATATGAAAACCATCTTGTGTTCCTAAATATATAGCATCCTGCCATAGCTGAGGTTGCGGGGACGTGAGGGACGGGGCTTCCTTCGAAGTTGTCTGTTGAGGGGAAGAAACTGGAGGTAAAGGTGAAGGAGAAGATGTTGGAGATCTCGGGGGTAAAGGAGGGTAGGTAGCTCCTGAGGGTTCTATTTCCTGTTGACGATGCTTTCCGTCCATCATTGGCGGTTTGGCCTCAGAGAGTGGAGGGGGAGAGGCTGGAGCTTGTGTTGTCTGACCTGGACGCAAGGTTTGGGAAATAGCTTCAATCAGGGCATCCCTAACTAAATGGGACGGGCCAAAACGAACCTCTCGTTTGGTAGGGTGAACATTCACATCTACCCATTCCGCAGGCATTTCAATATGAAGAAATAATACGGGATGCCTACCTTTGGGAAGGCTGTCGGAATAGGCCTGTCGAATCGCATATCCCAAAACGGGTGCAGTAGCTGGCCGTCGATTGATTAACGTCACCTGGTCACGTTTATCGCTTCGGTGCAACGTGGGAAATCCAATGAACCCATGAATCCGTAACTGCCCCTTGCTGTAGGTGACAGGAGCCAGTTTTGAAAAAAAGTCCTGACCTTGAATATCGGCGATTCGATCTGCTAAATGTGGCTGAGCGGGTAGATGTTCCAAGGACCGACCATCCACCTGTAGGCGAAGCGCAACATCGGGATGCGCGATAGCAAATGTTTGAAACAAGGTGCGAATATAGGCTAATTCAGTGGACTCGGTACGAAGAAATTTCCGTCGGGCTGGGGTGTTAAAAAATAGGTTTCTTACTTCAATGCGCGTACCCGGAGGGCATCCCACTTCAGAAATATCATAGCCGTTACTTCCGTCGATTTGAATGCGGGTTCCTGCAAGTTGATCGATCGTGCGGCTCTCCAGTACAAATCTCGAAACAGAAGTGATGGCGGCCAGAGCTTCCCCACGGAATCCCATAGTGTGGATTTGTTCGATATCTTCGGCATCACGGATCTTACTTGTCGCATGACGTTCCAGGGCCAGCTGACAACTATCCCGGTCCATCCCTACGCCGTTATCGGTCACGATAACGGCTTTCCGGCCACCCTGAAGGACGTCAACCACTATTTCAGTGGCCCCTGCATCCACTGCATTCTCTACCAACTCTTTAAAAACGGATGCCGGGCGTTCAATGACTTCGCCTGCGGCGATTTGATTACAGACATGATCGGCCAGAATTCGAATGTGTGGTTGCGGACTATCGGGCATACTCAACCGATCTGGTTTCTCTGATAACGGTTACTTTGATTTGGCCTGGGAATTCGACCCCTTTTTCAATCGCTTTACTGATATCATGGGCGAGAGAGATCGCTTGTTGGTCGTTTACCTCATTCGGTTCTACGAGTACGCGCACTTCACGTCCGGCTTGAATGGCATAACTCCGTTGAACTCCGTCAAAACTGTTCGCAATTTTCTCTAAATCTCCAAGTCGAGTTAGATAGAGTTGGGTGGTTTCCAATCGGGCGCCCGGACGAGCTGCAGTTACTGCATCTGCCGCCATTGCCAAGTGTGCATAGACACTGGTCGGTTCAACTTCACGGTGATGGGCCTCCACTGCGTTTACGACCAGATCCGACTCGTCATATTTTCGAAGCAGATCCGCACCGATGATCGCGTGAGAACCTTCCACTTCATGAGTGAGAGCTTTCCCAATATCGTGCAACAACCCAATCCGTTTGGCGATGTGAATATCCAGATCCAATTCCGCAGCCATACCCGCCATAAGGTGTGCCATCTCAATACTGTGATTGAGAACGTTTTGAGAATAACTTTGACGATATTTCAATCTTCCCAAGGTATGGATAAGTTCGGGAGCGAGTTTTGATAACTTAAGTTCATCTACCGCACGTTCTCCGGCTTTCTGAACGGTTTCTTCTACTTCCGCTCGAACTCGGGCCACGGTATCTTCGATATGTGCAGGATGAATACGACCGTCCTCAACCAACCGCTCTAGCGATAGTCGGGCAATCTCCCTGCGCATCGGGTCATATCCGGAAAGCGTGACCATCTGAGGAGTGTCATCAATCACCACATTGATTCCGGTGGCGGCTTCGATGGACTTAATATTACGTCCCTCTTTACCGATAATTCGACCTTTCATCTCCTCAGACGGAAGCTGAATGGCAGTGGTGGTAACTTCATCAACCGTTTCAGCCGCATACCGTTCCATCGCGTAGGTCAGGATTTTTTGCGCTTGCTGTTTGGCTCGACTCTTCAGATCCAACTGAATCTGCTTCATTAGTTGAGCGGTCTCCGCCTGAAGCTCATCTTCCAGGGTGGCGAGTAACTCGGTTTTGGCATCTTCAGCGGTGATGCCCGAAAGTTCCTCTAATCGTTTCCGCTTCTCGTCCAGAAGAGAGTGGATTTCTTTCTCCTGTATGGAAAGAGATTCCTTCACCTGTTCGAGGGAAGAGGCCCGTTCATTAAGCCCGTCTTCACGTGCATCCAGACTCCCGGACTTTTTCTCCAGGAGCATCAAGCGCTCGTGATGTTTGTCTTCTAACGCTTCTAACCGACCGCGACGCTCTTTTGACTCCAAATCAAAGTCCTTTCGGGCTTCATTCAGAATGGATTCAGCTTTAGCTCGGGCTTCACGCAAACAGACCTCCGCTTCATGACGCGCATCCTGTAGAATTCTTTCTACCGTATCCGCACCATTTCGGCGAGCAACCTGTTGCCCATGCCAGACCCAAAATCCACCAAGTGCTGCGGCGGCGAGCGTGGTAAACCATGCTAACCACCATTCTACCATTGTTTCACCTCCAATCCCATCCACTGGTAGAGCGGACAGGGGGTTTGTTGTTTCGACTGTAATATACGCAACATTTGGTGATTTGGAAAGGGCGGATTCTTGAATTACTGCCTTCCCCTGTGTAATTTAGGTGTTTAGTGTGGTAAAAGAGAACGCTTATGAATGAAAATATCCAGTTTTTAAAAGAACACCCCGTCTTCCACCGTCTTAGTGAAGTGTACCTTCATCAGTTGTCCCAGCACATGGGCGTGACAAATCTTGATGCCGGTGAGAATCTTTTTTCGGAAGGAGAAAGTGCGGAGCATTTTTATATCGTGATGGAGGGAACGGTTGATCTTTATGCCGTTCTCGGAGGAGAAGAACAATGGGTTCAAATGATCGACGTTGGCGAAGTGATCGGATGGTCCTGGTTGGTTCCTCCGTATAAATGGGCCTTTTCGGCAAAATCACGGGATGGAGCCATGCTCATGAAATTTGATGCCAGCGCGATCCGCGAACTCTGTGACCGCGACCCGGCGTTTGGGTATGGAACCATGAAGCAGATCTGCTCCCTAATGCTCGGACGACTCCACACCGTTCGTTCGCAAATGGGTGATCGCATCCGCGAATTACAAAATTGACATAAGGTTCCCTCATCCAAAGAGGGTATATCCGCAGATTGCGCAGATGTTGGCTGATGGTTTTGGATCATTTTATTGATCCTACTTCAGTCAGAGCTACGTTACTTTAGAGCACGATTTAGTTTCCCGGAAACGAACCCTTCGCGGTCGAGATCGATTCCGTTGAACCCTAACTCCTGAAAGGCTGGTTCTAAGGTATCCAACAACCCCGAGGCTACCTCGACCTGCTCGGCATCCACTTCAATTCTAGCGGTATCTCCTTCGTGACGAACCCGGCAGACCTGAAAGCCATGGTGTTTTAACAGATCCTCTCCAGCTTCAATACGCCGAAGTTTTTCCACCGTAACCCGCTGACCGTAGGGAATACGGGAACTCAGGCAGGGAGCTGCAGGTTTATTCCAGCATTCCAAACCAATGGCCTCCGCCAACTCCCTTACCGCAGCCTTATCCAACCCGCACTCTACTAGAGGACTTTTCACTTCAAATTCGGAGGCCGCTTGTAGGCCGGGCCGATAATCGCCTAAATCATTGGTATTTGTGCCATTCAGGATCCAACACGGTGCGTGAGCAGCCGCGAGTTCCGAAAGTTCGGTGTACAAGGTGTGCTTGCAGAAATAACATCGGTTTGCAGGGTTACTTGCATAATCAGGATTGTGTAATTCCTGAGTTTCGACGATCTGAAGGTTGATGTTATGTCGCGCTGCAAATGCCTTACCTTCATCCAAATCCGAAAGCTTCAGACTGGGGGAGGCGGAGATAACGGCGAGATGCTTTTCAGGTCCAAGAAGCTCCGCAGCCAACCAGGCCACTAACGAACTGTCTACCCCACCACTAAACGCGATGATGGCGAAGGGACAGGAAGAAAACCACTCCCGCAAGGATGAAGGTATGTTGTGCACGAGTGTATCCTAGCCTGATGCAGCCTCTTCGCAAATGGAAACGTGAGGATTGTACCCAAAAGGGTGTTTCATGTGCTTCTTCCGAAGTTCGGAAGAGTAAAAAAAGAAAGTTCCGAACTTCGGAACGTTTGCATTTAGACTGCTCGGTCTGAGTCGCCGGCTAAAAATTCCTGATACGTTCTCTTCAGGCCTTGTGTGAGGTCAATTTTTGGTTTCCAGCCCAGGGAACGGATCACAGAGTTGTCCATAAGTTTTCGTGGCGTTCCATCAGGTTTTGATAGATCCTGGATCAGTTCTCCTTCATAGCCCACGGCCTGTTTAACCGCTTCGGCGAGATCACGAATAGAGAGATCTTCTCCGTATCCTACATTTACAATGTTGGGAGGGTCTTCCAGATCCACGAGATACAACAGTCCGGCCGCCAAATCGTCTACATGCAAAAATTCGCGCAAGGGAGTACCGGTTCCCCACAACGTCACCTCTGGTAAACCTGCCAGCTTGGCTTCATGAAAGCGTCGGATCAGGCCGGGGATGACATGACTGTTTTCCGGATGATAATTGTCACCGGTTCCGTACAGATTGGTAGGCATGGCACTGTGAAAACACACTCCGTATTGCGCGCGGTAGTGCTCGCACAGCTTAAGACCTGAAATCTTTGCCAGGGCGTAGGCTTCGTTGGTTTCTTCCAGCGGACCGCTTAACAGATACTCTTCTTTAAGTGGTTGGGGAGCTTCACGTGGATAAATACAGGAACTCCCCAAATAGAGCAGGCGGGTCGTCCCGTTTTTCCATGCGCTATGGATCACGTTTAACGACATCGCGAGGTTCTGATAAATGAACTCCGCCGGGTAGGTACTGTTGGCATGAATCCCACCCACCCGGGCCGCGCAATGAATCACGGTGTCGGGTTGTTCCCTAGCAAAGAACTCTTCCACCGCAGCCGGATCACACAGATCCAGTTCGGATCGGGTGCGGGTGATGATGTCAGCTCCGCCTCGAGCTTCCAGTGCTCGAACCACTGCAGATCCCACCATTCCTCGGTGGCCAGCTATGAATATTTTAGTCATTGTATAAGGGTCCTTCGTCACTGGTCATTTTTCATTTGTCATTCGTCACTGGTCATGAAGGATTTCCTACTGACCCATGACTATTGACCAATGACTTCTTTCTTACGGCGTTTCTTCAAAATCCGCCAGAGTCTCTTTCACCGCTGCTTCTTTGCGGGCGAGGTTGAGGTCGGATTCGATCATGATGCGAACCAAATCTTTAAATTTGGTTTTGGGTTCCCAACCGAGCTGTTTTTTCGCTTTGGCAGGATCGCCGATGAGCAGATCGACTTCGGTGGGACGTTCGTAGCGATCATCGTAATCCACGTACTGCTCCCAATCCAAATCGAGCAGACTGAAGGATTCTTTGACAAAGTCTTTCACGGAGTGGGTTTCGTTGGTGGCGCAGACGTAGTCGTCGCCTGAATCGGCCTGAAGCATCATCCACATGGCTTCCACGTAATCCGGAGCATATCCCCAGTCGCGTTGTGCATCGAGGTTTCCTAAGTAAAGTTTGTCTTGAAGACCCAATTTGATTCGGGTTGCGGCCCGGGTAATTTTACGGGTCACGAAGGTTTCGCCGCGGCGGGGGGATTCGTGATTAAACAGAATGCCGTTGGTGGCGTGCATGTTGTAGGATTCGCGGTAGTTGACGGTCATCCAGTAGGCATACATCTTTGCCGCGCCATAAGGGCTTCGGGGGTAGAAGGGGGTAACCTCGGTTTGAGGAACCTGCTGAACTTTCCCGAACATCTCAGAGGAGGAGGCCTGATAAAAACGAGCGCCTTTGAGTCCAACATTACGAATGGCTTCCAATAGACGGGCGGTTCCTAATCCGGTGACGTCACCGGTGTATTCCGGAACATCAAAAGAAACCCGGACATGGCTTTGAGCCGCCAGATGGTAAATTTCTTCCGGTTGTACATCGTAGAGCAACTGAGAGAGCTGAGAGGAGTCTGCAATATCACCGTAGTGGAGAAACAGGCGGGTTCCGTTAATGTGAGGATCCTGATAGAGATGGTCGATCCGTTCCGTGTTAAAGCTGGAAGCCCGGCGAATGATGCCGTGTACTTCGTAGCCTTTTTCTAAAAGAAGTTCAGCCAGATACGATCCGTCCTGACCTGTGATACCGGTAATAAGAGCTTTTTTCATAGACGCTCACCTTAGCAGAATTTACTTGTCGGTAAATGCGATATAGCGTAAATAATACTTATGAAATATCGTAAATCAGGCGCCTTTCGTGTTCTTTATGACCTCTCAGGGCGTAGACAGGAAGAAATCATTCAGTACCAGGCTTTCATGGAAGAGGCTCAGGAAAACGGATGGGAAGTGATCACGATTTCGGATCAGATCGAATCCCAGATTAGGCATCTTTGTGAGTTGGGTAAGGTCGATGCGGTGGTGGGAAATTTCATCAGTGAAACCTGGCTGGACAGTCTTCCGTCCAAGGTAAAACGGATTCATATAGGAATGAATCCTTTGGGTTCCTCAACAAGTTGTGTGGTGTGGGATCTTTGCGAGGCGGGTCGAATGATTAAGGAGCACTGTAAACAGGAGGGCTACGAAATTTGTCTGGTATTTAGTCCCCAGGATCAGCCTCATTTACTGAAAGGGTGTGGAGCAACCCAACAACTCAGAACTCTGGAGTCCTTACGTGAGGCGGTGGAGAACCTTCAAAGCGCTTTTATTGTCTGTCCAACCGATTATGTGGCACGTGTCGCCTTAAAGGGGATTCGAGTTCTGGAGAAAGCTGTGCCAGAAGATCTGGGTGTTGTGGGGATAGGAGGGCGTTCCTTGGACGCGGTGCTTTCAGAGCTCAAGCTGACTTCCGTAGCGTTACCCTATGCAGAGAAAGGGCGTCGCATTGCCCAGGCGTTGGGTAGAGAATTAGAAAAGAGTACTCCAAAAACCTATTGGGTAAAACCCATTTGGGTTGTGCAGGGTGAGACCACGCAAAAGAAAAGCACAGGGCTCTTTCTTCCTCATGACCTTGAGAATTGGGTGAGTCCACTTCTTGCGGACCCACCACCCGTGGAAGAGTGGGCCAGGCGGGCAGGGATGTCTCGGAGAGGATATGAACGCGCGTTTGCTCAGCAGGCGGGCTGTACGCCCTATGAATACCTATTGCGACTGAGGGAAAAAGAGGCCAAGAGATTGTTGAAAGAAACATCACTCTCTCTGTCTCGGATTGGAGAACAGATTGGAATTCCAGAGCCGCCACGATTTAGTGCCTTTTTCAAAAAGAGAACCGGCGTCCCGGCGAGTGTATGGAGGGTAGAGGGATAGGAGATCTGGGAGTCATGGGAGAGATGCGAAAAATATATCTCGCATAGCTCCCAGATCTCCTATTTAAAAAGCCTATGAGCAGCCCAGAGCGCCTATTGCCCGACCGTGGGAATTACAAAGTCCTGCGGTCTTTCCAGAAAGCCGAGGTGGTCTACGATGTCACGTTTCGGTTCTGCGATCGGTTCATCCAATGGGGAGATCGGACCAAAGACCAGATGATCCAGGCGGCGCGCTCGGGAAAGAAAAATATCCTGGAGGGGAGCAAGGCAGGGAAAACCTCTGCGGAGATGGAGATTAAGCTCACCAATGTAGCCAGGGCGAGTCTCGAAGAACTCCTGGATGACTACTTGGATTACCTACGATTACGAGACCTCAAGCTATGGGACAAAGATAGCAAAGAGGCTCTGTTCGTAAGAAAGATGGGACGTAAAGACCCTCAGACCTTTGAACTCTACCGTGAAGTTGTGGAGACCCGACCCGCAGAAGTCGTGGCCAACATTGGAGTGTGTCTGGTGCACCAAGCGAACTACTTAATCGACCGACAACTAGAGACTCTGGGCCAAGAATTTCTGGCCAATGGCGGTTTGAGGGAGAGAATGACAAGACTCCGATTGGAGGCTCGAAAGGGTCAAAGATAGGAGCTATGGGAGTCATGGGAGATATGACCTCTAGGGCTTTAACTGGCTGGCATCTCTCCCATTGCTCCCATTCTTCCTATACCCCAACCAAAGCGTAACCCCATGTCCGACCAAGACCCCATCCCCGAAGTAAACGAAGCGGTCGCCGACCTGCCGTTTAAGTATTACATCTTCGATTGGGACAACAACATCCTCCATATGCCGACCCGGATTCATTTGGAGAAAAAGAACTCAGATGGGAGTTGGCAGGACATTGCAGTGTCGACGTCGTTTTATTCGGTAGTGCGAAGCGACACCGAGAACTACCGTCCTCCGGGCGAAGATTGGGAACATGCGTTTCGGGAATTTCGTGACTTCGAGGGTGAAGAAGAAAGTTTATTTCTGCATCATACCCGGGAAGCCTTGCGCCCGGTGATTGAGGGTGAGAAAAAGCCTGGGCCGAGTTTTTATCAGTTTCGTACTGCACTCACCGAAGGTCGTTTATTCGCCATCGTCACCGCCCGGGGGCATCGTGAAGATACCATCCGGGCGGGAGTTGAATATTTCATTGATCACGTACTCACCGATCGGGAACGTCAGATTATGATATCAAATCTTCGCGG
>Ga0207419_1001586_pt1 | contig 16596 bp, 12 predicted proteins | sample ElkSloMetagenome_4_FD_184723 | JGI IMG/M metagenome (GOLD analysis project Ga0207419, IMG submission 184723) | Hot spring microbial communities from Elkhorn Slough, Monterey Bay, USA - MD2A (version 2) | ecosystem: Environmental > Aquatic > Marine > Intertidal zone > Estuary: Microbial mat ...
AGCCTTCCTGCTTTTGAATTCTATTTTCTCCTTTCGATGTGGCTAAGAGTTGATATTGATCTGCATATTTTTCTTGGATCAGTTTTACGATCTTCTGGCCCAACAATCCATTACTTCCCGTGAGTAAAATTCGCTTTACGTCCATTCTTTTAGCTTTTCCACTTGATCGCTCATTCCCAAAACGAATAGTTTGCTTCCTTCGTTTATGGTCGTGTCTGGAGTTGGATTAAGGGTGTATTCTCCGTCTTTGCTCTTCAACCCAATGATATTGGCGCCAGAGCGCTTTCTGATCTCCAGGTCACCGATGGATCGATCCCTAAATACTTCCGGTAAACTTTCATAGGTGATCTCTTCCAAGGAAATATCATTGGCCTGGCCAGTTAGCAGATTAAAGAACTCCACCACGTCGGGTTTCATCACCAAGGAAGCCATATGCGATCCTCCCACTTTATCCGGCATCACTACATTATTTGCCCCGGCTCTGCGTAGTTTTTGGTCTGAACTCCGCACAGAAGCGCGACTGATAATCAGTAGGTCTCTGTTCATTTCTCTAGCCGTGAGTACCACAAACACATTATCGGCGTCTTCAGGCAAGGTGGTAATCAGAGCCTTTGCCCTTTTGATGCCGGCGTCTATAAGTACTTTATCGGAAGTCGCATCGCCTTCAATGAAATGTGGGATCAAATTCATATCCCCCTCCAGGGCTTCTTCATCATTTTCAATGATCAAAAAACTTTGATCCATTTTTAGCAGATCTGCGGCAATTTGTTTTCCGTTTCTCCCATATCCGCAAATGATCACATGGTCTTCCATTCCTTTTATGCGTTTCGTTTTTCTAAGCTCCTGTAAATACAGCCTAAATTGTCCGTCAATCAAGTACGACGACACGGCCGTGATCGCATAGGCAAATGTACCGAAACTGAATACGATCAGGCCATCGGTAAATAGACGACCCGCTTGAGATAGAGGCCTAACCTCTTGGAAGCCAACTGTAGAAACCGTAATTACGGTCATGTGCAGGGCTTCTGAAAAGGTATATTTCTCGATGATCATAAAACCTACTATCCCGGTTATGGATAATAGAATCAAGATCAGCATGGCAATTTGGAGCCTTACAAACTGACTGTATTTATACATGGATCGAGATTAAAAGTCCCAGATGGTAGGCTTAGACTTCAATTTAAACCAATATTTGTGCTCAAGTACAAAGGCCATGATCAAATAAATGATCAATGGAGAACCTAAGGTTAGGAAGGACGAATAGATGAAAAACATTCTGATCCGTCCACTTTTTAGGCCTAGTTTTTCGCCCCACCAACTGCAAACCCCAAAGGCCCGGCGCTCGAAGAATGCTTGGATTTTATCGATCATTGGTTCAGTTTTTTAAGATGACGTTTCCGACAGTGCAAGTTAAACATTTTTTCAGCTCACAATAGTGCTTACGAAGCTCCATGATTGCTTGTGTGTCCATCGCCGACTCAGCTTTCCATCCCAATTCTTCCCATTTCCTAATTTGAGAATTTCGTTCAGCCGGAAGTTGAGACAGGATCTCAAAGATGGTATTTGGCTCTTCGATTAATCTATTTCTGCTCCAGCAAAATAGCAGAGGCACGATCACATTAATGATCAAACTCTCGCGGGATGACTTGCCAAGGGTGGGAAATATGGCTTTCTTCCTTTTTACACCAAACCGACTATTTTCGGCCCAATATTCACCGGCATCCAAATCTAAAAATTGGTGCAATTTTTTTAGGGATACAATTTCCTGTAAGGATGAAAACGGTCGCTGATACCGAATCATCAAATCGGCAAACTGACCGATTCGCAACTCAGGAAAATTAGCGGGCCGCATCCGTAAGTGCTTCCAAAGCGATACATCCATGGGTTTTAAGTGATGTAGCTTGCGGAGATAATCGTATTCATTCTTTAGATTCTGATGATGAGTACAATCCAATTGAGTCGAAAGAAATCCCGCCTGTCCAAAAAGCAAGGCTTTCAATTGAAGAGGGCGATCAACGTACTTACGGATCAATTGAAAAGGTGCATGAATGGCTAAAAGCTCAAAGGGAAGTGCATTCACATTGAAGCCGAAATACCTGGCCATTAATTGGTAAAACACTGCCTCCCAGTCGTTCTTATGCAAACTCAATAGTTGCTCGACCCTTTTCGATTTACGTTCCAAACGGCTGATCAGCATTCGATCGAGCATCTGCCGCCTAAAAGTGGAATCGACTTTCATGAATTCATCTTCACAAGGAATCCACTTTTTGCCTTTTCTTAACTGGTGATAATTATCAATCAGTTTTTTCTTTACCCGGCCTTTCAAGGTTAAAACCGGTATCAAGTGTCCATCATTACGAAATACCTCTTTATCATGATCCCAAACCACGTGAAGGATCACCTTATCGTAAGCTGCGTCATTTTGATGTTGATGGGCATACCAATGAGAGGAATTTAAGTGAAGCTCGATGTTGCCCACCCAAAGCATATCGCCAATGCGAACTTGACCGTTGAAAAAGTCCGGACCTCCATGGGGGTTAAGCGAGCCCTGCCGAATGATCTTCAGTTCTTCACCGGCTTCTGTCCTGAGTTTCTCACGATTAAATAATTGATGCTGCCAGATGAAATGGAGTAAGCTTTCATCAAACATCTAATTGAAATTAAGCAGAATCTAGAATCGGTGCAAGTTGAATATATTGTTTGTGATCGGAGATTGGAGATCGAGGATCGAAGAATGATCATTAGGGAGGTTCTGGGCTGTGACACTCAGGTTTGCAAAGGTTTCTCTAGGGTTCTCGAAGTGGGAATTAATTCAATAAAGCCGGTCTCCTGCCTGCCGGCAGGCACGGCGGTCTTAGATCCCTGAGCGGAGTCGAAGGACGGCCACGACCTTCTAACGCAAAATCATCGAAGAAAAATTAAGGAATTAACTTCCTCATCTGATCATGCAGCTTTTTCGCTTCTGCTTTCGCTGCATCCGCAAAATCCTCTCCTGAAGAAGCGTAGAGGATCCCTCTTGAAGAATTCACCAAGAGGCCTATATCGGCATTCAAGCCATATTTGGCTACCTCCTCCAAACTCCCTCCTTGCGCCCCCACTCCGGGAACTAAAAGAAAATGGTGGGGAACGAGCTTTCGGATCTTTTGTAAAGCAGCTGCATTAGTGGCTCCCACTACATACATGATATTCTCATAATTCCCCCATTGAGACGATTGTTTGAGTACTTCTTCGAAAAGCTGATCTCCATTGGAAAGCTTCAACTTCTCAAAATCATCCGCTGAAGGATTAGAGGTGAGGGCTAAGATGATCGACCACTTTCCTTCAAACGCCAAAAAGGGGTCTACTGAGTCTCGACCCATATAAGGTGCTAAGGTCACAGCGTCGAAATTATAGGTCTCAAAAAAGGTCTTGGCATAAGAAGATGCTGTATTGCCAATATCCCCTCTCTTTGCATCAGCTATGGTAAAGCAATCTTCTGGTATATAATCGATCGTTTTAGCTAGGCTTTCCATGCCGGCCGGACCCAGGGCCTCATAAAAGGCAAGATTCGGTTTGTAGGCTACACAGTGATCGGCGGTAGCGTCAATTATAGCCTTGTTAAATGAAAAAACAGGATCCACCTCCTCTATCAAATGCTTGGGAATCCTATCAGGATCAGTATCCAATCCCACACAAAGAAAGCTGCCTTTCTTTTTGATCTGTTTGATCAATTCCTGGCGATTCATGAACTCTGCATATTTTCATCCAAACCGGCCTGAAGTTTCTCGGCATTCTCAGCAACCCTCAAGGACTCGATCACCTCACCGATCTCTCCATTAATTATCCCATCCAAATTATAAAGGGTAAGGTTGATCCTGTGATCGGTCACTCTCCCCTGAGGATAGTTATACGTGCGAATCTTGGCTGAACGATCACCAGTGGACACTTGGGACTTCCGATCGGCGGCAATTTCCTTCTCTCGCTTCTCTACTTCGGCTTCGTAAAGTCGCGATCGCAGCACTTTCATAGCTTTTTCGTAATTCTTAAGCTGTGATCTACCATCCTGACATTCTACCACGGTATTGGTTGGAATATGAGTCAAGCGCACGGCTGATTCAGTTTTATTTACATGCTGACCACCCGCTCCTGAAGCTCTAAAGGTATCTTTCTTAATGTCTGCCGGATTGATCTTTACGTCCACTTCATCTGCCTCTGGCAACACAGCAACTGAAGCTGCAGAGGTATGCACCCTTCCCTGAGTTTCCGTTTGAGGTACTCTTTGCACTCGATGGACACCTGACTCAAATTTCATGGTGCCATACACGTTATTACCGGTGACTTCAAAACTGATCTCTTTAAATCCCCCGGCAGTGCCTTCATTAATGGTTACGGTCTCATGCTTCCAACCTTTGTTCTCGATGAACTTGAGGTACATTCGATACAGGTCGCCAGCAAAAATACTGGCTTCATCCCCTCCTGCCCCGGCGCGAATTTCGACGATCACGTCTTTATCATCATCAGGGTCTTTAGGGATCAGCATCAATTTGATCGACTCCTCCATCTCTTCTTTGCGTGGCTCCAGATCACTCAATTCCGCTTTAGCCATTTCTCTGAAATCGTCATCCTTCTCTTCATTCAGGATCTTCTTAGCAGACTCAATATTGTCGATCACATTCTGATACTCTTCATAGGCGTCCACGATCTCTTTAAGCTCGCTATATTCTTTATTGAGCTTCACGTAACGATTCATGTCGGCGATGATTTCGGGATCGGTAATCAATTGACCCACTTCTGTCCATCGATCCTTGATGGAAACTAATTTTTCGATTAGACTACTCATTTTGTTTAGGTGAAAGAGCAAAGACTGCTCTCTTCTCTATCTATCTTTTCTGTTTTATTTTTTGATGGTTTTAGAACTTAAAGGCAAGATCTTAGCCTCATGAACTCTATAATCCACGTCTTTAATTTGATCTGCAAAAATCAGCGAGATCAGCGGGAAACAACACAAATTTATATTTCTCCCGCAGATTGCGCAGATTATTCTTCAAGTTTTAAAATTTAGATAATAGAAGGATTCAATCTATTCTCTAAAATCTAAGCTCTAAACTCTTTTCAATACTCAAACACTCCATTCTCCGACTTGATCGTAAGTTTTTTACGATCCGAACGCTCTACTCTTCCCACTATTTGTGCATCCACCCCAAACGAGGTCGAGATCGGAATCAGGGCTTCTGCAGTCTCCTTCGAACAGTAGATCTCCATACGATGACCCATGTTGAAGACCTTATACATTTCTTTCCAATCCGTGCCGCTTTCTTCCTGTATCAATTTAAAGAGTGGTGGAATTTCAAATAGTTCATCTTTGATCACATGCACATCATCCACAAAGTGAAGCACTTTGGTTTGGGCTCCTCCACTACAATGCACCATTCCGTGAATATCAGCGCGATGGCTTTCTAGCATTTGATGGATAATGGGTGCATAGGTTCGGGTAGGTGAAAGCACTAACTTCCCGATATCTACAGGTATGTCTTTAAGCTTTTCAGTTAGCTTTCTACTTCCAGAGTACACCAAGTCGTTCGGGGTTGCGTGATCGAAAGACTCCGGAAAGTTTTCGGCCAGGTATTTACCGAATACGTCGTGACGCGCAGAGGTAAGCCCATTGCTCCCCATTCCTCCATTATACTGTTTTTCGTAGTTTGCTTGACCAAAAGATGCCAGACCCAAGATCACGTCTCCGGGCTGAATGTGGGCATTGGAGATCACCTCATCCCGGCGCATCCTGGCAGTTACCGTAGAATCCACGATAATGGTTCTCACCAGGTCTCCTACATCCGCGGTTTCCCCACCGGTGCTGTAAATATCGATTCCGTGAGCGCGAAGGTCTTCAAGAATTTCTTCTGTACCATTGATTATTGCGGATATCACCTCCCCAGGGATCAAATGTTTATTCCGACCAATGGTTGAAGAGAGTAAAATATTGGAAGTACAACCCACACAAAGCAAATCGTCAATATTCATGGCGATGGCATCCATGGCAATACCTTTCCACACCGAAAGGTCTCCGGTTTCCTTCCAATACATATAGGCTAAGGAAGATTTGGTGCCTGCCCCATCGGCATGCATTATGATGCAATGATCTTCACTTGAGCCGAGGTGATCCGGAACGATCTTGCAAAAGGCTTTGGGGAAAAGTCCTTTATCGATTTTTTTGATGGCCTGATGCACATCCTCCTTGTCTGCGGAAACGCCTCTTTGCTGGTATCTTTCTTTTGAATCCATTCGGCTTTTGATTTCGCCAATAAAAAACATCCTCTATCCAAAGATAAAGGATGTCCTTTAATTTTTACACTTCTTGAGCTTAAGCTACTGCTCTGTAGGGGCTGCTGGCTCTGAATCTTTGGGCACATAATCTTCTCGCAGCACGATAAAATCGGTGCGACGATTCAGCTGATGGGCCGCCTCTCTTTCTTCTTCTGTGGGCAACTTGTTGATCTCTTCGTCAGAAATTAACAGATTGGTTTCTCCGTAACCCTTTGGCTCCATGCGCTCTTTTTCAATACCTAGAGAAGACAAATAATTTACTACCGATTCCGCTCGACCCTGAGAGAGCTTTTGGTTGTACTTGTCACTACCTCTAGAATCCGTATTTGCTCTCAATTCGATTACAATGTTCGGGTTGTCCGTAAGGATATCATAAAGGAAATCGAGCGAATCTTTCGCTTGGTCCGTAAGCGACGTTTTGTTGAACTCATATAAGATCTCGGGCAACTTGATCCCTTCATCAGAAATCGGGATAAGTTCATAGAGGTGTGCAAAGATTTTCGACTCTTCAATTCCTACCGTAGTCTCTTTACCCTTGGCCTGCAGATATCCTGGCTTGCTCACCGTGATCGAATATGAAGTATTGGGATTGATGTAGGAGTTACTGCCATTGTCAGCAAATTCCGTTTGCCCGTCGCCGGCCGTTTCTTTTTCGGCTGATGTGCCATCTGTGCCAATCAACTTCACTGTGGCAGCGGGGAGAATTTCACCGGTCTCGGAATCTCTAACCTCCACTTTCAAAACAAAAAGTACCGGAGGGGTATAGAATTCCCAAATGTCATCCTTTCCTCTACCACCTTCTCGGCTTGAAGTCAGGTATCCTCTATCCTTATCTCCGTCAAAAATAACGGCAAAATCATTTGAGCTGGAATTGATCGGTGCTTTAAGGTTAGTCACTTTTGACCATTGTCCTTCTCCTTTTTTCTTGGCGTAGAAAATATCCAATCCACCCATGCCCATGTGTCCGTCTGACGCAAAATATAAATCGCCATTTTCCCTGATGAAAGGGAACATTTCATTGCCTGAGGTATTGATTTCCGATCCCAAATTAATGGGTGCAGACCATTTACCGCGACCTTCTTCCTTAATGTACCAAAGGTCTTTCCCTCCTTGGCCACCAGATAGATCTGAAGCAAACACGATGATCTTATCGTCTGGGGTAATTGCCGGATGACCAATGATTGCGCTATCATTGGCAATGGGTACCACTTCTGCCTGACCAAACTTTCGGCCCATTTTCTTAGCGGTTATCAACTGGCATCCCAGATAACCGTTCTTTTCCACGCGACAACGGGTGAAATAAATGGTATTTCTTCTGCTGTTCATTACCGCCGCGCCCTCACTGTATTCGGTATTGATATCTTCTCCTTCTACCAGCACGGGCTCGCTCCACTTTCCTTTCTTGTCGCGAATGGTATAGTACAGATCTGAGAAATTGTCGCCGGTTACTTCTGAAGTTCCGTTACCCATCGATCCTTCTCTGGTGGAGGTAAATACCATCTCCATGTTCTTCTTGTCGACGAAAGTGGGTGCATAATCGTAAAACTCAGAATTGATCAAGACTACCGGCTCAACAATGTAGTTTTCCGGATTGTCGGCCCATTCCTGAGCAGTTTTTGCCGATTCTATGCCTTGTTTCCCTCTCGGGTCTCCCGGCTTTTCAGCAGTATATTTCTGATATTCCACCAAAGCCTCATCGTACTTCCCGTTTTGCATCTTCATTTCTGCCAGACGTAAATGAGCGATCGGATCCGCATATTGGGCGATGATCGATTTTTCAAACCACACCATAGCCTGTTCAGTTTGATCACTCAACCTGTAAGCTTCGGCGATCTTGAAAATGATCTCGGCTTTTACGTCTCTTCCTTTCTCCTTTACGTATGCCTTCTTGTATAGCTCTATTGCCTCGAAGTACTTTTCCTCCTCATACAATGCGAAATCCGCATCATCAAGGTAACTTTTCTGAGCCACAAGTTGTAAGGAAAAACACAGAGTTAGTAAAGCAAACCCAAGAACTCTGGATATATTCATGTGCGTTTGGTGTTAATCGATGGCTGCTAAAATAAACAAATTTTCTCTTCCCAAATAGGGCGGAATTAACCTTGATTTAATACTTCGGCAATAATCGAACCAATCTAATGATGATGAACCTCCTTAGTGATTGAATAGCAGCTCTCTATATTTCGGCAGCGGCCAAATTTCATCGTCTACGATCAATTCCAGCTTATCTACACTGTATCGAATCTTGTCGAACATTGGTTTGATGCTATCGCAATAATCTTTTGCTCTTTGCTTCGTACTATCCAACTGATTGATTCGTTTTCTGGCTTCTACCATTTCGTGAACGGTCTCCTTCACCACTTTCGCATGACTAGAGATATCTTTCACTAAACCAAGTTGCACGGATGCAGCTTCTTTGAATTCCGCGGGACTAAGAATGGCTTTTAACCCCTGAACGTTTTCAATTAACTGATTCTGATACTTGAAGGCAGAGGGCAAAATATGATTCTCTGCGAGGTCTCCTAAAATTCGAGCCTCGATTCTGATCAAATTCGCATAAAGCTCAAAAGCGATCTCTTGTCGGGCCAGCGTTTCTCTTTTGGTCATAACCCCTAGATCCTCATACAGCGCAATTGCTTGCTTAGAACCTAACTCCTCTAGGGCATCAGGGGTGGTGCGTAAGTGAGATAGTCCTCTCTTCTCGGCTTCTTTTACCCACTCATCGCTGTAGCCATTGCCTTCGAAGCGGATGTGCTTAGAAGAGGTAGTGTATTTTTTTAATACCCTAAGGATGGCTTCGTCTTTTTTAGACCCCGACTTGATCAGTTTGTCTACGTCAGCTTTAAACGTTTTCAATTGTTTGGCCATGATCGCGTTGAGCACCGTCATGGCAGAAGAACAATTGCTTGCCGACCCAACCGCTCTAAATTCGAACTTATTCCCGGTAAAGGCAAAAGGGGAAGTCCGGTTACGATCAGTGTTGTCTAGCAAGATCTCCGGAATCTTTCCAATGCTTAATTTGAGTTGAGTCTTTTCTTCCGCTGTCAAGGCTTTATCGTCCTTCACCTTAGAGACCAAAGTATCTAACATTTGGGTCAGTTCACTACCGATGAAGACCGACATGATGGCCGGTGGAGCTTCATGACCTCCCAGTCGATGCTCATTGCCGGCGGTAGCAATACAAGCCCGTAGTAATTTTTCGTGATCGTGCACCGCCTTAATGGTGTTCACCAAAAAGGTAAGAAAGCGCAAATTTGATTTTGGATTTTTTCCCGGACTCAATAGGTTCACTCCGGTATTGGTCGAAAGCGACCAATTGTTGTGTTTTCCCGAACCATTGATATTCGCAAATGGCTTTTCATGGAGCAGCACTCTAAAGTTGTGTTTGCGCGCTACTTTGTCCATGATATCCATAAGCAATTGATTGTGATCTACGGCAAGATTTGCTTCTTCGAAGATAGGCGCACATTCAAATTGATTCGGAGCGACTTCATTGTGGCGGGTTTTTACGGGGATACCCAACTTCATGCACTCGATCTCCAGTTCATTCATGTAGGCCTGGGCTCGATCCGGAATGGATCCAAAATAATGATCACTGAGCTCCTGACCTTTTGCGGGGGAATGCCCAAATACAGTCCTTCCGGTAAGCAACAGGTCGGGACGCGCTGCAAATAGCGCCTTGTCGACTAAGAAATATTCTTGCTCCCAACCTAGTGTGGCACTGACCTTATTTACCTTCTTATCAAAATATTGACAAACCTCAACCGCAGCAGAATCGACGGCATGCAGCGACTTCAACAAAGGGGTCTTGTAGTCGAGTGCCTCACCGGTATACGATATGTATATGGTAGGTATGCACAAAAGTTTGCCAATGATAAAAGCTGGAGAGCTTGGATCCCATGCCGTATAACCCCGGGCCTCAAACGTATTTCTAATCCCTCCGCTCGGTAAGGATGAGGCATCGGGCTCTTGCTGTGCAAGCTGACTCCCATCAAATCGCTCAATCACATTATTGTCATTCAAAGGCTCGAAAAAGGCATCATGCTTTTCTGCGGTGGTGCCGGTGAGTGGCTGAAACCAGTGTGTGTAGTGAGTGACCTTCTTCTCCATCGCCCAAGCCTTCATGGCTGCTGCCACGTGGTTCATAAGCTTCCGCTCGATCCGGTTGCCTTTTTGAATGGATTCCTGCACCGACTTATAGAGATCCTTCGGCATGTACTCGGCCATTGCCTTATTGTCGAAGACATTGATCCCGTAATAACCGGAGATCTTTTCAGATGGAGCCTCCACAGCTCGGGGAGTGCGAGAAAGGGAAGCTTCTAGGGCTTTAAATCGGAGGGTTGACATGATAAACGAATTTTAGTTTGGCACAAAACTAAAACATTCCTTGTCATCAGAATTCTAAAAAAAGATCATTTTTTCAACAAGTTTTAAAATATGAGGGGGTATAAGTTTAAATATGCCATTTTTTATCGGAACACCCCCTCAAAACTCAGCCATTATAGCAAAATAGATGTAAGAAATGTAGAAGAGTAACAAAACCACGCCCTTAAGTCGATTGATCTTTTTACCATAATACATCAAAGGAAAGACAAGCAATGCAATGCCAAGCATAAAATAAATGTCCATTTGATTGATGGAGGGGGAAATTTTAATGGGTTTTACCATCGCCGTGATGCCGAGAATTGCTAAAATATTGAACACATTAGAGCCGATCAGGTTGCCTATCGAAATATCCGTTTCTTTACGGTAAGCCGCCACGGTAGAAGTAACCAGCTCTGGCACACTTGTGCCAAAGGCAACTACAGTGACCGAAATGAACTTTTCACTCACTCCATGATCTTTTGCGATTCCGATCACGCCTTCGATCAGCCATTCCGCTCCAAAATATAGTCCAACCAGCCCGATGCCCAATGCCAGCAGATCCTTATAGATGGGATTATCTGATGCGAACGCTTCCATATCTTCTGAAGCATAAATCTCTTTACCTTCCTTTCTGGATTTCAAGACAATCCAAACTGAAAAAGTGATCAGGATCAATACAAAGAGCAAACCTTCCAGATAATCGATCTCTCCATCTCTAGCCAACAGATAAAATAGGATAGAAGCAAACATCATCAGCGGCCAATCAATACGGATGGTATTTCGGGCCACGCTGATCGGAAAAATCATGACCGTAGCACCTAACACTAAGCCAAGATTAGAAATATTTGAACCGATCACGGCGCCTACCCCGACATCATCAAATCCGTCAAGCACCGAGTTGAGACTGACCAGCAGCTCAGGGGCAGAAGTACCGAAGGAGACCACGGTCATCCCGATCACTAGAGTAGATATGCGCAGACGCAAGGCTAAGCCCACAGATCCTCTCACTAAGCCTTCTCCTCCGATTAACAGAGCAAGTAGGCCTCCTAGCATTAAAAGGTAATCCACTACTGCTTAGTTTCTGAAGGTTTACCGGAATCGGTTTTGTCGGCTGAGTCAGCTTTCTTTTCATCTGGTTCTACCTTGGCCGACTGCTGGATCTCACTGGAGGTCTTGCGAATCTCTTCCTGGATGTCGCTCGTGGCATTCTTAAATTCACGAATACCCTTACCTAAACCCCTAGCTATATCTGGAATCTTCTTGGATCCAAAGAGCAAGACGATGACCAGGCCGACAAAAAAAAGCTCTCCGGTTGAAAAGAAAAGTAGTACCATAGTGCAGTCTCAAAGTTAAACAAAAGCCCTGTCACAAAAAATGCAACAGGGCTTTCAGTGTATTAGAAAAGTATTGGGACTATTTCTTCTTCTTGATCTTCTCCCGATCCTTAGATAGGTCAACTACAATCGGAGTTGCTACACAAAGCGAGGAATAGGTTCCTACAGCCACACCAACAAGCAGCGCAAAGGCAAAACCTCTAATGACTTCTCCTCCAAATATGAAGATCATCAACAGGACAAAGAATGTACTCAAAGAGGTATTGACCGTTCTACTTAAGGTTGAATTCAGGGCATCGTTGATCACCTCGTTCATTGGACGTTTTTTGTAGGAGTTCAAGAATTCTCGAATCCTATCAAAAACTACCACGGTATCGTTTATAGAATACCCAACCACCGTAAGTATGGCGGCAATGAATGCCTGATCAATGTCCAAAGAGAAGGGAAGAAATCCGTAGGCAATGGAGAATACAGATAAAACGATTAACACATCGTGGAAGATGGCCGCGATCGCGCCTAGGCCATACTGCCATTTTCTAAACCTAAAGAGGATGTAGAGGAAGATGATCACCAAGGAGAATAATACTGCCCAAACCGCCGATTTCTTAATGTCATCAGCAATGGTTGGCCCCACCTTTTGCGAACTCATGATCTTATATTCCAAGCCCAATCCTTCAAGCCCGTTGTTCAGTTTCGTTTCTACCTGTTCATCTGCGTTTTCAGCTTCACTGTTGATCATGAAAGAAGTGGTCACCTTCACCTGGTTGTCTTCACCAAAGGTCTTTACTTCCGGCGCCAGGTTTACCCCATCCGCCGTGACGAAAGATTGTTCCAACGCATTCCGAACTTCCGTGGTCGTCACTGACTCGTCGAAACGAACCAAATAGGTTCTACCTCCGGTAAAATCAACACCAAACGAAAGCCCCCGCGTAGCAAATGATCCGATACCCAATGCGATGATCAAGCCCGAGATGATGTAATATTTTTTACGATTATTAACAAAACCCAACTTCACATTCTGAAAAGCGCCTTCGGTCAGTTTCGTTGCGACAGTCACCTTCATTTTCTTATCCAACCTCCAAGCGAAGATCAGTCTAGTAATAAAGATTGCCGAGAAAAGTGAAGTAATGATCCCGATCACCAAGGTCTTTGCAAATCCTTCTACCGGTCCGGTTCCAAAGAACCAGAGAATGATACCGGTTAGTAAGGTGGTAACGTTGGCATCAATGATCGATGAGTAGGCATTGTTATATCCGTCTGCAATAGCCAATCTCGCCCCTTTCCCGGCTCGTAATTCTTCTCTGATTCGCTCGTAGATCAGTACGTTCGCGTCCACTGAGATGCCGATGGTCAATACGATACCTGCGATTCCCGGCAAAGTCAGGGCAATGTTTGTAGATGCCAATACGCCCATGATGAAAAACAAGTTGGCCAACAAGGCGATATCTGACGCAATACCTGCTTTCCCGTAATAAAAGATCATGTAGATCAATACGATAACCAAAGCGATCAAGAATGAATTCAAGCCCGAGGTAATTGCTTCCTGACCAAGGGAAGGCCCTACCACTGCTTCTTCAACAATTCTCGCCGGAGCAGGTAGTTTCCCTGCCTTGAGAATGTTGGCAATCAGCTTTGCCTCTTCGATGGTAAAATCGCCTTCAATACTGGAAATCCCTCCGGCAATTTCTGAATTTACATTAGGGAAAGAGTAGACAAAGTTATCGAGGACGATGGCAATACTGCTACCTACATTATCTCCGGTAAGACGCTTCCAGGTTTTTGCTCCAAGCGCATTCATCTTCATGGTGATCTGGGGTCTTCCGCCAAACTGACCGAAGTCTTGGAAAGCATCTGTGATCACATCCCCTTCCAATGGTGCTCTTCCGTCTCTGCTGTTCACCTCTACCGCGATCAATTGAAGAAATTGCTCATCGTCGTCGTATGGTTTAGCCGTCCATAATAGCCTAAGGTCATTTGGGAATACTTCTTGAATTTCCGGCCGATTTAGGTAGTCGTTGACTTTGGCGGTATCTTTAATGGCCACGAATCCCACTACCGGACCTTCACCCGGAGTATAATTTCCTTGTGCATTCTGAAAGATCGAAGGCGTGAGCACTGCGAAAAGCGGATTGTCTTCGGCAAAATCTTCAAAATTTTGATCTGTCATGGCCGTTGAATCATCATTATCGGAAGCCTCATCAGCTGCCAATTGATCTAAGAGAGAGGACTCTGAATCTTCAAGGCTATCCGAGGCCAGCACGCTGCTGTCTTGACTGATATCTTCTGAGGAGGCTTGCTCCTCGGCTACCAAGTCGGTGTTGAGTGAATCGGCAAGCACGGTGCTGTCCGCATCTTCAGCCTCAAGCTCTTCACCTTTAAGCAATTTGTTAAGCCTGTCATTTGCTTGCGCTAAATAAGGATAGATCTCTGCGTTTTCATAGGTTTCCCAAAACTCAAGCTTGGCAGTTCCCTGTAATAGCTGGCGAACTCTGTCTTTGTTTTTCACTCCCGGCAGCTCTACCAGGATACGATCACTCGCCTGAAGTTTTTGAATGTTCGGTTGAGCCACCCCAAAAAGATTAACCCGGGTTCTTAGGACCTCAAAAGTTCTGTCGAAGGCCGCATCGGTTTCCTCTCTCAAAAATTCGATCACTTGCTCGTTTGTGGCATTACGATCGATCTTCTCTTTGGTATCCAGTCCGTAAAAAACTGCCGTCATCTTGCGATCCCCGGCGGTTTCGGTCCAAGCCTCGGCAAAGAGGTTCACGAAGTTTTCTTGACTCGATTTTTGCTTTGCTTTGGCGAGTTCGAGGGTGTTGACGAAATCCTGATCCTCCGCATTGGAAGACAAGGCTTTGATCACTTCCGCTACATTCACTTCTAGCGTCACGTTCATCCCTCCCTTAAGGTCTAAGCCGAGGTTCAGCGTATTCTTACGCACTTCATTGTAGGTGAAATCGAGTAGCGGATACACCTTCTCACTGGCCATTGAATCCAAATAGGCATCTTCCACCTTAGTATCTCCGTTGGCAAATTCTGCGGCATCGTTTTCCACACTTTGCGCTACCCATGTGAAAGACAATTGATAGAGGCAAGCCAGTGTCAGCAAGACAATGAATGTCCAAATTAGTCCCTTATTCTGCATTTTTATTTCAGTAAAAAATTCTTATTTTTTGAAGCCTGCAAATATAGAATTTCCAATGAGAAATAGCAATTCCCTCCCATTTAATAACACATTTAAAACCCTTAACTTCGTGGTTATATCCTGATAGGGTCCAAAATACAATCTTAAGGCAACTATTCAGGAAACCAACCGTCATTAAAACAAACAGATAAATTGTTACGAGCTACTTTACTTTATTTTCGTCCATTCATTGTCTTGCTCAGTATATTGATAGGTTTCCAAGCACACTCGCAGTATGCTTATCATAAGGCTGATTCCATCAGGGTAAAAGAGAACAATGATTATTTCATAAACCCTTTCCAAGGAGGGTTTAACTCGCCTCAGTTCAATGCCATCGATCTAAACTTCGACAACATTCTAGATCTCGTAATTTTTGAACGAAGTGGCAACAAAATATTTACTTATCTCAATGGCGGAACCACGGGCCAAGTGGATTACATCTACGCCCCCCAATATGAATCTGCCTTTCCTGAAGTATCCGACTGGTTATTTTGCCGTGATTTCAATTGCGATGGAAAGATGGATCTGATCACGGGAGTGCGGGGGTCAAACGTAAGCGCTTGGGAAAATACAGGCAGTCTTGCCAATGGTTTGTCCTTTAACAATTTAGGGGCTTTGAGCTCGATATATCACAACAACACCATAGCGTTCACCATTAATCCCGGTGGTCAAAACCTTCCAGGTTTTGTGGACATGAATGGGGATGGCGATCTTGACATGATATTTTACAACAGCAGTGGTTCCCAAATGGAATTTCACAGAAACTTTAGCGTTGAGCGCACGGGAATTTGTGGACTGGATTTTGAAGAACGAAGCAAATGCTGGGGCGACTTTACAGAGGCCGGATTCAGTTCTACCATATTTTTAGACAGTTGTCGTTTTGGCAATCCTATTCCCAATGCAGAAATGACTGCCGGCGGAGGCGTAAGAAATTTAGGCCGAACCCATAAGTCGGGCGGTGAAAGTCGTCAGTCAAAACACGCTGGCTCTACGGTTACTCCTATAGATCTGGGAACCTTAGGATCAATGGATCTTTTGATCGCTGACATTGACGGCAGTAATATAAAAGCGCTATTCAACGACGATAGCATCCCCCCTTACGTCAACTCCCACATCAGTGCTATCGATCTTACTTTTCCTGTTTACGATACACCTATTGACCTTCCTGTTTTCCCGGCTGCATTTATCCTCGATGTGAACAACGACCAAAAAGAAGATATGATCGTTTCTAGCAATAGTGAAGGCTACCTGTCATTGAGCAGATACAATAATAATGTGCTGTATTATGAAAATATAGGAAATAGCCAGACCGTATTCGATTATCAACAAGATGATTTTCTGCAAGGAGAGGTGATCGATCTTGGCCGAGGGGCATATCCCGCTTTCTTCGATTACAATAACGACGGGCTA
>Ga0207419_1001587_pt1 | contig 16594 bp, 15 predicted proteins | sample ElkSloMetagenome_4_FD_184723 | JGI IMG/M metagenome (GOLD analysis project Ga0207419, IMG submission 184723) | Hot spring microbial communities from Elkhorn Slough, Monterey Bay, USA - MD2A (version 2) | ecosystem: Environmental > Aquatic > Marine > Intertidal zone > Estuary: Microbial mat ...
AAAGATCATTGCTGGTATTGCTACACCAGATGAAGGTCAGGTGGTTATGAGAAACGGCTTGCGTTTGGCCTTCTTAGAACAAGAACCCCAACTCAATGCAGAGTCTACCATAGAAAATAGTATTCTTTCTGCAGATATTCCTGTACTCAAAATCATATCAGAATACGATAAAGCCTTAGAACATCCAGAAGATACTGAACGCTATCAAAAAGCTTTTGAGGCTATGGATCGTCATGAGGCCTGGGATTTTAAAACTCAGTATGAGCAGATTCTATCACAGTTTAAAATACATCAACTCAACAAAAAAATAAAAACGCTTTCTGGAGGTCAAAAAAAACGGTTAGCACTAGCTCAAGCTCTGCTGAGTCAACCCGATATTCTCATTCTTGATGAACCGACCAATCATTTGGATTTGGAAATGATTGAATGGCTCGAAAATTACTTTGCAAAAGCTCAGCAAACCCTATTTATGGTAACACACGACCGGTATTTTCTTGAACGGGTTTGTAACGAGATTATAGAGTTAGACCATGGCGATTTATATACCTATAAAGGCAACTACTCTAAATACATCGAACAAAAAGAAGCTCGAATAGAACAAGAGGCTACAGAAACCGGAAAAGCTAAACAGTTGTATAAAAAAGAATTGGAATGGATAAGAAGACAACCTAAAGCTAGAACCACCAAATCTAAAAGTAGAATTGATGATTTTTCTGAAATTAAGTCTAAAGCCCACCAGCGTCGAAAAGATCATACCATACAATTAGAAATTAATATGGAACGCTTAGGGAGTAAAATCATAGAGTTCCATAATGTCCATAAGGCTTTTAAAGATAAACCCATTTTAAATGGTTTTGATTATACCTTTAAAAAAGGTGAACGCATTGGTATCATTGGCAAAAATGGCACAGGAAAATCTACATTTTTAAACTTACTTACCCAACAAATAGCACCAGACCAAGGTAAAATTATTCACGGTGAAACAGTGAAAATTGGTTATTACACTCAAGCGGGTATTGATGTGAAGCCCCAACAAAAAGTCATCGAGGTGATTCGCGCTTATGGTGATTATATTCCACTATCAAAAGGTCGGCAAATCAGTGCTCAGCAACTGCTTGAACGATTTTTGTTTGATAGAAAAAAACAATACGACTTTGTAGAAAAGTTGAGTGGTGGTGAACAAAAACGCTTGTATTTATGTACGGTATTAATTCAAAATCCCAATGTTCTAATTTTAGATGAACCAACTAATGATTTGGATATCGTTACACTTAATGTCTTAGAGAATTTTCTTTTAGATTTTCCAGGTGTTCTCATAGTGGTGTCGCATGATCGTTATTTTATGGATAAAATTGTAGATCACCTCTTTGTTTTTAGGGGCAACGCTGAGATAGAAGGCTTTCCCGGTAACTATTCAGATTTTAGAGCTTATGACAGTAGTTCGTCGTCCTTAGAAAATAACATCACAAATGACAATAGTAGTTCTAAAACTAAAACCGCTAAAATCAATGAGCAAAACAAGTTAAGTTATAATGAGCAAAAAGAATATAAAAATCTAGAGTCAAAAATTAGAGCATTGGAATTAGACAAAAAAGCTCTTGAAGCTAAGTTTAATGATCCCAACTTGTCGCAAGAAGCCATTAAAAAATTATCAGACGAGCTTCAAGAACTCATAGATTCTATTGAAATGAAAGAACTCCGCTGGTTTGAATTAGCTGAAAAACTAGAACTTTAAATGTATAGGGCATTAGCGTATTTAAGGTTTATTTCACAGTCTACTAATCAACATGGTGTTCATTCACCTTTTGTTTTCAAGTTTGTGACACAATGCTTGTACGGTGCTCTAAATAAAAATATAAAACATCAAATTAAGAACTACCCTAGTGCAGCAGTAGATCTCAGTGATTTCAATTCGAGTAAAATCATGACATCCACAGCTAATGAAGGATCTAAAAAAAAAGAGAACATAACTAAAATACACAACCACTCTCCTAAAGTTCTAAAAAAAGCCTTCACGTTAAGTAAAGTGATGAATTACTTTAATTTTAAAACGGTTTTAAAATTAAGTAATGCTACTGATCTGAAGTCTTACGCCATGGCTATAAGTCTTCCAGGTGGTGCTTTACAAACCATACAAGCTCTCAATAATACTTCAGAAGTCGAGAAAGCAAGATTTAAAAATCAAGAGTATACTTATGTAGAATCATTAAATTCTTTTACTCAAAAAACACTTAACGCTTTTCAAAAAACATACGATTGTATATATTTTGATGAACCTGTGTTAGCACCAACACCCAATTATCATTTTAAACTGGGTTTAAACCTTAAACATAACGACAGTGTTTTTATTTTTGATGATATGTACAGATCTAAAGAAATGGCAGAAGCATGGGAATTCATTAAGCAGCATCCAAAGGTTACAGTCACCGTAGATACCTTTCATTTAGGTTTTGTATTTTTCAGGAGGGAACAAGCAAAAGAACATTTTAAGATAAGATTGTAACAATGGCAAGCGAAATACGTCTTATCACTAACTATATTAAAGTAGCATATACCAATGAGCAATAACGTTATAGAAATTAGAGGAATTACCAGAGACTTTAAACTTGGTCAAGAGACCGTTCATGTTTTAAAGGGTATTGATTTAGATATTAAACGCGGGGATTATCTTGCCATTATGGGGCCTTCTGGTTCAGGAAAATCCACTTTAATGAACCTCTTAGGATGCCTTGATACTCCTACCTCGGGCAGCTATATTCTAAACGGTAAAGATGTAAGCCAAATGAGCGACGACGAATTAGCAGATATACGAAATACTGAAATTGGCTTTGTTTTTCAAACCTTTAACCTATTACCAAGAACAACAGCATTAGAAAATGTGGCTTTACCCATGATTTATGCCGGTAAATCTAAAACAGATCGTAAAGATCGTGCTTCTCAAGTCTTAACCGATGTAGGTCTGGCAGATCGTATGGATCATAAACCCAACCAATTGTCTGGTGGTCAGCGACAGCGTGTAGCCGTTGGTAGAGCTTTGGTAAATAATCCATCTATAATTTTAGCAGATGAGCCAACCGGAAATTTAGACTCTAAAACCTCTGTTGAGATTATGGCCTTGTTTGATGCTATACATGCCAACGGTAATACCGTTATTTTAGTTACACACGAAGAAGACATTGCCGCACATGCCAAAAGAATAATTAGGTTACGAGATGGTATGATAGAAAGCGATGTAAGACAAGATTAATAAAACGTTAATTTGGCATGAGACAAGGGAGATCAGCCATTAAATTGTTAAATTTGGTAAAATAGTTGTGCTGCTGTAAGCACCAAAAAAAAGTTACCATTGAAAATTTATACCAAAACTGGAGATAAAGGAACAACAGCGCTTTTTGGAGGCACTAGAGTTCCTAAACATCATCTAAGAATAGAAAGTTATGGCACTATAGACGAGTTAAATGCGCATATAGGCCTAATAAAAGATCAAAATATAAACGAAAATCACAAGGCTACTTTATACCAAATTCAACACCACCTCTTTACTATAGGCGCCATTCTTGCTACAGATCCTGAGAAGGCAAAATTAAAATCGGGTGAGGACCGCTTAAATATTCCAAAAATTTCTGATGAAGATATTACCATGCTTGAAGCAGCTATGGATGATATGGAGGAAACCCTTCCTGAAATGACACATTTTGTGTTGCCAGGAGGCCATACCACGGTGTCATTCTGTCACATAGCGCGAACCGTATGTCGGCGTGCAGAGCGTTTGGCTTCGCATCTTAATGAAGTAGAACCTTTTCAGCCAGAAACGTTAAAATATGTCAACCGACTATCTGACTATCTCTTTGTGTTGGCACGAAAATTGACTCATGAGTTAAATGTTGAGGAGGTAAAATGGATTCCAGAAAAAAAATCCTAATACTTCGTTTAAAAGCATTGCAACGCAGACGTTCTTTTATTAATGATGAAATATTTTAATTTTTTCTTGAATTATTCAATTAAAAAATTATTTTTGCAAAAATCAAAAACCACACACAAATGTATTGGACATTAGAACTCGCATCCTATTTAAGTGATGCACCGTGGCCAGCTACTAAAGACGAGCTCATAGATTATGCGATTAGAACTGGAGCACCTTTAGAAGTCGTAGAAAACCTGCAAGCCATTGAAGATGAGGGAGACTCTTATGACTCAATTGAAGAGATTTGGCCAGATTACCCAACAGACGAAGATTACCTCTGGAATGAGGACGAATATTAGTAAACATATAAAAACGTTAAAAAGTCTCTTGCGTTGCAACAACTAAGAGACTTTTTTTATTTTCGGGTACAACAGTAATTACCCGAGGCTCATAGCAAAATGGGCTTTCGATTTTAAATTATAATACTGTAGATAGTAAAACACTATCTTAATAATAAAACAATATGAGTTTTTTAGATAAAGTTTTAAAGGTATTTGTAGGCGATAAATCTAAGCAAGATGTTGGCGCCTTAAAGCCTATAGTAGAAAAAATAAAATCTTTCGAAAAAGATTTAGAACAATTGTCTCATGATGAGTTGAGAGCAAAAACAGCTTATTTTAAAGATAAAATTGCGGAAGCCAGGCAGCCGTACCACGAAAAAATTGACAACCTTAAGTCCAAAGCAGAAACTACTGAAGACATAGATGAACGTGAAGATATATATCAAGAAATAGATGCTATTGAAAATGATATATACGATGTTACAGAAGGAGTTCTTGAAGACATTTTACCAGAAGCCTTTGCAGTAGTTAAAGAGACTGCTAAACGCTTTTACCACAATACAACTATAACCGTAAAAGCCAACAGTTTTGATCGGGAAATATCTGGCGCTAAGGAGTACGTGACCCTAGAAGACGAAGACGCTATATGGTCTAATTCTTGGGATGCCGCTGGGAAACCTGTAACCTGGGATATGATCCATTACGACGTACAGCTTATTGGTGGTATCGCCATGCACCAAGGAAAAATTGCAGAGATGCAAACAGGTGAAGGAAAAACATTAGTAGCCACCTTACCTATGTATCTCAATGCCTTAGCTGGTAAAGGAGTACACTTAGTCACTGTAAACGATTATTTGGCCAAACGAGATAGCGCCTGGATGGCCCCATTGTTTGAATTTCACGGTCTTAGTGTAGATTGTATAGATTATCATCAACCCAACTCAGACGCTCGAAGAAAAGCCTATAATGCAGACATTACCTACGGAACCAATAACGAATTTGGTTTTGATTATTTAAGGGATAACATGGCGCATTCGCCAGAAGATTTAGTGCAACGACCACACCACTTTGCTATCGTAGATGAGGTAGACTCTGTTTTGGTAGATGATGCACGTACACCACTTATTATTTCGGGTCCAGTGCCTAAAGGAGATGAACATGAATTTGATGCACTTAAACCTAAAGTAAGCGAGCTAGAAGAAGTACAACGTAAATATTTAGTTGGTGTATTAGCCGAAGCGAAAAAACTCATCGCCAATGGTGACACTAAAGAAGGAGGCTTTCAGTTACTGCGCGTTTATAGAGGTATTCCTAAAAACAAAGCGCTTATTAAATTTCTGAGCGAAGAAGGTATAAAACAACTGCTTCAAAAAACAGAAAATTTTTACATGCAGGACAATAATAGAGAAATGCCAAAGGTAGATGCTGAACTCTATTATGTTATTGACGAAAAAAATAATCAGGTTGAGCTTACCGATAAAGGTGTAGATTACCTGTCTGGAAAAGATAATCCCAATTTCTTCGTCATGCCAGAAATGGGAACAGAAATTGCAAAAATTGAAAGTCAAGGCCTATCATCAGAAGAAGAAGCTAATCTTAAAGAAGAGCTATTTAGAGATTTCGGTGTGAAGTCAGAGCGTATTCATACATTAAATCAGCTATTGAAAGCCTATGCCCTGTTTGAAAAAGACAATCAGTACGTTGTTATAGATAACAAAGTCATGATTGTAGATGAGCAAACGGGACGTATAATGGAAGGCAGACGTTATTCTGATGGTTTACACCAAGCCATTGAAGCAAAGGAAAATGTAAAGATTGAAGCAGCCACACAGACCTTTGCAACGGTTACCCTTCAAAATTATTTTAGAATGTACCGCAAATTAGCAGGTATGACAGGTACTGCGGTGACTGAAGCTGGAGAGTTCTGGGAAATCTATAAACTCGATGTTGTTGAAATTCCAACCAACAAACCTATTGCCAGAGACGATAAAGAAGATTTAGTTTATAAAACGAAACGCGAAAAATACAATGCCGTCATTGATCAGGTTACAGAGTTATCTCATGCAGGACGCCCTGTTTTAATTGGTACGACTAACGTAGAAATTTCTGAATTGCTTGCAAAAATGCTTAGCATTAGAAAAATACCACACAATGTCCTTAACGCAAAGCTTCACAAAAAAGAAGCCGACATCGTTGCACAAGCCGGACAACCAGGTCAGGTAACCATCGCTACCAATATGGCGGGTCGTGGTACAGACATTAAACTTACCGATGAGGTAAAAGAAGCAGGTGGATTAGCCATAATTGGTACAGAACGCCATGACTCTAGACGTGTAGACCGTCAGCTAAGAGGACGTTCTGGTCGTCAGGGGGATCCTGGTAGTTCTCAGTTTTATGTTTCGTTAGAAGATAATCTCATGCGCCTATTTGGTAGTGAACGTATTGCCAAAATGATGGACCGCATGGGCCTTAAAGAAGGCGAGGTTATTCAGCATTCTATGATATCTAAATCTATAGAACGGGCCCAGAAAAAGGTTGAAGAAAATAACTTTGGGGTTAGAAAGCGTTTATTAGAGTACGATGACGTGATGAATGCCCAACGGGAGGTGGTTTACAAACGTAGAAAGCACGCTTTACACGGTGAGCGTTTACGTGTAGACTTAGCTAATATGATTTTTGATACGTCTGAAGGTATTGCAGAAACTAACAAAGCAGCCAATGACTATAAGAATTTTGAATTCGAACTCATAAGATACTTTTCTATGGCCTCTCCTATTACCGAAGCAGAGTTTGGCAAGATGAGTCCTCAAGAAATTACCAATACCATTTATAAAGCGGCATTTGAGCATTACAAAGATAAAATGCAACGCAATGCAGACTTGGCCTATCCTGTGATTGAAAATGTATACCAAACACAACGCGATAGGTTTAAACGTATTGTGGTACCGTTTACAGATGGTAAAAAGCAATTACAGGTCGTTACGGATCTTGAAAAGGCTTACGAAAGTAAGGGAAAACAGTTGGTAAGTGATTTTGAAAAAAATATCACCCTTGCAATTGTAGATGAAGCTTGGAAGACCCACTTAAGAAAAATGGACGAATTAAAACAGTCGGTTCAGTTGGCCGTTCACGAACAAAAAGATCCTTTGCTCATCTACAAGTTCGAAGCATTTGAACTCTTTAAAGCCATGATAGACCAGGTTAACAAAGACGTTATTTCGTTCTTATTTAAAGGTGAAATACCTCAGGAAACCGCTGATACTATACAAGAAGCCAAACGACGTAAGCAAGAAAATCTTCAAACTCAAAAAGAAGAAATACCTAATATGGATGAACGTGCCGCTCAAAGTAGAGCTGCAGGATCTCAAACACAAAACCAGCCACAGGTTACAGAAACCATCGTTAGAGAACAGCCAAAAATTGGACGTAATGAGCGTGTAACGATTAAAAATGTCATGAGTGGTGAAAGTAAAGAATTGAAATACAAACAAGCCATACCGCTTATAGATAAGGGGGAATGGGTATTGGTAAACGACTAAATTGCAGATAAGTGGTAGTCGCATAACCTCTCAATGATTTAAATTGAGAGGTTTTTTATTGAACCATATGTATAAAAAAAGCCGCTAAATAGCGGCTTTTTTGTGTGAGATATGATATCCGTAGAAGTTTACGATTCGGCAATTACCTCAAAGGTAATGTCTACGGTAACTTCTCTGTGCAGACGTATATTAGCGTCGTACTGACCTAAACGCTTAATATTTCCACCTACTATAGAAATGTATTTCTTATCTACTTCAACACCTTCATTCTTTAAGGCGTTGGCTAAATCCATACTCGTTACAGAGCCAAAAAGTTTATCACCAGCGGTTGCACCTGTACCCGCTTTAGAGGTAATCTTAATGTCTAAAACTTTGATTTTTTCAGCTTCTTTTTCAGCTTCTTCTATCACTGATTTTTCTTTAAAAGCTCTTTGCTTTAAAGTTTCTGCCAATACTTTTTTTGCAGAAGGCGTAGCCATTATAGCCTGGCCTTGAGGAATTAAAAAGTTTCTACCATAACCGTTCTTAACTGTTACAATATCGTCTTTAAATCCTAGGTTGTCAACGTCTTGTTTTAATATAAGTTCCATTGTTATGATATTTTATTTTAATAAATCTGTAACATAAGGCATAAGTGCTAGGTGTCTAGCTCTCTTTACTGCTACAGCTACTTTTCTTTGGTATTTTAAAGAAGTTCCTGTTAAACGTCTAGGTAATAATTTACCTTGCTCGTTAACAAAGCTCAATAAGAAATCAGGATCTTTGTAATCAATATACTTTATCCCAGATCTTTTAAATCTACAATACTTCTTAGCTTTTGTTGTTTCTATATTAAGCGGAGTTAAATATCTGATTTCTCCGTCTTTTTTTCCTTTGGCTTGTTGCTCTATAGATGACATAATTTACGCTTTTTGTTTTAGTTTTTCTCTTCTTCTCTCTGCCCAAGCAATGGCGTGCTTATCTAACTTCACGGTTAAATAACGCATAAAACGCTCATCTCTTCTAAACTCTACTTCTAGAGGTCCAATGGCCTCACCATCTACAGTGTATTCAAACAGATGGTAAAATCCACTTTTTTTGTTTTGGATAGGGTAAGCTAATTTTTTTAAGCCCCAATTCTCTTTGGCTATCATCTTGGCACCTTTAGAAACAAGAAAATCTTCATATTTCTTAACTGTTTCCTTTATCTGTTCTTCAGATAAAACGGGATTCAAGATGAAAACAGTTTCATAATGATTCATAAATTATAAATTATTTGTTAATAAAATGGCTGCAAAAATACATATTTATTCTATTTTAGACAACATTAAATAAGAGGATTTTTGACTACTTTAAATATGTTAAATATTTTGTTAAAATTTACAGTTTGTCGGTAAAATTTGTTTTTTAACCGAATTTATCGTACTATTGTCGATATCTTAACCTAAAATATGAAAATGTTATGACTTTAAACTGTGTAGTTGTTGATGATTCTGCGATTCAGCGTCTCTCTATCGTAAAATTAATTGAGGGGCATTCTTCACTCAACCTTATTGCAGAATACTCAAGTGCATTAGAAACTAAAAACGGCCTCAATACGCACAAAATTGACCTTATCTTTCTAGATATTGAAATGCCCGTTTTAAATGGTTTTGAATTATTAGACGTGCTTAACAACAAACCCCAAATTATCTTTGTTACTGGTAAAACAGAATATGCATTTAAAGCGTTTAATTATGACGCTACAGATTACTTGCAAAAGCCAATTACGAAAGAACGCTTTAATAGTGCTGTTGAAAAAGCCATAGAACAGCATAAATTAAAGATGGACTTTAATGAAACTGATGGTGAGCACATTTTTGTAAAAAGTAATCTTAAAAAACGAAAAGTTTATATCAATGATATTAAATGGATTGAAGCTCTTGGCGATTACGTTAAAGTGGTAACTGAAGAAAATAGTTTAGTGGTTCTATCAACAATGAAAGCCTTTGAGAAAGAATTACCCGATGGTAAATTTTTAAGAATTCATAAATCTTACATCGTTAATTTAGATAAAATAGATCGCTTTAACAGTAAAAATGTTGAAGTAGGTGCTTATGAAATACCTTTAAGCCGAAACAAAAAAACACAACTCGTAGATGCCTTAAACAACATGTAAAATCGTTTATTGCATAATAACATCTACACACCTATAAAAATCTCATTCACCCGAATGAGATTTTTTTATTTAATAGTTGTCTACATTTATAATTACACGAACACTCCGAAATTCTTTTACAGCATTAAAACGGTCGTCTATTTTTTTAATATAAGCCTTTGTCTTAGGCAACGATTGTTTTGGGCTTATTTTAACCAAAATATTCTTATGGTATAAATTTCTTATTCTCGCAATAGGCGGTGACTCTGGGCCCAAAACATTGGTTTTAAAAGCTTGCTTCAACGCATCACCATACCAATTAGAGGCTTGCTCTACTCTATTGTAATCTTTATGCTTAAAAGTTAGTTTTATAATTCTATAAATAGGTGGATAATTAAAATTATACCTGTCGTTCATTTGATCCGTAAACATGCCCTTATAATCATTTACAGAAACTTGCTGCAAAATGGTATGATGAGGATTGTACGTCTGTATGAGTACTTTACCTCTAAGGTCTGTACGTCCAGCACGTCCTGATACCTGGGCCATTAGCTGATAACTACGCTCATGAGCTCTAAAATCTGGGAAATTAAGAAGGTTATCGGCATTCATAATTCCTACTAATTTCACATATCTAAAATCCAATCCCTTTGTAAGCATTTGAGTACCTACAAGAACATCAATATCGCGCTGTTCAAACCTGTTGATTAATTTTTCAAAACCATATTTTCCTCTTGTGGTGTCTAGATCCATTCTAGCAATGGTTTTATCTGGAAACAACACCTTTGCTTCTTCTTCTAATTGTTCAGTACCAAATCCTTTATTATCTAAGTTAGCATTGCCACAGGCATCGCATGTTTTTGACATTGCCGAATGATAACCACAATAGTGGCAACGTAATTGATCTCTATATTTATGATAAGTTAAGCTCACATCGCAATTGGGACATTGTGGTGAGTGACCACAACTAAGGCATTCTATAATGGGTGAAAATCCTCTTCTGTTTTGAAATAAAATGACCTGATAACCATCGTCTAAGGCCATACGCATTTCTTCGATGAGTCGGTCACTAAAATGCCCTTTCATGCGCTTACGCTTGTATTTATCTGCCAAATCAACTAATTCTATTTCTGGCATTAAAACATCATTATACCTTTGATTAAGGGTTACAAGACCATATTTTTCTTTTGAAGCATTTAAATAACTCTCTAAACTTGGCGTGGCAGAACCTAATAATACCTTAGCTTCATGCAAATGAGCTAGTACTATTGCAGCGTCTCTGGCATGATAGCGTGGTGCCGGATCAAATTGTTTATAAGATTGTTCATGTTCTTCATCTACAATAATTAACCCTAAATTAGAGAATGGCATGAGCAGTGCAGACCTGGCGCCAATGACGATTTGAGCTTGTTTAGAGCGTTCTCGTATTTTTTTCCATACTTCTACCCGTTCAGCACCAGAGTAACGGCTGTGAAAAATAGCCACCTTGTCACCAAAAAAATCTTGTAAGCGTCTTACGAGTTGCGTGGTTAAAGCAATCTCAGGTAATAAATAGAGGACTTGTTTATCCTGACTTATTTGCTCTTCTATCAACTTTATATAAACTTCGGTTTTACCAGAAGATGTTACGCCATGCAATAACACACATGACTTTGACTCGAATAATTTTTCAATAGACGCTAAGGCCTTCTTTTGGTATTTGTTTAATAATTTTGCTTCGGTAGGATTTTTACGCGTATACTCAACTCTATCCGTTTCTAAATAATAATCTTCTAAAATACCTTTATCAACTAGGGTTTTAACCACAGATGAGGAGCTATTGCTCTTAGAATTTAGTAAAGTAACTTTTATAGGTTTCTTTTCAGATGCTTCAAGCATAAATAAATTTAGAAGAACCTCTTTTTGCTTTGTTGCTCTCTTATCTAGTGACTCTAATAAGTGTTGTAAACTAGCTTCGGTCTTGTATTCTTCACTTAACCTTATATACCTTACCAATTTAGGCTGATACTTTCCATAAAGCTCTTCCTTAAGTGCCACGAGTCCTTGTTCAACCAGATTATTTATAACAGGAAGCACCCGCTTTTTATCTAAAATAGCGCTGATATCATCTATTTTTAAACTGCTTTGGTGTTCTAGAGCTTCCATTATTAAATAAGCCTCATCACTTAGAGAACTTTGGTGAACCTCGTCGCTAGAAGTTTTAATGATATAGGTTTCACTTTCTAGAATTAATGAGCTTGGCACCGCAGCGCGCATTACCTCTCCTAATGTACACATGTAATACTCAGCAATCCATTCCCAATGTTTAAGTTGCTTTTGGGTTATAAGCGCTTGTTGATCTAATACATGATCTATAGTCTTGGCTTCATAAGCTAATGGAGGCTCTTGGTGAATACGGTATACCAATCCTGTACATATTTTTTGTTTACCAAACGGAACCGCCACTCGCATTCCCACATTGAGGAATTCTGCCTCTGCATCAGTTATATGATAGGTAAAAGCCTTTTGCAGAGGAAACGGTAATATGACGTCTATAAAATGAATACTTTATGGTTTTAACAGCTCATTAAATCTAATTTTACTGAAGGTGAACTAAAGTTGTTACCTAAGTTATTTAAGTCTTTCCCAATACTGCGTTTTGTAAAAAAAGGCTACGTAACCTCTTACTTGAAGCCGGTCAGGGTCATCCTGCAACTTTAATCTACAATCGTATACCTTACCATTACTTGGATTAAGGATGGTACCGTCGTCGTACACATCATCGTCTTGTGTTAACCCTTCTATAATCACCATGCCTACTATGGGCTTATCTTTGTTTTCTCCACTACATTCAGTGCATATAGAATTCTTTTTTTTAGGATTAATGAGTTCTGTGATTTTACCATATACTTTACCGTTTTCTTCATAGATATGAACGATAGATTTTTGCTTGCCCGTTTTGTCATCGATGGTTACCCATTTTCCAAATATATCTTGCGCATAAAGGCTTGTGCTAAATAATAATAGGTAACTAAGAATGTGTAATATTTTCATTGTTAAAGGTATTTTTAAGTTTTCTTAAACCGCGAATCGTGGCATTTAATTCATAACCCAATAATAACACATTAGAATTTAACCATAGGTATAAAAGCAGAATTAATAAACCACCTATTGAACCATATAGCTCATTAAATTGAGAAAAATTTTCTATATAAACGCCAAATAAAAATGAAGTAAGAATAATAAGCAGGGTGGTAAGCAACGCCCCTACAGAAAAAAACCGCGTATGCCTCCCCTCTTTAGTGCCAAAGTAATAGAGCACAGCTGTTGCCAAATAGGTCATAAGGACAAAGAATAAATATTTAGCAGCAACAATCCAACCGATGACATTTGTTGAATCTGTAGCATTTTCGCCAGTTATTCTAGTATAAATGGGTTGCATGATAAAAATTTGAAAATACCCAAAAACAGCGACGGTGAGTAATACCAAAACCGCTAAAATTAAAGCGACACCTAAAGCGTACAAATATTGTTGCACAACATTTCTACTGAGCTGTTCGTGATAGGAATTTTCGAAACCAGAAAAAACAGCATTTACACCATTAGCCATTAATAACATGGACAGTAAAAAAACAGATGATAGTAATCCGGCCTGCTCTTTATCTTCAATATTCCCAAAAATATTGGTCATAAAAAACTCTGAGGTTTGCGGTGGCAAAAACGATTCTAAAAATTCTAAAAAGTCTGCTTCAAGACTTTCAATAGGAATGTTGGGAATAAGAATAATTACAAAAAGCAGAAACGGAAAAATGGCCGTAAAGAAGCTAAACGCAATGGCACTGGCTCTAGTAGTTAATGCGCCTTTTAAAATCCCCATAGCATATAGTTCTAACAAGTCGTAAACCGAAAGCCCTTCAAAACCAGGCAATTTAATACGTTTAAAAAAACGCACGACACCATTTATAATCGGAATTTTTTCTAATCGTTCTTCTACATGCTGCGACATCTACTAAACCGCTTTTAAGCTTAAGTCTAAATTATAAACCGAATGAGTTAAGGCTCCTGAAGAGATAAAATCCACACCGCATTTGGCATAGGCTCTCAAAGTTTCCTCATTAATTCCGCCAGAAGACTCTGTTAAACATTTATCACCAATTAGTGCAACGGCCTTTTTTGTATCTTCATAATCAAAGTTATCTATTAAAATCCTGTAAACACCTTCACTCTCCAAAATTTCTTTTATCTCATCCAGATTTCTAGCTTCAACAATGATTTTTAGGTCTTTTTGATGCTCTTTAAGATAGGCTTTGGTCAATGCTATCGCCTTAGTAATACCACCAGCGAAATCTATATGGTTATCCTTTAACATGATCATATCATAAAGGGCAAATCTATGATTTTCGCCTCCTCCAATTTTTACAGCCCATTTTTCTAATGCTCTAATTCCTGGAGTCGTTTTTCGGGTGTCTAGAATTTTTGTTTTGGTTCCTTCAAGAAGTCCAACATATCTACGGGTTTTACTTGCAATAGCACTCATGCGCTGCATGGCATTTAAAACCAAACGCTCTGCTTTAAGGATAGATTGAGAATGGCCTTCTACATAAAACACGATGTCACCCGGTCTTACAGATTCGCCGTCATGTATTAAGGTTTCTATTTTAAGATTTTCATCTATATAATGAAATACTTTTTTGGCAAATTCTACACCAGCGATAGTACCCTCATCCTTTACCAGCAATTTAGCTTTACCTTGGGCTGTTTCAGGAATACACGCCAAGGAACTGTGATCACCATCACCTACATCTTCTCTTACAGCATTTGCAATGATTAGATTAATTTCTTTTTCGAATTGTACTGTTGAAATCATCTCATTATAATTTAAGGTAAAAATAGGAATTGAAACCTTAATTTAGTCAAAATGTACACATCATATTTAAAATTTAAATAGTTTTGAAGCATGCAAATTCAACTACTCGCAATAGGTAAAACAGATAAAAAGGCACTACAAGAGCTTATTGATATTTACCAAAAGCGCTTATCTCATTATATCAAATTTACATTTACAGTAGTTCCAGATATTAAAAACACAAAAAAGCTAGACGAGGCGCAGCAAAAAGTTAAAGAAGGAGAATTGTTACTTTCTAAAATTAAATCTTCAGATACGGTAATATTATTAGATGAAAAGGGCCAGTCCTTTAATTCTGTCGGGTTTGCCAACTACCTCCAAAAGCATATGAATTCTGGTATTAAAACTCTAATTTTTGTTATTGGTGGACCTTACGGCTTTTCAGATGATATTTACCAGAGAGCAAATGGTAAAATCAGCTTATCAAAGATGACGTTTTCTCATCAAATGGTGCGGTTATTTGTAACAGAACAAATATACAGAGGGTTTACTATTTTAAGAAATGAACCCTATCATCATCGTTAAAATAATAAACCCTCCTAATAAAACGTCGGTAATATTAATACGTCTTAAATGTTTCTTTTCGTTTATTCAGTTGTTTTTTTAAATCTCTTATAGTTTCATTAACTGCAGCTTCATAAGTTTTTTCATTAGATGCTGCGAACACTCGAGGACCAGGAAGACTCAATTCTACATTACATATCTTACCCGCGTCATGATTTTGATCTTCGTGCTTAAAATAAACTTGGGCAGAAATTATAAAATCAAATTTTTCGGCCAATTTATTTAGTTTTTTCTCTGTGAAAGTTGATAAGGTTTCGCTAACATCTGTATTTACATATTGAAATTTTACAGTCATAATTTTTATCGTTTTAATCGTTTAATAATTAGTACCTCTAAATTAGCAGAATTCTATGAAAAGAAGACTGATAATTATCATAAATTAGAAAATTATAGCGCTATTAGCATAAATAATTTAGTTTTGATAACCTCAATTTTAAAACGGTTTTTATATGCAACTTGTTTTTGCCACCAACAATAAAAATAAAATATCAGAAGTTAAAAAACTATTACCTATTAGCATTGAATTGTTAAGTCTTTCAGACATTAAGTGTTATGAAGCCATTCCTGAAACGCAATCCACTATTGAGGGTAATGCCGTGCAAAAAGCAGCATATGTTTATGAGAACTACGGCTATAATTGTTTTGCAGATGATACCGGCCTAGAGGTAAAAGCGCTTAATGGTGCTCCTGGGGTTTATTCGGCTAGATATGCAGGTGCAGAGCGCAGTGATAAAGCTAATATGAATAAACTACTAAATCAACTAAAATGCAAATCGGACCGATCTGCACAGTTTAAAACCGTGATAGCCTTAATCATTAACGGTAACACTACCGTTTTTGAAGGGATTTGCGAGGGAGAGATTCTCACTCAACAACAAGGAACTAATGGTTTTGGCTACGATCCCGTCTTTAAACCTAATGCCAAAGCTAAGAGTTTTGCTGAAATGTCACTTGAAGAAAAAAACGCTATAGGACATCGCGGTAAAGCCATGAGAAAATTAATTAATCATCTATTAGAGATGAAATAATACTTTAATCTCGTTAATGCAAAACTAAAAGACTACCTTTGCGCACTTAAACGCCAATTAAAAGCGTAAATGCCTCAGGGTGAGGCTGTGTTACCAGAGGTAAGGTTTAGTATGTCGATATGCTTCTGTTGTAACACTACAACAGTACATCGCATACAAAACATTTACATGATTACATTTCAAGAATTAGGCCTTAATCAAGACCTATTAAACGCTA
>Ga0207419_1001589_pt1 | contig 16571 bp, 13 predicted proteins | sample ElkSloMetagenome_4_FD_184723 | JGI IMG/M metagenome (GOLD analysis project Ga0207419, IMG submission 184723) | Hot spring microbial communities from Elkhorn Slough, Monterey Bay, USA - MD2A (version 2) | ecosystem: Environmental > Aquatic > Marine > Intertidal zone > Estuary: Microbial mat ...
TATCTTTGATATTCGACCATCCTTCTCCATTCTCCATTTTAGCACCTAATCCAATTTGGCCAAACAGGTCAACAGGGGTGAAATTACCCGATGATGGTGGATTTCCATCAGTTGAGATTACAAGCGCAATGGCATCATTGCCATTCATGTAGGTAGGTGCCGGATATGGATCGTCAAGCTGGTCGGCAAGCGCCTGCAGTTCAGGGTCAGGAGCAGGTGATAAATCATTTGATGTCTGCTGCCCGTTTACAAGTACAAACGTGGAATAAGGCTCAATGGTTCCTTCAAGATCAACCATGCCTCCGCCAAAAGAGCTGCTGCCGTTACTGTAACGCAATACATAATAAGGGTCAAGGTCAATAGCTTCACTGGTAGGGTTATATATTTCAAGCGCTTTATTATTGCCGGAACCTTCTACATATTCAGAGAAAAATAAAGTATTACCCTGTGCATTCGCGAAGCTAACCAACGCAATACAGGTGAAAACTGAAAGTAATATTCTTTTCATAATTTAATTATTAGATTCATGTATAAAAATGCAAAATTAACTTTTTCATTTTGCATGAACCTATAACCGAATGTTAATTAACATATATAAAATTATGTTACAGAAAATGTTTTTACAGGGATTAGCATTTTTAGTTGCTTTCTTCTTTATAATGTTTCACAGCCCTGGCAAGGTCTCCCGGCGTATCCACACTAATCGATTCCGATTCTGTTATGGCCACCTGAATACGGTATCCGTTTTCGAGCCAACGGTTTTGTTCCAGCGATTCTGCTTTCTCTAAAAAGGACTGCGGAATTTTGGTGATTTCTTTTAAAACATCCGAACGGTAAGCATATAGCCCAAGGTGCTTATAATAGCTGTGTTTCCGGACCCATTCACTGCGGGGTACATCACGCAAAAAAGGGATGGGATGCCGGCTGAAATAAAGCGCCTCCTTATTATTATTCAGTACTACTTTGGGTTTGTTCTCATTAAAAATATCCTCACGGAGCCCAAAAGGTTTTGCAAGGGTAGCTATTTGGGTATCCGGGTTTTCAAAACAAACTGCCAGGGAGTTGAGGTGAATATGATCAACAAAAGGTTCATCACCCTGGATATTGATGACTACATCAAAGTGAATGCCGGACTCAGCCTCAACCTTGTTCAGAGCCTCCGCACACCTGTCAGTGCCACTCAAATGATCTGCATTGGTCATAACCACATTCCCTCCAAGAGCCTCAATGGCTTCCTTAATGCGTTCATCATCTGTGGCTACCCACGTGTGCCTCAGATATTTTCCAGCCTGTTCATATACACGCCAAATCATGGGTTTACCCATAATATCAGCAAGCGGTTTACCTGGAAAACGTGTTGACCCGTAGCGCGCCGGTATTAGTCCTAAAATCTCCATTCTGCAATAATATTAAAAATGTCCTGTGGTAAGTAATACGGAAAATGCAAAAATACATTTAAAAAAATGAAATTTAAACTGTCAACTATTCCTGTTTATTTTAATGTAAGCACTAAAAATTGTAATTTTGTCAGCATCATAAATGCCCAGCAAGGCATTTATATTATTTTAAGAACTAAATATCTATGGATATATTAAAAATAAAGCAACGATTTGGCATAATTGGCAATAATGGTTCCTTAAACCGGGCCATTGATATAGCGCAACAGGTGGCTCCAACTGACCTTTCGGTACTCATCACAGGTGAAAGTGGTACAGGTAAAGAGGTGTTTCCCCAGATTGTGCACCAGTTTAGTTCTCGAAAGCATGGTTCCTATATTGCCGTAAACTGTGGTGCCATACCTGAAGGAACCATTGATTCTGAACTTTTCGGCCATGAGAAAGGAGCTTTTACAGGGGCACATGACAGCCGCAAGGGGTATTTCGAAGTAGCCAATGGCGGCACCATTTTTTTGGATGAAGTGGCAGACCTCCCGCTTTCTACCCAGGTTAGGTTACTAAGGGTTCTGGAGAGCGGTGAGTTTATGCGGGTTGGATCATCAAAAATTTTCAAAACAAATGTACGCGTTGTTGCTGCCACTAACGTGAATGTAGAAAAAGCCATACGCAATGGCAAATTCAGGGAAGATCTTTTTTACAGGTTAAATACTGTCCCTATTTTTATTCCTCCACTTCGCGAAAGGGCAGATGATATCCATTTGCTTTTCAGAAAATTCACCACTGACTTCGCCGAGCGATACCGCATGCCTCCCCTTGAGCTTGACGGCGATGCACGGAACATTTTGGTGCGTTACCGATGGCCTGGTAACATTCGACAACTAAAAAATATTACTGAACAAATATCCGTGATAGAACAAAACCGGCAAATCACCGCCGATAAACTTAAACAATACCTGCCTGATTACAATGAACACAATGTACCAGCAATTTTATCAGGAAAACAATCAGACGGTGATCAATCATTTGCTAATGAGAGGGAAATTCTTTACAAAATTCTCTTCGACATGCGCAACGATATGAACGATCTGAAGAAACTGGTACTGGAAGTAATGAAGAATGGCAGCTCTGATCAGGAGGTAATAGAAAATAATGCAAGTATCATAAAAAAGCTTTACCATAGCGTAGATACTGTAGATAATGCTCCGCCAAAAGAAGAATACCATCACCCTGCTCCCATGAATTTTGAAAAACCCGATGATGATAATATCCAGGATACTGAAGAAATAATTGAGGAGTCACTTTCTCTGGCAGACAAAGAAATAGAAATGATAAAAAAAGCACTTGAAAAACACAATGGAAAACGAAAGCATGCTGCCAACGAACTTGGTATTTCGGAAAGAACGCTCTACCGTAAAATCAAAGAGCACGAGATAGAATAAATCATTATCTTTACATTATTACAAAATATTTATTGAAAACTCTTTTTGTTTAGTTCCCAGCAGTGAAAAAAATAACGATATCCATAATTATATTATCCGGCCTTTTCATGTTTGCCTTGCATTCATGCAAAGTTTCATACAGTTTTACCGGGGCTACTATAAATCCGGCGATTGAAACATTTTCTGTGCAATATTTCCCCAACAGGGCTGAGATTATACAACCTACTTTAAGCCAGGAATTCACAGATGCATTGCGCCAAAAAATGGAAACACAAACCCGGCTGAATCTTGCCAGCGGGTATGGTGATGTTAACTTTGAGGGTGAAATTACTGCTTACGATGTTACCCCACAGGCAATTACAGGAAACGAGGCTCCAGCATTAAACCGCCTTACCGTAAGTGTAAACGTTCGCTTTACAAATTTGGTTGAGCCTGAAAACGATTTTGAGAAGCGATTTACCCGGTACGAAGACTTCAGTGCCACCCAGGATTTATCGCAGGTGGAGTCGGAGCTAATAATAAAAATTAACGAACAATTAACCGAAGACATTTTTAATGAAGCATTTGTAAATTGGTAAAAATAACAGGGAATGGTAATGACAAGTGAGCATTTTATAAAACTTATGACAGAAAGTGGCAAACCCGATTTTGAATCGGTGGCAGCCATCAATCATGTTATAAAGGAATTTCCATGGTTTTCCACAGCTCATTCCCTTTTGCTCAAAAATCTAAAAAGTTTAAAAAGCTTTAAGCTTGAAAATCAGCTACACCAATCATCGTTGTATGTAGGTAACCGTACCCACTTGTACTTTATACTTGCAAACACGGAGAAGGAGGATAACCAGGAAAAGGAATTACCTGCAAAAGATACCACTTCAAAATTGCCGGCTACCCAGGAAGCTCCGGAGCTCCCGGTAGAGGCTTCAGAAAACAAAAATGCTCCTTCTGAAACAAAGCCTCTCGTTGAAAAGTCTATCCGTAAAGAAGAAAAAGATACCATAAAGGAGAACCTGGAATTTACTTTTAACAACATCCAAAACATTGACCTAAAGAAAGCCGGCATAAGCGATTATGAAAGGTTATACATTTCCCCTGTTCTTGAAATTATCAGGCCCGAAGAAGTAAGCCTGGAATCATTTAAAGAAGATACTTCGGCACAGAAAGAGACTGAACCCAGCCAAAACCATGAGAATCTTACAAAAGATGAGGTAACTTTTATTGATGCCAGACAGGAAACAGAGGAACTACAGGCAGAGGTTCAGGAAGGTATGCATGCTGAAGAAGAAAAAAAGGAATTGGAAGAAAAGGCCCCGGATGAAATACAAAAAGAACCTTCGGTTCAGGATCCTGCTGAAATAGCTCCTTATAACCTCGGATTGCTGGAAAATAATAACGCTGATATATCAACTGAGCCACCTGAAGATCAGGATGTAACATTACCTCCCAAAGACAAGCAAGTGCAACTTATTGACCGATTTATTGAAGTTGATCCAAGAATTGAGCGAAAAGAAAATGTTGAGGAGATCGATCATGACCTGGTAAAAAAATCGGAGGAAGAAAATGAAGGATACATAACAGACACATTGGCAAAGGTTTACATTAAGCAGGGGTATTATTCAAAAGCAATTTTTGCTTACGAAAAATTAATTTTGAAATATCCGGAAAAAAGTACTTACTTTGCAACCCAAATTGAAGAAATAAAGAAACTTATAAGTAATTTATAAACCTATTTAATATGTATATTTTATTTTCAGTACTGATCCTGATCGTTTGTGTTTTGTTGATTTTGATCGTTCTGGTGCAGAACTCAAAAGGCGGTGGACTTGCTTCCAACTTTTCCTCCTCAAATCAAATTATGGGCGTAAGACGTACAACAGATTTCCTTGAAAAAGCCACCTGGACATTAGCAGGTGCCCTGCTTGTACTTTCTCTGATGGCAAGCATTACCATTCCAAGGGAAGCAGTGGAGGAAAACTCCATCCTTGAAGAGCAGTTAGAAAATGCCGTAGACCCAACAGCAGTGCCTACATTTCCTACCACTGTTCCGCAGCAACAGCCTGCCGAAGGCAATGGCATGGAAGATAACCAGGACAATGAATAAGATTTGCTAAGAAACCGATATTTTTATAAGGCTGCCCTGGGGCAGCCTTTTTTTTACCCTATACCTATTTATTCCTGAATAAGTAATGCCATCATGTCAGTAAAGCATGATAAATATGCATATTCTGACTTCTTGTTGCAAATAATTGTTTCCCTGATAGTTACAAGAACAAATTTCTGTTTGTGCTCCGGTTCTACAGGAACTGTATTAATTACTATGATTTTAAATCCTGCCAATTTATGCATATAATGGTTTTGGCATAAAATGTGAAAAGTACCTTGCCGAATATATAAATATGTTTAACTCAATTAAAAAATAAAGAAAATGTCTGATGTAAAAATTAAACCCTTAGCTGATAGAGTGCTCATTGAGCCTACCGAAGCAGAAGAAAAAACTGCAAGTGGAATTATTATCCCCGATACAGCTAAAGAAAAACCGCAAAGAGGAAAAGTGGTTGCGATTGGTACAGGTACCAAAGATGAAAAAATGGAAGTGAAAGAAGGTGACACAGTTCTTTACGGAAAATATGCCGGAACGGAATTAAATGTAGCAGGCAAAGATTACTTAATCATGCGCCAAAGTGACATTTTAGCGGTTGTGTAAATCCTGATTAGCAATTAAATTAAAAATATAACATATAAAAAATTAAATACAATGGCGAAAGAAATAAGATTTGATTTATCAGCCCGTGACGGACTTAAAAAGGGTGTGGACGCACTGGCAAATGCAGTGAAAGTTACATTGGGACCTAAAGGTCGTAATGTAGTGATTGACAAAAAATTCGGTGCTCCTCAAATCACCAAAGATGGTGTTACTGTAGCAAAAGAAATTGAACTTTCTGATAAGTTTGAAAATCTCGGTGCGCAAATGGTAAAAGAGGTTGCCTCTAAAACCAATGATGATGCAGGTGACGGTACTACTACTGCTACTGTTCTTGCACAATCTATTGTAAATGTTGGCCTGAAAAATGTAACTGCCGGTGCTAACCCAATGGATCTGAAAAGAGGTATTGACAAAGCGGTAAATACTGTAATTGGCAGCTTGCGCAGCCAGTCAAAAACAGTAGGAGACGATTTTGAGAAAATTCAGCAGGTAGCTTCCATTTCTTCGAACAACGATCAGGAAATTGGCAAACTGATTGCAGAAGCAATGCAGAAGGTGAAAAAAGAAGGTGTCATCACTGTTGAAGAAGCTAAAGGTACTGAAACTACCGTAGAAGTAGTGGAAGGTATGCAGTTTGACCGTGGATATATTTCTCCTTACTTTGTTACCGATACGGATAAAATGGAATCTGTATTGGAGAATCCTTACATTCTTCTTTTCGACAAGAAAATATCTACCATGAAAGACCTGCTTCCTGTATTGGAATCAGCAGTACAATCAGGACGTCCTTTGTTGATTATCTCAGAAGATGTTGATGGCGAAGCGCTTGCTACCCTGGTAGTAAACAAACTTAGAGGCTCTCTTAAAATTGCAGCTGTTAAAGCTCCTGGATTTGGTGACCGCAGAAAAGAAATGCTGGAAGATATTGCCATTCTTACTGGCGGCACAGTAATCAGTGAAGAAAAAGGCATGAAACTAGAAGCTGCTACCCTTGATGATTTGGGTACTGCTGAGAAAGTTACCCTGGACAAAGAAAACACCACAATTGTAAACGGTGCTGGTGACAAAAAAGCTATTGATGCGCGCGTAGCACAGATCAAAACCCAGATTGAGAATACCACCAGCGACTATGATAAAGAGAAATTACAGGAACGTTTGGCTAAATTAGCCGGTGGTGTAGCTGTACTGTACATTGGTGCCGCTACTGAAGTTGAAATGAAAGAGAAAAAAGACCGTGTAAATGATGCTTTAAGTGCAACACGTGCAGCCGTTGAAGAAGGAATCATTCCTGGCGGAGGCGTCGCTTTCATCCGTGCAATTGAAGCCCTTAATGACCTTAAAGGAGACAATGACGATGAAGATACTGGTATTACTATCATCCGTCGTGCACTAGAAGAGCCTGTTCGTCAGATTTCTGAAAATGCAGGTGCAGATGGTTCCGTTATCGTTCAAAAAATAAAAGAAGGAAAAGGCGATTATGGCTATAATGCCCGTATCGAAAAATACGAAAACCTGTTTGAAGCTGGTGTAATTGACCCTACAAAAGTTGCCCGCGTAGCCCTTGAAAATGCTGCTTCTGTTGCCGGTATGTTGCTCACTACTGAGTGCGTGCTTGCCGATAAAGAAGAAGAAGATAAAGGTGGCGCACCTGCTATGGGCGCTCCAGGAATGGGAGGAATGGGTGGAATGGGTGGCATGATGTAATTCATCCATCAACCGATAATATTAAAAAAACCTGTGCCCCGCACAGGTTTTTTTTGATTCTGCCAGGTTCCACTCATGTTTGCCGGAAAAGGTTCAATTACAATTTTGTGAAAAGGTTTGTTATAGCATCAGTATTCCGAACAAAGAGTACTAATGCAAAAGACTATTTTTACATCAAGCATAACCCAAAACGTAAAAATGTATAGACGAACACTGCCTGTAAATAAATTCAGAACAACGGGAAAGATATCCTCATCAAATAATTAATATTTAGGTATCTTTGTAACTTATTTTAAAGAGCAAGGTTTTAACATGGAGAATACACGTAATTTTTGCATTATTGCCCATATTGATCATGGTAAAAGCACACTGGCCGACCGTCTGTTGCAGAAAACCAAAACACTTTCTGACAGGGATTTCCAGGACCAGGTGCTCGATAGTATGGATTTGGAACGCGAGCGGGGTATTACCATTAAAAGCCATGCCATACAAATGAATTATGAGCTGAACGGTGTAACCTATCGTTTCAATCTTATTGATACCCCAGGCCATGTTGATTTTTCTTATGAAGTTTCCCGCTCCATCGCTGCATGTGAGGGTGCTTTGCTTATTGTAGATGCTACGCAGGGCATTCAGGCACAAACCATATCAAATCTTTACCTGGCGCTGGAACACGATCTTGAGATAATCGCCGTGTTAAATAAGATGGATATGGACAGTGCCATGCCCGAAGACGTTAAAGATCAGATTGTTGATCTTATTGGTCTTGAACGCGAAGAAATAATCGAAGCCAGTGGCAAAACAGGGATGGGCGTTGATGAAATTATTGCCGCCATAATAGAGAAAATTCCACCCCCAAAAGGCGACCCCAAAGCTCCGCTCGAAGCCCTTATTTTTGATTCCGTTTTCAACTCGTTCCGGGGAATAATTGCCTATTTCAGAATTTATAATGGCACCATCCGCAAAGGTGATGATGTGATGTTCTTCAATACAAAAAAAGAATACCAGGCAGACGAAATCGGTGTACTGAAAATTAAACAACACCCTCAGCAGGAATTGCGCGCCGGCGATGTAGGATACATCATTTCCGGTATAAAAACCTCCCGCGAAGTAAAAGTGGGAGATACCATTACACATGTAGACCGCCCATGTGCAAAGGCTATCGCTGGATTTAAGGATGTAAAACCCATGGTATTCGCGGGCATTTATCCCGTAGATGCAGATGATTATGAAGAATTACGTGCCTCCATTGAGAAGTTGCAGTTGAATGATGCATCCCTTACTTTTGAACCCGAATCGTCGCTTGCACTCGGCTTTGGATTTCGCTGTGGCTTTTTAGGTTTGTTACACATGGAAATAATTCAGGAACGGCTTGACCGCGAATTCGATATGGATGTAATCACCACTGTGCCAAACGTATCTTATAATGTATTTACGACCAAAGGAGAAAAACATGAGGTACATAATCCCTCCGGATTACCTGAGCCCAATTATATAGATTACATAGAAGAACCTTATATTAAAGCCCAGATAATTTCTCAGGCTGATTATATAGGTTCCATAATGACCTTGTGTATTGATAAACGAGGTATATTAAAAAATCAGGTTTACCTTACCAGCAACCGGGTAGAAGTAACTTTTGAAATGCCTTTGAGTGAAATTGTATTTGATTTTTATGATAAATTAAAAAGCATCTCAAAAGGATACGCTTCATTTGACTATTACCAAACAGGCTACAAAGCCGCAAAATTGGTAAAACTCGATATCTTACTCAATGGCGAATCTGTAGATGCACTTTCCACACTAATACACAGAGACAATGCTTATGATCTTGGGCGAAGAATGTGTGTGAAACTAAAAGAACTCATTCCACGCCAGCAGTTCGATATTGCCATACAAGCCTCAATTGGTTCTAAAATTATTGCCCGCGAAACTGTAAAAGCTGTTCGTAAAGACGTTACCGCAAAATGTTATGGTGGTGACATTTCCCGTAAAAGAAAGCTGCTCGAGAAACAAAAGAAAGGGAAAAAAAGAATGCGTCAGGTAGGAAATGTGGAAGTACCACAGCAGGCATTTTTAGCCGTATTAAAACTTGATTAGCGGATCCTGCTTCATCTTTTAAACTGAAGGTGCCTTTCAGGCAGAAAGCTTTCACAGCCGAATTATTTTAAAACCCACCAGATTTGCCAGAAAAAGGACTAATTTTGCAGATGCAAACCCTTGCATTTTCCTAAACCATTTCTCCATTGAGGAACAGGAAAAAGCATGAACCTAATCGGTACAGGTCTGTGCTTGCAACTGAAAATTATGCCATTAATGAACCTTTCCAAACAAGATACCATAGCAAAAAGCCGTTACCTTCCCCGTTGGATGAAGATGAAGATGCCATCGGGCGAAAAATATTCCATTGTAAAAAATACAGTTAACAAAAACAACCTCCACACCATTTGCTCCAGCGGTAAATGCCCAAATATTGGCGAATGTTGGGGCCGTGGAACAGCTACTTTTATGCTGCTCGGAAACATTTGCACCCGTAACTGTCGCTTTTGTGGCGTCCAAACAGGCAAACCCCTGCCTCCTGACGAAAATGAACCGCACCGGCTGGCTGCATCAGTTAAAAAAATGGAATTAAAGCATTGTGTCCTCACTTCGGTAGATCGCGATGATTTAAAAGACGGTGGCGCCCATATTTGGGCCAGTACCATCCGCAATATTAAGAATGAAGTCCCGGGTGTAACCATAGAAGCACTTATACCTGATTTCCAGGGCAAAGAGGAACACATCCTGGAGGTAATAGAAGCAGGTCCGGAAGTGGTTTCGCATAACCTGGAAACGGTGGAAAGACTAACCCCGCTGGTACGAAGTGTGGCCACTTACCGACGAAGCCTCGAAGTCATCCGTTTCATTGCAAAACATAAAGTAGTTGCCAAGTCAGGCATCATGCTTGGGCTTGGAGAAGAAGAACATGAAGTACTGCAAACCATGGATGATCTGTTAAAAGCCGACTGTAAAGTGCTCACCATCGGACAGTATCTGGCCCCTTCTAAAAATCATTTCCCGGTTACCGGATTCATCCCTCCGGAAGTATTTGATTTTTACAAGGAAAAAGGGATTGAAAAAGGTTTTGCCTTCGTGGAAAGCAGCCCTCTTGTCAGGTCTTCATATTGTGCAGAAAAACATGTAGAAGCCTGAGAAATGGATTAAAGCTGATGTTGGCAATTCCTTTAAAAAAAAAGTTCTACCACGAATTTAATGGTAACTTGCAATTTGTTTATATATAGTTTAATGTAGTTTATATGTTGTATTTTAGATTTCAGAAGCTGGAAATTTATCAGCTTCCAAAAGAGTTGGTAAAGGATATTTATAAGTTAAGCAGTTCTTTTCCCTCAGATGAAAAGTTTGCTTTTGTACAGCAAATAAATATAGCAGCAGTTTCAGTTGCCTCTAATATTGCAGAAGGAACAAGCAGCAATGGTTACCAGGAGAAAATACATTTTATAAGCTCTTTAATGGAAATTGTTTGCCAAACAAAGATAGCTTTTGAATTAGGATACCTAAAGAAGGATGTATTTGAAAATATTTCGAAAAAGACAAAAAAACTATCGGTAAAAATGAGCAACTATATTGCGTCAATCAAATAAAGCAACATTTACAACTATATTTAAACAGTATTTTAGATCCTATAAAAATATTTAACCACTACAATAAGGGTAGTACCTAAAAAAATAAAAAACTACTTAAAAATATATTTATGAACGAGGTGCAATTTAAAGATCTGGGTCGCATAGATTACAAGGAGGCATGGGACCTGCAGGAGAAACTTCATGCTGAAGTTGTGGATGCACGGAAGGCCGGAAAACCCATGGGAGGATACGTGTTGTTTTGCGAGCATCCGCATGTATACACCCTTGGTAAAAGCGGGCAGGTTAACAATTTACTCATTAACGACGATTTTTTAAAAAGTATTGATGCCACCTTTTACAAAACAAATCGGGGCGGCGATATTACATATCACGGACCAGGGCAATTGGTTGGTTATCCAATTCTCGATTTAGAGAAATTTAATCTGCGGATAAAAGACTATATCGCCTTGTTGGAACAGAGTATTATCGACACGCTTAAAGACTACGATATTGTTGCCGGAAGGCTTGCCGGTGCCACAGGGGTATGGCTTGACCATGAAAGTGATAAGTCTAGAAAGATTTGTGCAATAGGTGTGCGGGCCAGCCGTTATGTAACCATGCATGGTTTTGCTTTGAATATTAAAACCGACCTTAATTATTTCCGGCACATTAATCCCTGCGGATTTATTGATAAAGGTGTAACTTCAATGGAAAAAGAAGTTGAAAACAATATTGAATTGCAGGATGTTGCAACAAAATTAAAAGATAAATTAGCCTACTTGTTCAATGTTTCATACTATTGAATAAAAATCAGGAAAGGAGTATTACTAGAACGTGATTACTAAAAGCTGGATTATAAAACCCAAAGGAAAAGAAGATGAAGTAAATCATCTGGCGGGCGTATTGGGAATTGAAAAACCGTTGACAGAATTGCTGGTGCAAAGAGGGGTGAAAAATTTTGAAGAAGCACGTTCATTTTTCAGGCCTTCGCTCGAGGATTTGCATGATCCTTTTCTGATGCAGGACATGAAAGCTGCTGTTGACAGAATAAACCTGGCCATGGAGACCAATGAACGCATCCTTATCTATGGAGATTATGATGTTGATGGCACTACTTCAGTAGCATTGATGTATACTTTCCTTACCAGGCATTACAACAACATTGATTTTTATATTCCTGACAGGTATCGCGAAGGGTATGGCGTTTCCACGCTTGGAATTGATTATGCCGCGGATTCTAAGGTACGCCTCATCATTGCCCTGGATTGTGGTATTAAAGCCAATCATCGTGTTGCCTACGCCCGTGAAAAAGGAATAGATTTTATTATTTGCGACCATCATACCCCTGGTGACGAATTACCAGCAGCGATAGCAGTATTAGACCCGAAGCGAAAAGACTGTCCTTATCCTTTTAAAGAACTAAGCGGATGTGGCGTTGGCTTTAAGCTGGCCCAGGCATTAACTGTAAAAAATAATCTGCCGAAAGAGGATCTCAATCATTTACTTGACCTGTTAGCGGTAAGTATTGCGAGTGACATTGTACCCATTATTGGGGAAAACCGGGTACTTGCCTTCTATGGCCTTAAACAACTTAACGAAAATCCCGGTAAGGGATTGAATGCCATTATTAAAGTTTCAGGCTTAAAAGACAAATACCTTGGCATTGATGATATTGTTTTCAAGATAGGCCCCAGAATAAATGCTGCCGGCAGGATAAAAAGTGGCAAAAGCAGTGTGGAGTTGCTCATTGTTGGTGATGAAGAAGAAGCAATAACCATGAGCAACCAAATAGATGAATACAATACCACACGGCGGAATATTGACGGCGCCATTACACAGGAAGCATTAAACCTTATTGAAAGCCTTCCTGATTTTAAAACAAGAAAATCAACCGTTCTTTATAATGGCAGCTGGCACAAAGGAGTGATCGGAATTGTAGCTTCACGGCTTATTGAGACTTATTACCGCCCTACCATTATCCTTACTGAATCAAACGGATTTATTACCGGCTCTGCACGCTCAGTGGTGGGTTTCGACCTTTACCAGGCCATTGACTCCTGCAGTGATCTGCTGGAAAATTTTGGCGGGCATATGTATGCTGCAGGATTAACCTTGCGGGAGGAAAACCTGAAAGCCTTTCAAAACCGGTTTGAAAAAGTGGTGAATGAAACCATCAGCCCGGAAATGCTGATACCCGTGGTGGAGATAGATACGGAGCTAAGATTGAGCGATATAACACCTAAATTCTATCGGATTCTGAAGCAGTTTGAACCCTTTGGCCCGGGCAACATGGCACCTGTTTTTCTTACTGAAAATGTCTCTGACAATGGTTCCGGAAGCCTGGTGGGAAGCACGCGAGACCATTTACGCCTGAATATAGTTCATGAAGATGATCCTTACAGGGTTTTTCCCGGGATAGGATTTAACCTGGCTCATCATTATAAAAAAATATGCCAGGGTATCGGATTTGATATGTGTTATACCATTGATGAAAATTCATTCCGCGGAAAAGTGTCTTTACAGTTAAAGATTAAAGATATCAAAACTGACGATCCTCCTGGAAAATAAGAACTGAAAATAACACAAAAAAACCCGGTCAGTTTTGACCGGGTTTTTTCATTTCATGTAAAAAAAATATTAATCATCATCCTCTTCTTCTTCATAAGCTTTGAGCAATTGCTCCTGTATATCGCCCGGAACAGGAGCATACTCATCAAATTTCATAGTATACATGGCACGGCCGCCTGTAAGTGAGCTTAGGGAAGTGGAATATTTATTCATTTCTGCCAGTGGTACTTTGGCGGTGATTTTCTCAAAACCTTTTTCGCTAGTCATACCCTGGACAATGGCACGACGACCCTGCAAATCACTCATTACATCACCCATCCGGTCTGAAGGTACCCAAACCTCAACCAGGTATACAGGCTCAAGTATTTTGGGTCCCGCATTTTTAAAAGCCTGACTAAAGGCATTTCTTCCAGCTAGCTTAAAAGAAATCTCGTTTGAATCCACCGGGTGCATCTTACCATCATATACAGCGATGCGAATATCACGGGCATATGAGCCGGTAAGGGGGCCTTGCTCCATTTTCTCCATCAATCCTTTTAATATGGCGGGCATAAACCTTGCATCTATGGAGCCTCCAACTATACAATTGTAATAAATGAGTTTTCCACCCCAGGGTAATTTGTGCTCTTCCTTATCTCTTACAGAAATTTTCAATTCCTTGCCATTTACTTTATACATGGTGGGATCTGGCAAGTCTTCCGTATAAGGTTCAATTACCATATGTACTTCCCCAAACTGGCCGGCTCCTCCGGATTGTTTTTTGTGTCTGTAATCAGCCTGTGCTATTTTGGTAATTGTTTCCCGGTAAGGGATACGGGGTGCAATAAATTCTGTTTCAATCTTAAATATATTGTCAAGATGCCATTTCAGAATGTTCAGGTGGTATTCACCCTGTCCGGAAACAATAATTTGTTTAAGCTCTTTGGAATATTCAACTTCAATAGTGGGATGTTCTTCATGGAACCGGTTTAGTGCATCGCCAAGTTTCTCATCGTCTCCTTCATTTAAAGATTTTATTGCTGCCCGGAATTTGGGTTCGGGATATTTAATCTTTTCAAAACTGATTCCATATGAGGGATCAGAAAGGGTTTGGTTTGCCTTTGTTGCTTTTAATTTTACCGTAGAACCAATGTCGCCGGCAACCAGACTGGGTACTTTTTGGCGGTTTTTACCGGCTGTAACATACAATTGGGAAAGTCTTTCTTTATTCTGTGTGGTATTATTCAGCAAGTCGCTGCCTTCTTTTACCTCACCGGATACTACTTTAAAGAAAGTAATTTCACCAATATGCGATTCCAGGGTGACTTTAAATACAAATAAAGCTGTTTTTCCTGACTTGTCAATTGCTACTTCTTCTCCCTCCTGGGTAAGTGCCGGAGGCATTTCATTTGCAGAAGGAGCTACGTTGGTAATAAACTGCATCACACGATCAACACCCATATTTTTCTTTGCTGATACACAAAACAGAGGATGAATACCCTGTTGAACCAAACCCGCAGTAATACCTTTACGCATTTCATCTTCGTCAAGGCTTTCCTTTTCAAAAAATAATTCCATCAGCCCTTCATCATTCTCTGCCGCTTTTTCTACGAGTTCATTGTGCAACTCCTCAGCTCTTTCTCTGTGTTCGTCAGGAATATCAAGTATTTCCGCGTTTCCACCTTCGGCAGGATACTTGAACATTTTCATCAGTAAAACATCAATAATGGCATTAAACGAAGGCCCCTCTTCAACGGGAAACTGAATAACTGCAGTTTTTCCGCCAAAGCGTTCTTTTATTGATTCAATAGCTTTCTCGAAATTTGATTTGTCATGGTCAAGATGATTGACAATAAACATCATGGGTTTGTTATGTTCGCCGACGTAACGACTTTGTATCTCTGTTCCTACTTCTACGCCATTTTGTGAATTGATTACCATCACCCCCATATCAGCAACATACATGGAATTCACAATTCCACCTACAAAATCGTCGGCACCGGGATTATCAACAATATTTATTTTTTTATTATTTGCCAGCGTATACAGCACAGTTGAAAATACGGAACTGCCATTTTCGTGCTCAATCTGATTGTAGTCAGAAACAGTATTTTTTTGCTCTACTGATCCTCTCCGGTCAATAATTCCTCCCTGAAAAAGCATGGCTTCTGCCAGTGTGGTCTTGCCTGATCCCGCGTTCCCCAGAAGCGTGATGTTCTTGATTTCGTTGGTTTGAAAGGTTTTCATATTAGTTGTAGTTGTTAAATATTTAAAATAATCACATATCTTTCAAGTGCTAAAAGTATTTTACTGGCTGGAAGAATCATAGTAAATTCATTCCCGCGCTAAAGCATATTCATAAAAAAATGGAGACACCAGATTTTGCTTCACATCATTGTCATCTCCCCCCTGAAAACATCATAAAATCCGCCAAAATCCGGTAATTTTTTCAGGTGACATACAAAAATAGTATTTTTTTAAAAAGAATCAAGGGGTTAGCGCAGAACATGAATTAACTTTTCAGGCAATAGAAAAAATGTGAATTTACCATGTTGTGCTTTTTTTGAATGACAGAACATATTGGTTTTGTGAAATGTATTTAAATATGGAAATTTTACCCATTTATTGCTTGTGGTTTTATCTCTTCAAAAACAATTTGTTCATTGAACTTTTTTACAACTTCGCTCATATAAAATTTTAAACGGCTGTATTCATTAGGTTGATAAACGGCCTTATTAAATTGGTACTACCCTTATTTTAGTGGCTAAATATTTTTACAGGACCTAAAATACTGTTGAAATATAGTTTTAAATGTGGTTGAAATATGGGTTAAATGTTGCTTTTTTTGATTGACTCAATATATTTGCTCATTTTTACCGATAGTTTTTTGCCTTTTTCGAAATATTTTCAAATACATCATTCTTTAGAACCAATAAATTAAATAAAGCACGAAGTGCTATTCGTGCATTCGTGGTTATTTCTATTAGTTTGCACAAAAAAATTATTATTATATCCCTGCAAACAAAAGGAATTGGCAGTAGAACAGTACTTTAATATTTACATATGCAAAATAAAAAGCACGTCCAAATGATATGTGGGAAATACTTGAGAAATTTCTCTCCACGGTTTTAATAATTTATTTTTAACCACGAATGCA
>Ga0207419_1001590_pt1 | contig 16569 bp, 15 predicted proteins | sample ElkSloMetagenome_4_FD_184723 | JGI IMG/M metagenome (GOLD analysis project Ga0207419, IMG submission 184723) | Hot spring microbial communities from Elkhorn Slough, Monterey Bay, USA - MD2A (version 2) | ecosystem: Environmental > Aquatic > Marine > Intertidal zone > Estuary: Microbial mat ...
CCCAAAAGAAAGCTATAAACAAATCAACCCATCAACCTATCAACCTCTTTTCCAAAAGTGAAGCAGAGTACGTCTACGCCCTCAAAGACATCAACTTTGAAGTACAACAAGGCGAGGTCCTCGGTATTATTGGTAAGAACGGTGCGGGGAAATCAACCCTTTTAAAAATTTTATCCAGGGTTACCAGCCCCAGTACGGGAGAAATTAAAACCAAAGGCCGTATTGCTTCTTTATTAGAGGTAGGCACTGGATTTCATCCAGAATTAACTGGACGAGAAAATATTTATCTGAACGGAGCTATTTTGGGCATGAGCAAAAGCGAGATTAAGGCTAAGGAAGATGAGATAATAGAATTCTCGGGATGCCAGCGTTATATCAATACGCCGGTAAAGCGCTACTCCTCGGGGATGCGGGTGCGTTTGGCCTTTGCGGTGGCGGCCTTTTTAGAGCCGGATATATTAGTGGTGGATGAGGTTCTTGCGGTTGGGGATGCCGAGTTTCAAAAAAAGGCGGTGGGTAAGATGCAGGATATTTCTCGAGGTGAGGGGCGTACGGTATTATTTGTAAGTCACAATATGGCGGCGGTAAAAAGTTTATGTACGAGGGCTATTGTTCTAAAAAATGGTGTGAGTGTCTTTGAAGGGGATACGGATGAAGCTGTGGATTTTTATTTGAAAGCTAATCAGGTAATACTAAATCCTAATTTGTATGATATTACTAATAGAAGCGGAAATAAAATGGTTTTATTTTCAAAATTCAAAATCTTGAACAGTAGAGGAGAAACCACAGATAAGATTTTAAATGGCGAAAATCTCAGTTTCTGTTTCGAAATCAAAACTCAGAAACTAATCAGGGAAAATGCCATGGTTGATATAGGTTTTTCACTCAATACCTTAGATGATCAACTACTGACGGTGCTTTACAGTTCTTACCAGAATGAAATATTCAAAGTTAATAGTCATAGTATATATTACATACACTGTAATTTGAACAGGTTGTTTTTTAAAGCGGGGCAATATATTGTTAGAGGACGAATTTTATGTGATGGACAGGAAGCAGATTGGTTAAAAGAGCCATTAGGATTATTATCCGTGATAAATGGAAATTTCTATAAGACCGGTAGTACAGGTTTCGAGGGTAAATCCTTAGTTTTAATAAATGGAGACTGGTCTATAAAAAACAATGTATAAGATTTTAGGATATATAAAAAATAAGATAAAAAGGTTTTTAATTAACAAACCATTTGTCAAAGAATCTTTCTTAAAAATTTCGTATTCCCAAGAGGGAGAGGATTTAATACTAAATAGAATATTTGAAAATCAAGAGAATGGATTTTATATAGATGTCGGGGCACATCATCCCAGAAGATTTTCCAATACATATTTGTTTTATAAGAAAGGTTGGCGTGGTGTTAATATTGATGCCATGCCAGGAAGTATGGAATTATTTAAAAAGGAAAGGCCTTATGATGTTAATTTAGAAATAGCGGTTGCTAAAGAGTCTAAGGATTTGACTTTTTATATATTTAATGAAAAAGCTTTAAATACATTTTCGAAGATTCAGGCAACAAAAAAGAATCATTACAAAAATTTTAGAATCGTTGAGGAAAAGATTATTAAGGCTTATCCGTTTATGAAAATAGCTCAAGAATATTCAATTGATTTATCAAAAGTTGATTTTTTATCAATTGATGTTGAAGGGCTCGATGAAGAAGTAGTTGAGTCAATTGATTTTGGTATTTTAAAACCTAAGGTTATTTTAATTGAATTAGAAAAAGAGGGTATAACAAATGTTACCAATAGTAAAATCTATAAACTATTAATTAGACATGATTATGTTTTTTTTGCTAAAACATATAACACTTCTTTCTTCGTATTACCAACAGTAATTAATTAAAATTGGAAACAGCTATTTTATACCTGGTTTTTAATAGACTAGAATCCGTTAAAAAGTCATTTGAGCCCATAAAAATTATTGCTCCAAAAAGACTTTATGTCTCTGCTGATGGACCTAGGGATACTCACGATGAAGATAAGGAGAAATGTGCAAAAGTTAGACAGTATATAAAAGAACATGTTAACTGGAATTGTGAAGTACACTATTTATACAGGGATTTGAATTTAGGCTGCGGCAAGGCAGTTTCGGAAGCCATAGATTGGTTTTTTGATAAAGAGGATGAGGGTATAATCATAGAAGACGATTGTGTCCCAGATTTATCTTTTTTTAAATTTTGTGAAGAGCTACTAAACAGATACCGAAATCATAAAAACATATTTCAAATAGCTGGTTCCAATTGGCAAAAAGGCATCAAGCGAGGTGCAGCTGATTATTATTTTTCTTACATATCAAGCGTTTGGGGATGGGCAACCTGGAGAGATCGTTGGGACTTATACCGTTATACTATTGACCTATACAGTGAAGACTACATGAAAATGACTTCTAATTTAAAGCAAATCGCCCTAAACCAAAGAGAAGTTTATTATCATTTAAATTGTTTCGAGAAAACCGCAAGTGGTTTATTGGATACCTGGGACTATCAATGGCGTTATTTGATGTTTCTAAATAGGGGAAAAAATATAGTGCCGAACTGCAATTTAATTTCTAATGTTGGCTTTGGAGAAGAGGGAACACATACTTTGAATAGTGAACACTGGCGCTCTAAGCTCAAGGCTAAAGAATTAAATTTCCCCTTAAAGCACCCGAAATCCTTAAGTGTAAACAAAAAAGCTGATGGCTTTTTGGCTAAGCATATATGGCTTGCGCATAATAAAAATAATGACAATTATATAAAGCAAATTAACCAAAAGCTAAAGAAAATCAAACATAAGTTTTATGGAAGAACATAAACTTGTATTTATTATCTCACAACCACGAAGTGGTTCTACATACCTGCAAAATATTTTGTCAAATAATGAGAACGTAAATACCTGTAGTGAACCATGGATACTTTTAAATTTTACAAATTTTATTAAGCCTGAACTTCTACAAGCTACTTATAACTACAAATGGGCCAATCTGGCTTTCAATGATTTTTTGGATAAATATCCCAGTATTGAATTATCCAAACGTTTAAAAAAAGTTATCCTTGATTTATATGAGCCTATGGCTGAGGGTTATGATTTAGTGATAGATAAAACTCCAAGATATTGGGAGATATTGGAGGAAATTATGGAGCTGTTTCCTAAAAGCAAGATTATAATTTTAAAGCGGCATCCTATGGATGTTGCGGTCTCCATAATTAAAACATGGAAAATAACTTCTTTGGCTAAATTGTCTCGATTTCGAAGAGATTTATTATTAGCACCAACTGTATTGCATAATTTTTCTGAAAGACAATTAAAAAATCCGCGAGTCTATTCTTTAAAATATGAAGACTTAATAAATAATAAAGCGGAGGAGGTTGAAAACCTGTATAATTGGTTGGGCCTAACCTACACTCATAATGTTTTAAAAACGGATAAGAACAAAAAGTATAAAGGGCTGTACGGTGATCCATTTCAAAATAATCTTGCGACATCCAATACTATTGTTAATCAGCTTAAAGATAAGCCTTTATCTAAAGATTTCGAAGATTTTAAGGTAGGCTATCAACATTATCTCACACCAGAATTCTTAAATGAGTATGGAAACTATTCATCGGGAAAAGGTTCCGAGACGCCGTTCTTTAAAAAATTTCAATATTATGATATGAACCTAGAGCGTCTTAATAGTAAATATTCGCATATTAAAAATTCGAGCAGTTTTAAAATAGGACAGTTAATACTGTATCCCTTAATTGTTTTAAGAAAATCAATTAATTTAAAGTCGAAAAGAATTAAATGCTTATTACAGTTATTACCATAAATTACAATAATCTGGAAGGTCTAAGAAAAACAATGAAAAGCGTTTTAGAACAGACTTACGGGCATATTGAATATATCGTCATAGATGGCGGGAGTACCGATGGGAGTAAAGAATTTATTTTAGAATGTAAGGAGAATTTAACCTATTGGGTCAGCGAAATGGATAATGGTATTTATAATGCCATGAATAAGGGTATTAAGCATTCTTCGGGAAATTACCTACTTTTTCTAAATAGTGGAGATATTTTAAAGAGCTCTAACATATTGAAAAAAATAGACCCTGAATGCTTCAATACTGATATTGTTTATGGTGATATAAAAATAGTTTCTAATGGAAAATTTAATGTTTATAACTATCCTGATGAATTAAGATTTTCTTTTTTATTTAAAAAATCATTGCCACACCCGGCCACTTTTATAAAAGCGTCATTATTTAAGAAAGTCGGACTATATGATGAAACTTTGAAAATTGCTGCTGATCTTAAATTTTTTTTGGTTGCTATTTTGAAATATGGAGTCTCGTACAAACATATTAAAGAGGTTATATCAGTATTTTATAAAGATGGTGTTAGTTCTTTGGAAAAAAACCAAACGCTTATTGAGAATGAAAGAAAATCTATTTTACAAGATGATTTTAAATTGTTTTATAAAGACTATTTTGAACTTCGTGAGTTTAAAGACGCAATTTCAGCACTAAGAAAATCACACTGGATAAAGCTTTTAATTAAGATGAAGCTAGTAAATAAATTTTAAAATGGTACTCTTTAATATTGTAAAAATTCTAAACTACAGGTTTAGTTACTTTAGTAAATAATTTTGCTTATCTCAAATTGAGTGACTCCATATATTAAAATATAGTATGGGGTTAAATTTATAACTCGTTAGTTTAGTTTAGTGAAAGAAAAAAAAATAAAAACTATACACCTTTTCGAATCCTACCCTATTTTTTACCAACCCTACATGCCTTTGGCCATTGAGTCTATGCGTAAACAAGAGGACATTGATTTAAAGGTTATTACTTATAATGAATCCAAAGATAGCGCAGTGCAAGTACTGCCAAAATACTACGCGCGCAAATCTTACGAGAAAATCTATCAACACTTAAGCAAGACCTATAAAAGTTTAAATTACTTAGAGATTTATGCAATAAAAAATAATATCGATGTTATCCATATTCAGGATTCTTATTTATTTAATAAAGTAAGTTCGCTTTTTGAATTTCAAAGCGAGGATAGACCTAAAATTGTACTAACCATGAGAGGGGCGGAAACCTATACCAAACCCTGGGTTTTTAAAAAATGGAAGTTGTTTTATAGGGATTACTACAAAAAAATTGATGCTTACATTGTAATGAGCAATCATCAAAAACAATATCTCCATGAAAAGTGGGGTGTTGCACTATCTAAGATAAAGGTCATTCCTATTTCCTTTGGTGCAGCATTTTATCAAGAGCCTAAAGTTCCAAATAAGAGTGTCATTAAAATAGCCTCCGTTTTTAGGCTGTATTGGGCCAAAAATATAACCGATAACCTCAAATTTATAAAGGGATTAAAGGATAAGGGGCTGCAGGTTGAGTACGACATTTACGGCAGTGGTCCCGATGTGGAGCAGATTTTTTTCTTAAGGGACAAATACGGTCTAAATAAAGAAGTCAAACTTATTGGTAAATTGGAGAATACAATTTTGAAAGAAAAATTAGCAAATTATGATTTTATTTTACAATTGAGTATTACCGAGTCACTTGGCATGTCGGTCATTGAGGCCCAGGCTTACGGTTTACCTGGGATTGTTTCCCATGCCGGTGGCTTACCAGAGGTAGTTGTTGACGGTGAGACGGGTTTTGTGTTTAAAAATTATGAAGCAACGGTGGCAGAAGTGATAAACCTTTGGAAAAATCCAGATCGTTACAAATGTTTTTCACAAAGGGCAATTGAACATTCCCATAAAAAATTTAGCATAGATAGAGAGGTGGCTGATCTTGTAGCTTTATACAAAACACTATTTTAATGGCTCTATTATTAAGCATTAAAATATAAATTGTTTTCATTACTAGTTGAACATAGATAAGGGCAAAAAAAAAATAGCCATCTACTCAGGTGAAATACCGACGAGTACCTTTACGGAACATTTGATTGAGGGTATTGCCAAACATCATCACGTGCTGCTATTTGGTCGCATTAATCGTAGTAAGTTCAAGAGTTACAATAACCCAAACATCAAGATTTACCCAGCTGAATTAAATGTATTGCACAATCTGTTTTTAATCATCTATAGGTCAATTACACTTTTGCTGCGTTACCCAAGTCGATTTAAAATGCTCCTGCAGGAGGTCGGGGCTTGGAATAGCTTAAAACTTAAATGGTCGTTGTACCAAAGATGGTTGCCCATGGTATTGTACAAACCAGATATTATGCACCTGCAGTGGGCTAGAAGCGTTTCGACCTTTGGGTTTTTAAAAGCGCGACTTAATGTAAAGCTAGTGGTTAGTCTTTTAGGCACCCACGTTACCTACACACCTTTGGTAAACCAGCGCATTAAAAACAGCTACATCCGCTGGTTCCCTAAGGTGGATGCGTTTTTAGCGGTATCGGAAGCCATAAAGTTGGAGGCGCTTAAATATAAAGCCGATGCCGGACAGATAAAAGTGATACGATCGCCCATACCAGATTTTTTTTTTAAGGCTTATAAGCCCTATAAAAAATATACAGAGCCCAATAGGATTAATTTGCTATCGGTCGGGCGGTTTCACTGGATAAAAGGAATAGACTATGCCATTCAAGCGGTGAAGCTCTTAAAGGACGTGGGTTTTGAGGTTAGTTATACCATACTAGGTAGAGCACAGGTGCCGGTTGAGCTACTATACACTATCCATGATTTGGGGCTTAGGGAAAACATTACGATTGTTGGAAACATTAGCCAGCAAGAGCTTATAGGGCATTATCACAATCACGACATACTGATTTTGCCCAGTATTATGGAGGGTATTGCCAACGTTGTTTTAGAGGCCATGGCGGTTGGGCTTCCTGTCATTTCAACCGACTGCGGCGGGATGCCAGAGGTTGTGAAACATAGAGAAACAGGTTGGTTGGTGCCAAGCCGAAGTCCTGAAGCCATTGCGGATGCCGTAGAAGATGTTTTAAATACTAATCAAGCTCAAATTAAAACTATAGTAAGCAACGCCTATAATTTAGTAAAAAGAGATTATCGAGCTGGACATTCTGTTGCAGAAGTTCTAAAACTCTATAAGGGAATAGATACATAAATTTAATTTGTATTTTACTCTACCATTAAAGCAATTGGATATAAAATTTAACAGCTGTTAATTTTAAAAAGAGAAATTAATATTTGAGAATTGAATAAATCAAAAATTTGTATCGTTAGCCTTCATAAAACTGGTACTACCAGCATATCTGTTTTTCTTCAAAAATTTGGCCTTATGGTCACTGGGCCAGATTCGAATTTATATTATGATTATATCAAAGATGACTATCAAAATATCAATAAATATCTTGAGTTATACGATGTTTTTCAAGACGACCCTTGGTACACGATTTTTGAGTATTTAGAAGGTTCGAAATACGATTTTAAGTTTATTTATTTAAATAGAGAAAAAAACTCGTGGTTAAGAAGCATACAAAGGTTTTACGGAGAGCATCGTTATAATATTAGTATAAGACGTCATTTTTACGGCCACTCAAACACCTTGGAAAATCCAGACTTATATCTCAATAAGTACGCACAACATGAAGAACGGGTAAAGACATTTTTTAAAAACAGAGAAAACTTTATTTCAATTGATGTTAGAAATGCTTCGGATACTCTCAGGCTTCAGCAATTTTTGAATTTACCAGCAAGGTACTCTGAGTTTCCTTGGGCTTATAAAACTCCTGTGACAACTGCTGAGCGTAAAAGAAAAAAAACTAACGATTTTATTAAAGGTTATTTCGGTCTTAACGGTTTAGTTAAACCACACTTAAAACGATTATTAGGAAGGGCTAAATACATACAATTAAGAACATGGATAAGACATAATAGAGCCCGTTTTAAAAGCTGGAAGACAAAAACAGGTTTTTATTTAAAAATCTAATTTATTATTTCATAAGATGAATATCAAAAGATTTCTACTTAGGCAAAAACATATCAATTATTATTTTAAAGGGAAACAATTTCTACAAAACTCTCACTATCTTAATGCAGAAAAGCTAAGTGCAATAGAAATTCAAAAAACACCAAGCAGAACCGATATTATTAATTACTTACTATCACTAAAGCCAGATGACCGGTATTATTTGGAAATTGGAGTAAGAAATCCTGAACATAATTTCAAACATATTAAAGCTGCACATAAATATAGTGTTGATCCAGGTATCGAGTTTAAGTCCAATCCCGTAGATTTTAAGATGACTAGTGATGATTTTTTCTCAAAACTGACTAAAAATGAAATATTATCCAGAACAATGAGGTTTGACCTGGTCTTTATCGATGGCCTACATTTGGCTGAGCAAGTCAATAGAGACATAGAGAATGCCTTTAAATATCTAAAGGATGATGGCTTTATAGTTTTACACGATTGTAATCCATCAAGTGAATGGCATGCTAGGGAAGCCTTCCTTTATAAACATACGCCCGCCCAGGATTATTGGAATGGTACCACTTGGAAGGCTTTTCTTAAATGGCGATCCAATCCTAATGTCAATTCCTGTTGTATTGATTGCGATTGGGGTGTGGGTATATTATCAAAGACTCATAAAATAGGAAATTGCATCAATCAGACCAATCCGTTCTTTGAGTTTCATATGTTGGACGAAAGAAGGAAGGAATTATTGAATTTGATAGATTTTGATGATTTTAAGAACGACATCGAACATGAACTTAATGTGTAAAACTAAACTTCTTAAGTATGTGGCAAGCTTTTTTAACTTTTTAATCAATTACATTAGATAGAAATTGTAAAATTTTCAATTTATTTTGTTGCATAAGGGGAAATAGCGTGCTAAATTATTGAAATCCAAATCTTAAATTGAAATAAAAATATAAAGTGAATTATACGATGACAATTAAATCTAGCAAGTTCAACAATTTTCAGTGATTACTGAAAAACAAAACCTGAGTAAACGGTAAGTCCGAGAATATGATTAGTTACATTAAAGCTCTTTTAAATAGATTACCTTATATATCAACTCTTTATAGAGAAAACACCTTGCTTAAAAGAAACTCCAAATATCCTCCAGGTCATTTTTATTCCCCCGTTATATCAGTAAATGAATTAAAAGACCGAGAAAATGAAATATGGGGCGGGTCTGGAGTAGAGGGGATTGCAGGATTATCAATAGATGTTAAATCTCAAAAAAATCTATTGAATGAGTTTGGTGAATATTATGTTGAGATTCCCTTTAAAAAAGAAAAAGTACAAGGTCTTAGATATTATTTTGGCAATACACTTTATACTTATACCGATGGCATCGTACTCTATTCAATGATTAGAAAATTTATGCCCAATAGGATTATTGAAATTGGCAGTGGATTTTCGTCTTCCGTTATGCTGGACACCAATGAGTTGTTTTTTCAAAATTCTATTGATTTAACATTTATTGAACCCTATCCCCAACGGTTACTGTCATTAATGACAACTCGAGATAAACAAAATTATAATATTGTTGATGATAAGGTTCAAAACGTTGATTTATCTACGTTCGAAAAACTGAATGAAAATGATATACTTTTTGTAGATAGTTCACATGTAATTAAAACAGGTAGTGACGTCAATCATATAATATTTAATATTTTGCCTAGGTTAAACTCGGGGGTGTTGATTCATTTTCATGATGTATTTTTTCCCTTTGAATATCCGAAAGATTGGGTTCTAAAAGGATACAATTGGAACGAAACTTACGCCTTAAAAGCATTTTTGATGTATAATGATTGTTACGAAATAATCCTGTTCTCTGACTTCATGCATAAATTTTACAAGAATGCATTTTCTGAATTGCCATTAGCGTATTTAAATACAGGGGGTAATTTATGGCTAAAAAAGAAATAAATACAGTTTCAAAAAATCAGAATTATAAAAACATAGGCCTAGTTTCAATAATACTACCCAATTATAACCATGCTAGCTATTTAAAGAAACGTTTGGATTGCATCATCCATCAAACTTATGAGCACTTTGAACTTATAATTTTAGATGATGCCTCAACCGATAAGAGTTTAAGATTTCTTGAAGCGTATAAAAACCACCCAAAGGTTAGCCATTATGAAATTAACCAAAAGAATACAGGGTCCCCATTCCAGCAATGGCAAAAAGGCCTGCAACGTGCGAAGGGTGATTATATTTGGATTGCGGAGAGCGACGATTGTTGTGACTTAAATTTTCTGCAATCGCAAATTGATTTTATGAAGCAGCACCAGCTTGATGTTGCCGTTGCCCAAACCTATGCCATCAATAATTTAGATGAAATTAAAAACGAGGTTCAGCATCCTATTTTCAATAAAACGGATATTCTAAAGATGGATTTGGATGCCTTTTTATATTGCCCAATATTAAATGCTAGTACATGCCTGTTTAAAAGTAATTTGGCTAAAAGTGCCGGTTTTTTTTCTAGCTTTAATATTATAGGCGATCGGGTGTTTTACTTTGAAGCCTTTCATAAACATAAGATAGGGCTGAATAGAGCGACCCGCAGCTATTTTAGAAAGGACAATATGGGCATTTCGGCACTGAACTCCAAAAATTTCAGTTACTTAAAGGCTTACTATTATGAACACCAAAAATTTGCTAAACAAGCACTTTTAAACGGCAGTATAGATAAAAACCTTTATAGAACCTACGTTAAACGGTTTTTCAATCGTATTAATAATAGAATGACCAAAGTTGAAAAGCTCAAATTAGAATATTTATGTCTTCGAATAAGGTTCAAATTAGAGAAAGTCCTAAAATAAATTAATACAAATTTAATTTACCATAAGAAAGTTCGATTTTAAGTATTTAATAAGATTAAAATTTGTTCTAAAGTTTATTTAGATATCCAGACGTAATGTTTTTAATTATAATAGCTTTTTTAAAGCCAGATGAAATTTAATAAAATCCTAACCAATAGAAATTACCAGCATTGGCCTAGTTGGCATATTATTCACGAATGGGAAGATGAAATTTCAAGTTCTATGAACATCCCTTTATATGAAATGCCTCGTAAGGATAATGTTCTGCGAAAGTATGTAAGGAAGATTGATGCAAAATTTTTCAAAGATAAGTTAGAAAAAAAATTTTATAAACTATGGCCACTAAATAAAAGAAAGGCTCTTTATTTCGAAATTAATACCGGTAAGTTTAAAGGCTTTTTCAATAAATTAAATACCGTTCCCATAATTATAGATTTTTGGAATAAACCCCAAATCGAAAAAACTAAAATAAAATATTCAGATTGTCCCATTTTACTTATAACAAGTTTGGAGGTTTTAGATTTTTTTAAAAAAAACAATTTTCAAAATAAGCTTGTTCATTTTCCCATGACGTTGCCTTCCATCCATGAGTTAAAAGTAAATGACAAACTAGAAAAAAAATACGATATTATAATAGCTGGAAGAAAAAATCCAGTATTGTTCAAGTATCTTGAAAAATACGAAAATGAACATCCAGATATTGAATATATATATCAAGTTGATCGAGGTGGACAGCTTTACTATGAGAGTAATAAGCAGGGTTTTATAGGGAATTTTCACTCACGCGAGGACTATATGAATTTGATAAAAATGTCTAAAGTAGGTTTTTACTCCACTCCTGGCATCGATGGTGGGGAAAGTCGAACCCATAACTTTAATCCTGTAACTCCGCGGTTTTTTGAATTATTGTCAGGTGGTTGTCATGTTATAGCAAGATATCCTAAAAATAAAGAAACAGAATACTATAATTTAGATTCAATAAGTGCATTTGTAGATAGTTTTTCATCTTTTAAAACTACACTAACTAAATTTTTAAACTCTCCACCACCTATATCAAATAATGCGGAGTACCTTAAGAACCATTATACCTCAAATAATTTGAAAATATTAAAAAATTTAGAATGCGTAAAATTATAGTCATCACTAGTATTTTTCAACCCACGGAAGCAATCAAATCTTTTGCAAAATTAAATAATTATGAACTTATCGTGGTAGGCGATAAAAAGTCTCCGAAAAACTGGTCTGAGAAAAATACCTGCTATCTTTCAATTATTGATCAGGAAAAACAGGGCTTTAGTTTGGTAGAAAAATTACCTTTCAATCATTACTCTCGTAAGATGATTGGTTATTTAAAAGCCTTTGAAAAAAATGCGGAATGTATAATAGACACCGATGATGATAATATTCCAAAACAAAACTGGAGTTTTCCAAATTTTGAAGGCGAATTTGATTGTTTGGATGAGAGTTTGGGATTTGTTAATATCTATGAACTATTTACAGAACAAAAAATCTGGCCGCGAGGCCTTCCACTTAGTTTGATCAATAAAAAATTCGATTTGGAAAGCCAGTTAACCGTTAGAGAATGCCAAGTAGGTATATGGCAAGGTCTAGCTGATGAGGATCCTGATGTAGATGCGATTTATCGTCTCGTTTCTGATAAACCATGTTATTTTGATAAAAGAAAACCGGTAGTTTTAGGACGGGGAACAATTGCACCATTCAATACACAAAACACTTTAATTAGAAAAGAGTTATTTCCGTTACTTTATTTGCCTACATACGTAACTTTTCGATTTACCGATATTCTCAGAGGTTTGATAGCCCAACCAATAATGTGGCTCTATAATTATCACCTAGGATTTATTGATGCTACTGTAATTCAAAAAAGAAACCCTCATGATTACATGAAGGACTTTGTTTCTGAAATTCCAATGTACAAAAGGAGTGAAGACATAATAGATATTGTAAGTAATCGCATATGTAAAACAAATACAATTAGCGATAATTTATTATTAGCATACGAAGCACTTGCAAAAGAATCAATTGTATCTGAGGAAGAAATTAAAACACTCGAAATTTGGTTAAAGGATATATCAAGAATAGTTAAATAATAATTTGAAAAAAGTAATAAACCGACATTTAATTTTAATTATTTGTTTTCAGATAACTAGAAACTTTCCTGCTTTCCTACAAGTTTAAAGCATTTAATCCTTATGTTGATTGCACATACTTATTTTGAATCTACAGGTTGCATATTTATTTTGAAGGATTCTATTAGTATTTCAATACCATAATAGCAACTATAAAACGAAATTATCTAATGAAGGTGGCGCTTGTACTGACCATTAAAAATGAAGCAAGATTGTTAAAATCTAATCTTCTATATCATTTATCGATTGGTGTAGAAAAAGCATATATTTATTTGGACGGTACGACCGACGATTCTGCCAATACAGTTAAGGATTTAAATAATGTGGAAGTATGTGATTCCGTTAGCTCCGAAAAATATAGCCACAAGAAGTATTTAGAGAAATTCTGGTCTCAGGCAGAACAGCATCATACCGCCAGGCAGTGTTTAAATACCTACGATGCCCTGCAAAAATGTAAAGCGCAAGATATTGATTGGCTAATATCGCTGGATGCAGATGAGCTTTTTGTGCCAGATAGTACCGGGAAGGTTAGCTTGGCGTCCTTTTTTAAGGATACTGAAACCAAAAACGTGGAACTGGTCTATTTTAAAACCTTGGAGGTCATCTCGAGACAGCTACACTACGATAAGGTGATGTACCAGGAAACGCAATTTAAAACCAAAAAGAACTTTAAATCCAAGTTTGACCAGATTTATTTTAAGATAGGGAACCCCTACAGCAATAAGGCAAGCAGCCAAAGCTACTGGTTGGGCCATACTATGGGTAAGGCGGCAATTAAAGTTGCCTCTGAAATCATTCCGAAAAACGTGCATCGCTATCAGACTATTAGCGGTGGCGCAGCAAACAGCATCCAAGCGGGTTTGTTACTGCATTACCACCTTTACGATTTTGAGAATTTTATAAAAAAGTATCAAAATTTTAAACAGCATCCTGAGGTTTATCTTAGCGGTAACAAGATAAACGGGTTGAAGCGCCTGTGGATTACAATGGTGAACGACCCCAATATGTCAGATGCTTATTTAATGGCCTACTACAAAACGTATTTGCTATTTACCGACAAAAAGATGAAGCGGCTTGGCAAGACCCGGTTTGGAAATGTTTTTAAACGCAAAGAGCCAGCTAGTGTGACCATAGACTACCCACAGAATGTATTGGAGACCTTAAGACATTAGTAACTGTATTATGAAAAAGGCTATTTCAGATCAAGAAAGCATAAGAATCCCCATTAATCCGGTAAAGCAACGTTTTGCCAAACTAAAGGGTGAACGGAACGAGATTAATCGCGAGGCTATCTGCATTTTTATAGCCACTGGTTTTTTTATGGGTGGCGATTGTTTTTATAGGGACGACATTGTTTTACAGCCCGGTTGCGATTATAGTTTGGATGGGCTGGGGTACGTTATCAACCAAAAAGCCTACTTTAATTGGTATTACGAACCTAGGGATATTTCATTTGATACGGCTTTAGGGTCATACGCTGATTTACTTAGTAAGATTATGAAAGATCAGCTGGGTAACCATCAAGTGATTTTACCCTTATCAGGAGGTTTGGATAGCCGAAGCCAAGCCATGGTACTAAAACAAATGGGTAATCCTGTAACATCTTATGGTTACAGTTTTGATGGGGGCTACCCCGAACACAAAATCGCCAAGAAGATTGCTACCTACTGTGCTTTTGATTTTATTGAATTTATTATCAAAAAAGGTTATATGTGGAATGTTATTAATGAAATTCCGCAAATAAATAATTGCTATTCAGAATTTACCCACCCACGGCAAATGGCGGTGCTTGAGGCGCTTAAACAAATGCAAGGTGTTTTTTCGCTCGGCCATTGGGGGGATGTGTTATTTGATCGTGGAGTTCCAGAAGGCACCAAAGAAGAAGGCATATTGCCCTTGCTGTTAAAAAAAATGGTAAGGCCAGACGGTTTTTCAACGGCATCCCAGTTGTGGAGCCACTGGGGTCTTGATGGTAATTTTAAGGATTACCTGGTGTCTAGAATTGAAAAAGGCTTATCAGACATACGAATCGATAATTTAAGTGCTAAAGTTAGGGCCTTTAAAACCGTACACTGGGCGCACCGCTGGACGACCACGAATATTGAATTTTTTCATGCTGCCGGAGCAGTCACCTTACCTTTTTATGACGACCGGATGTGTAAATTTATTTGTACGATTCCAGAAGCCTATCTGGCCGACCGCCGACTACAATTAGCTCACATAAAACAGGATAAAGGGCTTGCTGGTATAACTTGGCAGGGTCAAAAGCCATTTAATATAAATAATTACCACCTCAATAAGGTACCGTGTAATTTACCGTACCGTATAAAATCTAAATTACAAAGAAGCCTGTCTGGGATGTTTGGGAAGCCCTTTATTCAACGAAATTTTGAATTACAATTTATGGGAGAGAAAAATGATTCGGAATTACGGTCTTATTTATTCGATTCGTCTTTCCATGAATTTATCCCAAAGACCGTTATAAATAGGGCTTATTCAAATTTTAAAGGGAGAGATTATGTCAATAATGCCCATGCCGTAAGTATGCTTTTAACTCTTTCGGTATGGCATAAACATACTATTAAATAGATGGAATCTGGAAGTCACGCCATAGTTATAACACTTTCTAAAATCCATATTCAGTACTGTCAAGCTCTTATAGGTAGTTTAAAGTATTACCAGGTTCAACTTCCAATTATAATATTAAAAGATGGTTCATTTAAAACCAACACCTTAAATCAAACTGAAAATGTCACGATATTGGAAAGTGCTGAGGTGAACAAATGTCATAATTACAATTTATTTGGCCTGTTGAACAAAATAAATATCATATTCCTGGAGAGGCTTGGCTTGAAGTTCGATTTCTATATTCATATGGATGCCGATTCCATCATTACAAGTCCATCTTTTGTTTCAAATTTAATTTGCAAAGAGGAACAATTCTGTATTTTGCAAGGTAAATATCTTGATTATACAGATAAACAACAGGAACGAATTTTTGACAATTTTGCATTCAGTCCAGATGATTTTAAAACTAAAAATTTCAGCTTATCAACATTATTTTATTTCTCATCCGGACATTTTAAAATTCATCGTAGTCTTTTTAATTATTTCGAGTTGTTTCTAAAAACCTACCGCGCGGAGCTTAAAAAGAATTTTTCTAAGGATACCCGATTTAAATTCGGTGATCAGGGATTTTTCAACTTCGTCATCAATCAACTTGCCCAACAAAATAAAATCGATGTCTGTTTAATGGATTCTGGAATTTACGGTAGAAGTTTGCCAACAGAATTCCCCAAATTAAACCTTTATAATGTCGTAAACAAGCAAGAAACGGGGGTTGGGTTTGTTCACTACACTGGTCCTAGTAGAAAGATTGGGATTAAATCACATCATTTTGGGGATATTCTATATTTTTTCCTGAACTATTTTTTTAGAAAGCAGCCCTGGCTTTTTCATTTGAGTAAGTCTTATACATATGCGACAGCTTATTACAATAGGTATTTGAAAAAGATAAAGTTGAAGTTAAAGTTCAATTAATGCAAGCATCCTTGGCTAATAAGCGTAAGATTAAGGTATTATTCACAACCTCAAATTTTGAAACGGCAGGAAGCGGCAAGGTTATCTACGATTTAGTT
>Ga0207419_1001591_pt1 | contig 16569 bp, 14 predicted proteins | sample ElkSloMetagenome_4_FD_184723 | JGI IMG/M metagenome (GOLD analysis project Ga0207419, IMG submission 184723) | Hot spring microbial communities from Elkhorn Slough, Monterey Bay, USA - MD2A (version 2) | ecosystem: Environmental > Aquatic > Marine > Intertidal zone > Estuary: Microbial mat ...
AGCGGGCGGGCCATGTCCAGCAGCGCCTTCCCGGCGGGCGTCAGGCGCATCTTGGGGCCGTGCCGCTCGAACAAGGTGCGGTTCAGTTCATCCTCTAGCGCTCTGATCTGTTGACTGATCGAGGGCTGGCTCAGAAACAGGCGTCTGGCGGCCGACGACACGCTTCCGGTCCGCGCGGTTTCGATGAAAGCCCGCAGGTGTTTGAGAAGATTTCCCTTGTACATGGAGGTGGTCTCTACAAAGCGGATCGCTGCTGCCGCAGCGTATAGGAAAAACCAATATTAAACATCAGAAGGTTTAATTTGCCAAATACTTTGGCCTCTCGTTAGGCTTCGCGGGTCCATACGCACCCGCACGGAACCAAGGCTTGTGAAACAGTCGTCGCAACACTACCCCGGGGACGATCTCGTCTCCGGGGAGCAAACGCTAGAAATGACCCGGGAACTCCCGTCGGAGGCGAGGGCGCTGTTCCCGACGGCTCTGACCAAGCTGCTGTTTCAGCTTGCTGATCGCTACACCCAGCGCCGAAACGACCTGCTGGCCGATCGCCGAACCCGCCAGGCCGATTGGAACAAGGGTCAGGTGCCGGGCTTCGAGGCCGAGACAGAGGAGATTCGGGAGCGCGACTGGCGCGTTGCGCCGATTCCTGAGGACCTGCGCGACCGCCGCGTTGAGATCACCGGCCCCGTCGGCCGAAAAATGGTGATCAACGCCCTGAATTCGGACGCGAGAGTCTTTATGGCCGACTTCGAGGACTCGTCGACGCCGACCTGGGAGAACATGCTCGAGGGTCAGGCCAATATGTACGACGCGGTCCGTCGCAACATCGAATACACCGCGCCCAACGGAAAGCACTACGCCCTGGACGCGAATCCTGCGACCCTGATCGTTCGCCCGCGCGGCTGGCATCTGGATGAAAAGCATGTCCTCGTTGCCGGGAAACCGTTGCCCGGGGGGATTTTCGATGCGGCGGTTTTCGTCTTCAACAACGCCCGTAACCTGATGGCGCTGGGCAGTGGGCCGTATCTCTACCTGCCCAAGCTGGAGCATTGGCGAGAAGCGGCGCTCTGGGAGGACGTCCTGACAGACATCGAAAAAGCGATGGAACTCGAGCCCGGCACGATCAAGGTGACGGTTCTGATCGAGACCCTGCCGGCGGTCTTCCAGATGGACGAGATCCTGCACGCGCTCCGCAGCCGAATCGTCGGTTTGAACTGCGGTCGGTGGGACTACATCTTCAGCTATATCAAGTGCTTTCAGGCACATTCTGACAAAGTGCTTCCCGATCGGGCTCAGGTCACCATGACGGTTCCCTTTTTGCGCGCTTATTCCCAGCTTTTGATCAAGACCTGCCATCGACGCGGCGCCTTCGCCATGGGCGGGATGGCCGCTCAGATTCCGATTCGCGATGACGAGGAGGCCAATCGAGAGGCGCTCGAGCGCGTCCGGGCCGACAAGGAGCGCGAGGCCGGCGATGGCCACGACGGAACCTGGGTCGCCCACCCCGGGCTGATCGATCTAGCTCGGGACATTTTCGACCGCCACCTCGATGGCCGCAATCAGCTCAAGCGGCTGCGCGAGGACGTAACGGTCAGCGCTGAGGACCTGGTTGCCCCCTGTGAGGGTTCGATCACGGAGGCGGGCGTGCGCGGCAATATTGACGTCGCAATCCGCTACATGGCGGCCTGGTTGAGCGGCCAGGGCTGTGTGCCCATCAACCATTTGATGGAGGATGCGGCCACTGCAGAGATTGCCCGAGCGCAGATCTGGCAGTGGATTCGACACCCGGCCGGGCAGCTCGATGACGGGCGAGCGATCGACCATGCCCTGATCGAGAATTTTCATGGTGAGGCGCTGCGCTCGATTCGTGAAGACATCGGTGAAGACGCCTTCGAGAAGGGCCGCTACGAAGAGGCGGGCCGTCTCCTCGCCGACGTCACCCAACGCGACGAGTTCGTCGAATTTCTGACCCTGCCGGCCTACGAACTTATCGATTGAGCCGGCAAGCCTAGATGCCGATGGGGCGCTGCCCGGCCGGAGGGATGGGGAGCGTCGAGGGCATCGATCAAATATCCACTCAAAAATCATTTATCACGGAGCAAAGAGCAATGAACGCCAACCGCATCATCGAACTGCAAAAACACTGGCTGGAGGACTCCCGCTGGGAGGGCGTCGAGCGCCCTTATGACGCGGCAGAAGTCATGCGGTTGCGAGGCAGCATCACCATCGAGCACACCCTGGCACGCATGGGCGCCGAAAAGCTCTGGAAAATGATTCACGAGGAGGATTACGTGAACGCGCTCGGAGCCTTGACCGGTAACCAGGCGATGCAGCAGGTTCGCGCCGGCCTCAAGGCCATTTATCTCTCCGGGTGGCAGGTCGCAGCCGACGCCAACCTTGCCGGCCAGATGTACCCCGACCAATCCCTTTACCCGGCCGATTCCGTGCCTTCGGTCGTCAAGCGCATCAACAATGCCTTGCTGCGCGCCGACCAGATTCAGTCCTCAGAGGGGAAGGGAGACATCGACTGGTTCGCGCCCATCGTGGCGGATGCCGAGGCGGGCTTCGGCGGTGTTCTGAACGCCCACGAACTGATGAAGGCCATGATCGAGGCGGGAGCGGCCGGCGTTCATTTCGAAGATCAGCTGGCTTCGGCCAAAAAATGCGGCCATATGGGCGGCAAGGTCCTCGTTCCGACGCAGGAGGCCGTGCAGAAACTGGTGGCGGCGCGCCTGGCCGCAGATATCTGCAACACCCCGACGCTGATTGTGGCCCGCACCGATGCCATGGGCGCCAACCTCCTGACATCGGATATCGACGAACGCGACCACCGTTTCGTCACCGGTGATCGGACCTCCGAGGGTTTCTATCGCATCAACGCCGGCCTCGATTCGGCGATCGCTCGCGGTTTGGCCTACGCCCCTTTTGCCGATCTGATCTGGTGCGAGACATCGACGCCGAGCCTCGATCAGGCCAAGAAGTTCAGCGAGGCCATCCGCGCCGAATATCCCAACAAGCTCCTCGCCTACAACTGCTCACCGAGCTTCAACTGGAAAAAGAACCTCTCGGATCAGGACATTGCTCGATTCCAGAACGAGTTGGGCGCCATGGGCTACAAGTTCCAGTTCATCACCCTGGCGGGTTTTCACGCCCTCAATCATTCGATGTATCAGCTGGCCATGGGCTACAAGGCGAAGCAGATGTCGGCCTACGTCGAGCTCCAGGAGGCCGAGTTTGCCGCAGAGGCGCAGGGCTACACGGCAACGCGTCACCAGCGCGAAGTCGGCACGGGCTACTTCGATGAGCTGACCCAGGCCGTCAGCGGTGGCCAGTCGTCCCTGAGCGCGCTCAGCGGCTCCACGGAAGAAGAGCAGTTCGACGAGGACTGACTCCTTCCTCATCGAGTGTTGAAAAGCCTCCACGGGTGCCGCAGTATCATTGGGTCTTTCCGATGTCAGACTGCGGCACCCAATGAGCGATAACGAATCCCCACAACACGGCAACGATGGCGAGGCCGGTGAAGGCCTAGCGCTTCAGGAAGCGCGCCCGAAGGTCAAGAAACCGCCTCTGTACAAAGTCGTTCTGCTGAATGACGACTACACCCCCATGGACTTTGTCGTCCAGGTCCTCAAGCGATTCTTCAGCCTGTCCCACGACAAGGCCACGACGGTCATGCTGCACGTGCACACGCGCGGGCGCGGCGTGGCAGGTGTGTACACCTACGAAATTGCCGAGACCAAGGTGGTCATGGTCAATGACTATGCTCGCGAGCACGAGCATCCGCTCCAGTGCACGCTGGAAGAAGCCGGCGACTCAGGTGATTGAATGCCCCGAGGATCAACCAACGTGAAGGATTTAACGAACGCAGGAATCATCCTGCGGCATACTGGTCACACGACACAAGCATGGCGTAGCGAGGTACACGACGATGTTTAGCAAGGACCTGGAGCTGTCGATTTCTCAGGCCTATCACACGGCCCGCAGCAAGCGCCATGAATTTCTGACCGTCGAGCACCTGCTGCTGGCGCTTCTCGATAATCCTTCAGCCCGAGAAGTGCTGGATGCCTGCGGCGTCGACCTGGCGGTCTTGGGCCGCGAGCTCGGACAGATTCTCGATGAGACCATTCCAGTGCTGTCGGCGGGAGACCAGCGCGACACCCAGCCCACGGTCGGATTCCAGCGGGTGCTTCAGCGCGCGCTCTACCACGTGCAATCGGCCGAGCGAAAGGAGGTGCTGGGCTCGAACGTGCTGGTAGCGATGTTCGGCGAGAAGGATTCGCACGCGGTCTACTTGATGGGCAAGCAGGACATCGCCCGCCTAGATGTAGTCAACTTTATCTCCCACGGCATTTCCAAGAGCTCCGACGCCTCGGGTGGCGCCGAGCCCGAACAGAAAGCCGAAAGCGAAGGGCCGCAGGAAGAAAAATCGGCGTTGGCCTCTTATGCCGTCAATCTCAACGAGCGGGCGGCGCAGGACCGTATCGATCCGCTGATCGGGCGCGACCTCGAAGTCGAGAGAACGATCCAGATTCTCTGCCGGCGTCGCAAGAACAACCCGCTCTACGTCGGCGAGTCTGGCGTCGGCAAGACGGCGCTTGCCGAGGGGCTGGCGCGCCGGATCGTCGAGGGCGAGGTGCCCGAAATTCTGCTCGACGCCGAGATCTGGTCCCTGGACCTCGGGGCGCTGCTTGCGGGCACCAAATATCGCGGCGACTTCGAAAAACGGCTCAAGTCCGTGCTGGCGGAGCTGAAGGCGCGGGAAAAATCCGTGCTTTTCATCGATGAAATCCACACGATCATCGGAGCCGGTGCCGCATCGGGTGGCGTCATGGATGCCTCGAACCTGATCAAGCCCGTGCTGGCCAACGGTGAGCTGCGCTGCATCGGGTCTACCACCTTCGAGGAATATCGCGGGGTCTTCGAGAAAGATCGGGCCCTCGCTCGTCGATTCCAGAAAATCGATATTGTCGAGCCTTCGGTCGGTGAAACCATTGAAATCCTCAATGGACTCAAGCACCGCTTCGAAGACCACCACGGCGTCAGCTACGCGGCCGACGGGCTGGAAGCGGCAGCGACCCTTTCGGCTCGCCACATCAATGATCGTCACCTTCCCGACAAAGCCATCGATGTCATCGATGAAGCCGGGGCGAGGGAGCGCCTCAAATCGGCGGACGACCGCGCCGAGCAGATCGGCGTCACGGAGATCGAAGACGTCGTCGCTCGCATGGCGCGGATTCCCCCGCGTCAGGTGTCGCGCTCGGATCGAGATGCGCTCAAGACCCTTGAACGCGATCTGAAGATGGTCGTCTTCGGGCAGGATCGGGCCATTACGACGCTGGCCTCGGCGATCAAGATGTCACGCTCGGGCCTCGGCGATGGTGATCGCCCGATCGGCAGCTTCCTGTTTGCCGGCCCCACGGGCGTCGGCAAGACGGAAGTCACTCGCCAGCTGGCGATGACCCTGGGTATCGAGTTGATTCGCTTCGACATGTCCGAATACATGGAGGCGCATACGGTTTCGCGCCTCGTCGGGGCGCCGCCAGGCTACGTCGGCTTCGATCGCGGTGGCCTGCTGACCGAAGCGGTAACGCAGACGCCCCATGCGGTGCTGCTCCTCGATGAGATCGAGAAGGCGCACCCAGACGTCTACAACCTGCTCCTGCAGATCATGGACCACGGCAAACTCACGGACGCAAACGGCCGCTCTGCCGACTTCCGGAACGTGATTCTGGTGATGACAACGAATGCGGGTGCCGCACTCATGAATCGGCGGGGTATCGGCTTCATGCAGGCTGATCATTCGACCGATGGCATGGAAGCGATCCGGCGCCAGTTCACGCCTGAGTTCAGGAACCGGTTGGATTCAATCATCCAGTTCGAGCCTCTACCGTTCGAAGTGATTCTAAAAGTCGTCGACAAGTTCCTGATGGATCTGGAAAATCAGCTTGCGGACAAGGGTGTCTCGCTCGAGGTTTCGAAACCTGCTCGGCGCTGGCTCGCTGAACATGGTTTCGACGAGCAGATGGGCGCGCGCCCGATGAAGCGCGTGATTCAGGATTCCATCAAGCGGCCTCTGGCGGATCAGCTGCTCTTCGGCGAACTCTCCGAAGACGGGGGGCTCGTCAGCGTGTCGCTGGCAGACGATGAAAAATCGCTGGAGCTGGATGTGAAGACCGCCTCCGGCAAGGAACTCGCGACCATGTCGCCGGAGGCTGACTGAAGTCTTACTTCATGCGGTAGGTAATGCGCCCTTTGCTCAGGTCATAGGGCGTCATTTCCACCTTGACCCGATCGCCGGTCAGAATGCGAATGTAGTTCTTGCGCATCCGCCCTGAAATATGGGCGGTAATGATATGTCCGTTGTCGAGCTCGACGCGGAACATCGTGTTGGGCAGCGTATCAAGTACTTTGCCCTCCATTTCTATATGATCGTCTTTTGGCATTGCCTTCCAGATCGTGAGTGAACAAAACCGCGCTATTGTGCCAGCTTTGGCGCAAGACGCAAGTCAATCGCCAGCCTGGTCGGCGGTGTGTTACTCGGGTATCTGATCGGGCGTACGAAGCTGCTGGGGCTTGAAGCCCTCGGCAATCCGGTAGACCAGCTCGCCATCGCTGACGCCAGCACGCTCGATCGTCATGCGCCTCACCGGCCCGAGTCCCACCAAAGCCAGGTCCAGCCAGGATTCCGTGATCAGCTTGTCGGAGCGATTAACCAGCAGGATTGGCTGCTGTGGATCCATCGTGGCGTCGAACCAGCGCTCCCACATGGAACCGCTCATTCCGATGATGTTCTGGCCCGTGATCCGCCCCAGATCGCTGGGGCGACTGTGCCAGGCAAGCGCCGCCGCGCCGTTCCACTTCGTCGTCGAGGCGATGATCGGGGCGCGACCCGTCTCCTCCTCGATCTCCGAGGCCAGGCGCATCACCTCCTCCGTCGCTTCCTCCCAAGTCAGGTAGCCGGTGCCGAAATCGGAGACTCGGAGGCCGGGCAGGCCGAGGGTCAGGGCATGCAGAAAAAGCCCGTAGGCGAGGACCAGCGCCAGGATGCTCGGTACCCAGGCCGAAACCAGCCAGCGATGAAGGCGTCCGGGCTCGCCCCGCCGCGCCGACCAGAGGTCCTGCCCGAGCAGGGCGGCAATCATCGGCAGGATGGCGATCCAGGGGGGCAGGGTCCAGTGAAACTTGATCATCGTCGAGCTGCCGTAGGCGAAGAAGATCAGCAGCGGCACGGCCGTCATGGTCAGCATGAATCGACGCTTGCGCTGATCCGGCGCCAGCTGTCGGCGTAGGGGGCCAAAGCTCATCAGGCCGGCCAGGGCAACGACGGGTGAGAGCAGCAGGAAGGCATAGACCAGCACCATATGGCTGGCGAATTCCGGGTTTTCCACCAGCCGCCGCGTGCTCTGGAAAAGGAGCGAGGCCCACTCATTCTGCGCATTCCAGACGAGCACGGGCGAGAAGATCAGCGTCGCCAATAGAACGCTCAGGTAGGGCTCGGGGCGGCGGAACCAGTGCCAGCTCTGTCGATCGAGAAGCATGAAGACCAGCCCTGCCGGGGCGAGGAGGGCAATGCTGTACTTGGCCAGCAGCCCGAAGCCCATAGCCAGTCCCAGGCCGATGAAAGCCGTTGCCCGTTGATCGATCAGGGCGCGCTTGAAGAAATACAGGGCCGCGGTCCACGCAATCAGCATCGGCGCATCCGGGGTCATGAGCAGCCCGGCCAGCGAGAAGAAGGGGAGCACGGTCACCATCAGCACGCAGACCATTCCGATCGTGCGCCCGCCCATGCTCGCGCCATAGAGATAGATCACCCAGGCCGTGGCTAGGGTCATTGGAATGAGCAGCAGCCGGACGCCGAAGATCGTATCGCCGACCAGGCTCGTGCCGAGCTGGATCAGCCAGGCGATGAGCGGTGGATGATCGAGGAAGCTCAAATCGAGATTCTGACTGTAGACCCAGTAATACATCTCGTCGGGAATGAGTGCGACTTGCCCCATGTAGAGAAGGCGCAGCACCACCACGTAGAGCAGCAACCCCAGAATCGCCAGATGCCAGCGAACCCTCGGCACAACGCCCGAGGCGTTTGAGGCGAAAACATAGAACGCCGAGCCCAGGTAGTTCACCCCGGCAGTAATGACGATTGCCGGCACGATCGCGGCCGCCGCGGCCAGGCCAAGTACTTCTGCGAGCAGCACCAGAACGCCGCCGCGGATCATCAGAGCGAGGAGCGCGACGAGGAGAAAGCGCAGATAGCGCTGGGCCAGGCCCAGGTTGATATGGGCGCCGCCGCTGAAGGTCCAGCGATAGTTCAGGGCGAAGTTGGTCAGCGTGGCGACGACGAAGCTCGCCATATGCGCCGAGCCCAGGCGCGCCTCCTGGGCGATCAGGAAATAGAAGATCAGCAGGTCGATGGCCATGCCGCTGAAGCCGACCAGGATGAACTTGCCCGCGCTCGACCCCGAGACCCGCCCGCCGGCGAGGTAGGACAATCGTTTGAGATAGGTCAGCTGCTGCGATAGGCCGAGCTTCGATTTCCCGCGCTCGCGATCAACGAAGCGGATCGGAACTTCCTGAACCCTCAGCGCGTCGCCCCCCTGAACCAGCAGCTCGAGGAGGATCTTGTAGCCTGCTGCCCGGCCGGGCAGCGAGAGGAGTCGATCGCGTCCGGTCGCGAAATAGCCGGCCATCGGATCCTGGACCTCCGTAAAGGGCCAGGCCAGGGCGGTCGCCAGACCCGAGGCCAGGTGCCGGTGCCAGGGCCAGCCCTGCGTGCGCCCGCCCGGCGCATGCCGCGAGCCGATGGTCAGGTCGGCCTGACCCTCGATGAGCGGTGCGAGCAGCGCGTTGAGACGCTCGGGAGGATGGGAGCCGTCCGCATCCATCACCACGACCCAGTGCCCGCGAGCAGCGTGAGCGCCTTCGAGTACGGAGGCCGATAGATCCGCGGGCCCGCGCCGCTCGATGACCCGGACCGGGCGGTCTCGGGCCCAGGCCCGCGCTCGAGTCACCGTCTCGTCGATCGACGCGTCATCGACCACGATCACCTCGATCGTCAGATCGGCAGGGACAGCGATGAAAATTCGCTCGATCAGCGCATCGATATTGGCTGCCTCGTTAAGGGTCGGCACCACGATGGACGCGACGGGTCTGGTCGAAGACGCGGGGGAAGTGTCCGGCATGGTCGGCAGGGCAGTAGGCAAGGGGGCGATGGCAAGGGGTATTGTCTCCGATCCGGCACTCGAAGTTGGTGCCGTGGGCCGGTCGGTCCATGCGCCCGACGGCAGCCATTTCGGGGGCATGAACGGCGCCGCGATGCCCTCAGCGGAATCGGATCATTGGCGGTTCGGAAACGCTTGACATGCCGGGCAGGGCGGCTAAACTATGCGCCCTGATCGCGGGAATAGCTCAGTTGGTAGAGCACAACCTTGCCAAGGTTGGGGTCGCGAGTTCGAGTCTCGTTTCCCGCTCCAGAATTCTGCAAAGCCCCGGTCCTCGTTGCGTTTCGATGATCGGGGCTTTTTCGTATCCGCCGAGCCGCGAGTCCGACAGGGGCGCGGCGATGCGCTAGAATGCAGATTCCGCTTTCCGGCTAGGTGGCAGAGTGGTTATGCAGCGGCCTGCAAAGCCGTGTACCTCGGTTCGACTCCGGGCCTAGCCTCCAGATCATGATTCGAGCCGCCGAACTCTCTGTTCGACGGCTCGTTTCATTTATGATGACCGTGATCGAACTCCAATCAGCTGCCCGGATGGCGAAATTGGTAGACGCAAGGGACTTAAAATCCCTCGGAGGAAACTCCGTGCCGGTTCGATTCCGGCTCCGGGCACCACTCTTCTTGTCTTTCACGTAGTCTCCCACCTCGACGCATGCCGGACATCGATAGCGTCTAGGGTCCATACAGATCGGGGTTGAGAAACGGCACCATGGCGGCGATGACCGCCGGAACATACAGGCCCGTGCGATCCAGCGCCCCTTTCGTCAGCAGTCCGATGGCGCCGTCCTGGCGCTTGGAGTCTGTTCGCGCGAAGACGTCGTCATCAGCGTGGCCCAGCTCCATGCCGCTGCGTACTTTTTCGGCCACGATCTCTGGCAGCAGGAAGGCCGCGCTGCGCGCGCGACCGATGCGGCCGCGGCCGTCGGCGGCGACGATCCAGGCGAAGGTCAGCAGGCCGTGGTCCGTGTCTTCGACGCCGCCTTCGACGCCGAAGCCATAGTCGGCGTCGGGTCGGGCGGCGAGGGCAGCCCGGGCGCGGTTCTCGGCGCCCGTCAGCGTTTCCGCATCGCTAAAGGGCTGGTCCGACACGCCGGATTCGACGGCCAGGCTCGCCAGGCTAATTGCCCTGGCGGGCAGAGCGGCCTGCAGGCCCAGTTCGACGGCGCGAGCCTTAACGGGGTTGGTCGAGGCCACGATCACGCGGATGGTTGGGTCGGGTTCGTTCACATTGGGCGAGGTTTTTTGGGCTGATCCGAAGTGTGCGACCCGGGCCGATGCTGTTCAAGGGCCGATAGGTCGGGCGAGGAAGCGGGAAGGGGCCCCAACGCGTGTCGAACCCGCTACCATCAATGCATGTCCGCCTATTTCACGATCATCGGCCTGATTGCGGCCGGCTGGGCGCTTGCGCGCCTGTCAGCCCTTCCGAAAGCCACGCCGGAGGTGCTCAACGCCTTCGTCATCACCCTGTGCCTGCCGGCGATCATCCTGATCCACGTGCCGACGCTCGAGCCGGCCTGGCAGCTGCTGCCCCTGGTGCTGATTCCCTGGCTACTCCTTGCCGCGACCGCCATCGGGGTGCTGGCCCTGTCGCGCTGGTTCGGCCTGCGGCGCGACGTCACGGCGAGCCTGCTCGTGCTGATTCCCCTAGGCAATACCTCCTTTCTGGGGTTTCCGCTGGTCGAGGCGCTGCTCGGGCCGGAGGCGATTCGCCTGGCCGTGGTCTACGATCAGTTCGGCTCCTTTCTGATCGTGTGCACGCACGTCCTTTTTGTGGTCGGCTGGTACGGAGAGGGTGACAATCCGGACTGGCGCTCCATGGGCCGGAAGGTTGTGTCCTTCCCGCCATTTTTAGCGCTGATCTTTGCGCTGATCTTCGGCAATGGGTGGATGCCGACCGGCTTGATGTCCCTGACAGAGCGTTTTGCCGATATGCTGCTGCCGCTGGTGACGATCGCGATCGGCCTGGGGCTGCAGCTGCGGCTGGTGCCTGATTTCCGCAAGGGACTGGTGATCGGTCTGATCGGCAAACTCCTCTTTTTGCCCGCCCTGGCGATGGGTCTGGCCTGGCTCATGGGAGCAGCGGGAGAGATCGCGGTCGTTGCCGTGCTGGAATCGGCCATGCCGCCGATGATCACGGCCGCGGCGCTGCTGGCTTCAGCCCGCTTGGCCCCCGCGCTGGGCTCGGCCCTCGTGGCCTGGGGCGTGGTGATTTCGGCGATGACCGTGCCGCTCTGGTTCTGGCTGGCGTCTGCCGTATTTGGAGGAAACGGATGAAACTGGCACCACACCTCAAGCAGCCCGTCGAGGCCGCGGTTCAGCTGATCCTCACCGGCTTCGAGGACTACAACGCGAGCTTTTCGGACCTGTCCCGGCGCGGCAAACGCCGCTTCGAGGCTGGCGACCGTCAGGGCATGCGCCGCGACGTGGTGGCTCGCATCGAGCTCTACGATCACGGAATCGACGAGTTGATCGGCCGCCTGGACGACCGTCTGGGTGGGCGCTTGTTCTCGCGCAGCATCTGGAAGCACATCCGCCTGCTCTACGGCGAGCGCATCGCCAATCGTCTCGATCAGGAGCTCTACAAGACCTGGTTCAACACCATTTCGCGTCGCCTGTTCAAAACCCGTGGTGTCGACGAGGCGATCGAATTCATCGCACCGGAAATCGATCCCAGCGACCGCATCACTCACCCAGTGTCGCGCTATGTCTATGCGATGAGCGGGAGACCCGAAGCGACCTTCGAGCGCGTTCTCCGAGACCGCCCCTTCGGCATCGACTATGCGGACCTGGAAAGCGATGCTCGGCGCCTGGCCGAGCACATGCAGGCCGAGCTCGACGAGCGCGGCGAGCAACAGCTGAGCAGCATCGAGCTGCTCGAAACGATCTTCTATCGCGAGGGGCGGGCCTATCTGGTCGGACGCGCCTTTTCTCGATCGAGCTTCATGCCCTGCGTGATCGCCCTGAAGCAGGAGGAGGGCGAGGTCCGCGTCGACGCCCTGCTGTGTCGCCGCATCCAGGTCAGCATCCTGTTCGGATACACCTTCAGCTATTTCCTCGCGGACCTGGCCACCGTCGGCGATGCCGTAGTCTTTCTGCGCACGCTGCTGCCGGACAAGCCTCTCGATGAACTCTATACGGTGCTGGGCCGGGCCAAGCAGGGCAAGACCGAGCGCTACCGTGCCTTCTACCGCCACATCGAGCAGGTCCAGAGCGAGCAGTTCAGCGTCGCTGAGGGCACGCCGGGCATGGTCATGATGGTCTTTACCCTGCCGTCCTACCCGCTGGTCTTCAAGCTGCTGCGCGACAAGTTCGATCCGGCCAAGAAGGTGCGGCGCCACGAGGTCTTCGAGCGCTATCACATGGTTTATCGCCACGACCGCGTCGGCCGCCTCCTCGACACGCAGGAGTTCAAGGACCTGCGCTTTCGCCGCGGCCGTTTCAGTGAGGAACTGATCGAGCAGTTGGTTGACGGCTGCTCGCGTGTCGTCAGCGACGAGGGCGACAGCATCGTCGTGCGGCACTGCTGGGTCGAGCGCCGCGTGCGACCGCTGAACCTATATCTGAAAGAAGTCGATGAGGCGCAGGCCGAATCAGCCGTTCTCGACATGGGGCAGGCGCTCAAGGATCTGGCGCGCTCCAACATCTTTGCCGGCGATCTACTGCCGAAGAATTTCGGCGTCACGCGCTCCGGGCGCGTTATTTTCTACGACTACGACGAATTGATGTTGCTGACCGAATGCCGCTTCCGCCGCATCCCGGAGGCGCGGGATTTCACCGATGTCTACAGCTCAGAGCCCTGGTACACGATCGAAGAAAACGACGTCTTCCCGGAGGAATTCCGGCGCTTCATGGGACTCCGCAAGGCTCACATGGAGCTGCTCGAGGGAGCCCATCCGGAGCTCTTCGACGCCGACTGGTGGGGGCAAACGCAGTCGCGCATCGGCTCCGGCCAGGCGCTCGACGTGCCGCCCTATAACGACCAGGCCAGGTTAGGTGGCGGCCCTAGGCGTTGATCATCGCGCGCCCGGGTGCAGGGTGCCGCACTCATTGCAGCGGCGAAGTGACTCGCTTCCGAGAAATTCGTCGATGATCGGTGGGAACTGGGTTTCGATATCCTGCAGCGGGAAATAGACCTCGTGCAGCTTGTGGTGGCAGCTCGGACAGAACCACATCAGACCGTCGTTTTCGCCAGGCTGGCGCTTGCGCTCGATGACCAGGCCTGCGGTGCCCTCGAAGCGCTGCGGCGAATGGGGGATGCGCGGCGGCAGATAGAACAGCTCGCCTTCGCCGATCCTCATATCCTGCGGCGTGCCATCCAGCATCAGCTTCAATTCCATCTCGCCTTCGAGCTGATAGAAGAATTCCGGACCCTCATCGTAGTGATAGTCGCTGCGCTGATTCGGGCCCCCGACAACCATAATGATGAACTCTCCGTCGTGGATGCACTTGTTGCCGACCGGCGGCCGCAGCAGATCGCGGTTGTCGTCGATCCAGCGCTGGAGGTTGATCGGCGGAAAGGGGATAGAGGCCATGTCCAGTCTCCGTGGATGAATCCAGGTCACGAGGCTACCGGGGGCGCGTGAGAGCGATCGTGGCCTCGCGGCCTCATCTTCATTCGTTTTCCCGATAGACCCTGCAACACTATGAAATAAATGACTTTGATGAAGATCAGAATGGTGCGCTGCCCGGCGTTCTGGGGTAGGGGATGACATCGCGGATATTGCTCAGGCCGGTGATGTAGTTGAGCAGGCGCTCGAAGCCGAGGCCGAAGCCGGCGTGCGGCACCGTACCGTAGCGGCGCAGATCGAGGAACCAGCCATAGTGTTTCGGGTCCAGGCCGTGCTCGATCATGCGCTCGGTCAGGACATCGAGTCGCTCCTCGCGCTGACTGCCGCCGATGATCTCGCCGATGCCCGGGGCCAGAACGTCCATCGCCGCCACAGTCTTGCCGCCGTCGTTCAGGCGCATGTAGAAGGCCTTGATCTCCGTCGGATAATTCTTGACCACAACGGGCGCTTTGCAGTGCTGTTCCGTAAGAAAACGCTCGTGCTCGGTTTGCAGATCCAGGCCCCACTCAGGCTTGAATTCGAACTCCCTACCGCTGGCTTTGAGGATAGCAATGGCCTCGGCGTAGTCCATCTGGACGAAGTCTTTCGAGACGAGGGCTTCGAGGCGAGCCTTGGCCTCCGGCTCGATGCGCTCGGCAAAAAAATCCAGGTCTTCTTGGCATTGGTCGAGAACGCGAGAAAAAACGAACTTCAGAAAGGCTTCGGCCAGCCCCGCCAGGTCGTCGAGGTCTGCAAAGGCGACCTCCGGCTCGACCATCCAGAACTCGGCCAGATGCCGCGCCGTATTGGAGTTCTCCGCCCGAAAGGTGGGGCCGAAGGTGTAGACCTTGCTCATGGCCAGGCAAAAGGCCTCGACGTTGAGCTGCCCGGAGACCGTCAGAAAGGTTTCACGGCCGAAGAAATCGCGCTTGAAATCGACGTTGCCTTGCTCATTTTTCGGCAGATTCATCAGATCCAGCGTCGAGACTCGGAACATTTCACCGGCACCTTCGGCGTCCGAGGCCGTGATGATCGGTGTATTGACCCAGAAATACCCCTGCTGGTCGAAAAAGTCGTGGACCGCCCGCGCGGTCGCGTGCCTGACCCGCGTTACGGCTCCGAAGGTATTTGTCCGCGGGCGGAGATGAGCCACGGTGCGAAGAAACTCGAAGCTGTGTTTCTTCGGCTGGATCGGATACGTGTCCGGGTCCGCGACCAGGCCCAGCACCTCGATCGATTCAGCCTGGATTTCCATCGCCTGACCCCGCCCCTTGGACTCGACGACGGCGCCGCGGCAGCGGAGCGAGGCGCCGCTGGTCAGCTTGAGGATTTCAGATTGATAGTTCGGTAAGCTCTGGTCGGCGACCAGCTGCAGATTGTTGAAGCTCGACCCGTCATTGACATGAATAAAGGAGAACCCGGCTTTGGAGTCGCGGCGTGTTCGGACCCAGGCCTGAACCACGACGGTTTCTCCAGCCGGGATGTCGCCTGCGAGAACGCTTTTAGTGCTGACGGTTTGCATGAGCTTTCGGTTTTTCCTTCGATCGTGTGGGTTGGGGCATTGAGCGGCGCGCAGCCCCGGGGCTCGCGCCGGTGTCATCGGCCATCTCGCTCGAATCGCTGCGGCCAGAATTGATTGAATCATGGCCTCTTCGACGCAATAATACTGGATAACCCGACATCAGCTGATCCTATGAGCGAGCAAAATTCGATCCAACTGACGGAAAGCGCGGCCGATCGCGTCCAGACCTTTCTGGCCCGGGACGGCGGCATCGGCCTGAAACTCGGGGTCCACCGGACGGGCTGCTCGGGCTGGGCCTATGACGTGGAAATCGCCCGCTCGATCGAGCCCGGCGATCATGTCTTCGAAACCGGCCAGGTCACCGTCATCGTCCCCGAGAAAGCGATCGACATGGTGGCCGGCACGACCGTTGATTTCGTTCACGAGGGCCTAGTGCGAGAGTTTCGATTTCGCAATCCCAACGTCACCGGCGAGTGCGGCTGCGGAGAAAGCTTTACCGTCACCTGAGCAGGCACGGTCCAGGTCTTGGTCAGCTTCCATCACGATCTAGGGGCTCGGAAAAAACGGGCCTGCTGAAAAACTTCGATTCCCTCTGCGCGCTCGAACCCTCCGCGCCACCGCGTGGCGCCTTTGGCCTCCACCGATCGGACTTCTTTTTGCCAGCCAGGCCCGCTATAATGACGGGCTGGCTTGGATGAGCTCATCCAGGTCGTCTTGCTCCACGGCCGCTTATCTGGCGCGTCCGGGGGCTTTGCCACGCTGGTCGCCTGTGATCAGCCGTCAAAACCGTAAGGAGAATCTGACCAATGCGTCATTATGAAATCGTCTTGCTGGTCCATCCGGATCAGAGCGATCAGGTGCCTGGCATGCTCGAGCGCTACCGCACCGTGGTCGAAAACAACGGCGGCACCGTCCACCGCAGTGAGGACTGGGGGCGGCTGCAGCTGGCCTACACGATCGCCAAACTGCACAAAGCGCACTACCTGATGATCAACATCGAGTGCGACGCGGCCACCCTCGAGGAGCTCGAAGGCATCTTCCGCTTCAACGACGCGATTCTGCGCCACATGACCGTTCGTAAGGACGAGGCCGAGACCGAGCCGTCGGTCATGCTCAAGCGCAAGGAAAACAAGGATGAGCGCGAGAAGAGTCGACGCGCATCCTACGATGACTCCAAGTCTTCCGATGATGACGATGATGACGACGACTCGGATGACGACAGTGATGACAACGATGATGCGGAGTCGAAGAAAACCGCATCAGAAAGCGCGGAGGATTGATCAATGGC
>Ga0207419_1001592_pt1 | contig 16567 bp, 14 predicted proteins | sample ElkSloMetagenome_4_FD_184723 | JGI IMG/M metagenome (GOLD analysis project Ga0207419, IMG submission 184723) | Hot spring microbial communities from Elkhorn Slough, Monterey Bay, USA - MD2A (version 2) | ecosystem: Environmental > Aquatic > Marine > Intertidal zone > Estuary: Microbial mat ...
TACTTATGTAAATGGGTGTTTTTCTGACAAGCATAACAAAGAATTGGGGTTTTCGCGCAGACACTTTGTAGCAAATGGATGCCTCCAATACAAACAGCAAAGAATAAATTTTTTAAAGGAATAGTAATGCAGGCTGCTAATCAAATGTTTGTCCAGCTCCCATTGAAATTTCAATCATCTTATCATACTCTGCAGCGGAAAGATCATTAAAATAGTAATTGATTGGATTTACATGCTTGTTATTCAGTTTTACCTCGTAATGAAGGTGGGGAGCTGTAGAAGTACCTGTATTACCGACGTATCCGATCACATCACCACGCTTTACATTTTGACCCACTTTTACATTAAATTCGGAGAGGTGTGCATACAGGGTGGTGTAATTAAAGCCATGATCAATCTCAATTCGATTGCCATAGCCTCTTCTTGAGGAATGAACCCGGCTGATAACACCATCTCCTGTGGCATAGATTTCAGTACGTGTAGGTGCTGTAAAATCCATTCCATAATGAAATTTTCTTATTTTGTAAATAGGGTGAATGCGATATCCCCAGCCGGAAGCCGTGCGTTTAAGATCTTTGTTTGAAATGGGTTGTATAGCAGGAATAGAAGCAAGCATTTTTTCTTTATTCAATGCAAGCTTAATTATTTCATCATATGATTTTGACTGAACCACGATCTGCTTGGTCAGTTTATCCAAACGTGTTGCCGTTTCAATCACCACATCGGAATTATCAAAGCCTTCCAGCTCAGCATAGCGGTTTACACCACCAAAGCCAGCATTTCTAACGGAATTTGATATTGGTTCTGCCTCAAAAATAGTGCGGTATATGTTATCATCTCTTTCCTGTAAGTCTTCAATAACCACTGCCAGATGATCAAGTTTTCTGTTCAGTATTTCGTATTGCAATTCCAATTGTGCATTTTCTCTGCGGAGCTTTTTTTCTTTCGGGGAATCTACAAAAAGGGAGAGAATGAAAAAATATATTACAAACACTACAATACTTGCAGCAAAATATGTTAACGCTTGTAAAAAACGTTGACGTGTACCGGGTTTTATCTTTTCGTAACTTAAGGTATCCGGATTATAACGAAACCTGCTTTTGGCCATAGTTGCTGACTATTTCGGGATTTTATTAAACTTTAGGGTTGTATAACGTAAAATTTAATTTTAGGGTTACATTCCACAAATGTATCTGAAATAAATTACTTTTACAACCTGTATACGCAGAGCTTGTTAATATGTTGTTGATGTATCCTGTAAACTTTTTGAAACCTAAAATATTATATGACTTCGAAAGAAATACGATTAGCTTTTATTGATTTTTTTAAAGAGAACAGTCACCAGATAGTTTCATCTGCTCCTATGGTTCTTAAAAACGACCCAACCTTGATGTTTACCAATGCGGGGATGAACCAGTTTAAAGATATCTTTTTAGGCAATGAAGACCCTCTTGTGCCACGGGTGGCAAATTCTCAAAAATGTTTGCGCGTTTCCGGGAAACATAACGATCTGGAGGAAGTAGGACATGATACTTACCACCATACCATGTTTGAAATGTTGGGAAACTGGTCTTTTGGTGACTATTTTAAAGAAGAAGCCATTGCAATGGCCTGGAAATTTTTAGTGGAACAAATGAAGCTAAATCCTGAAAGGCTTTTTGCCACTGTTTTTGAGGGCGATAAAGAAGATCAAACAGCGCTCGATAAGGAAGCTAAAGATGTCTGGGCTAAATTCCTGCCACAAGAGAGAATTCTTAATGGATCAAAAAAGGATAACTTTTGGGAAATGGGAGATTCCGGACCTTGCGGACCTTGTAGTGAAATTCATATCGATTTACGGTCAGATACTGAAAGAAAGGAAGTTTCCGGAGACAAATTAATTAATAAAGATCATCCACTGGTTGTTGAAATATGGAACCTGGTATTTATCCAATTCAACAGAAAAGCAAATGGAAAACTCGAAACGCTTCCAAAAAAGCATATTGATACAGGAATGGGTTTTGAGCGTTTATGTATGGCAGTGCAAGGGAAAAAGTCTAATTATGATACAGATATCTTCCAGTCTATTATCCAACAGATAAGTACTTTTTCTAATATACCCTATGGCATAGACCCCAAACAGGATGTCGCTATGCGCGTAGTGGCAGACCATACAAGGGCGGTTAGTTTTGCAATTACTGACGGGCAGTTACCTTCAAATAATAAGGCCGGTTATGTTATCCGCCGTATTTTAAGGCGGGCTGTGCGTTATGCATATACATTTTTGAATCAAAGAGAACCTTTTATGGTTAGGCTTGTGCCGGCTTTAATTCAGCAAATGGGAGATGCTTATCCGGAACTTAAAAAATCTGAAGAGCTGCTGCAGAATGTTATCAGGGAGGAGGAGGCTGCTTTTCTCAGAACGCTTGAAAACGGCATTAAAATGCTTGATGAGTTGATGAAAAAAGCAAAAAAGAAAGACCATAATTTAGCCGGTGAAGATGCTTTTGTTCTATATGATACTTATGGTTTTCCTCCGGACTTAACAGAATTGATACTGAAAGAAAATAACCTTACCCTGGACAGGAAAGGCTTTGATGCACAAATGCAAAAACAAAAGAACCGTTCCAGAGAAGATGCCACTATGGAAACAGAAGATTGGGTGGTGCTGCGTCCGGGTACTGACGCTCATTTTGTAGGTTATGATTTACTGGAAAATGAGGTTCAGATTACACAATACCGCGAAATTACACGGAAAGAGAAAAAGAATTATCAGCTTGTATTGAATCAAACACCATTTTATGCCGAGAGTGGCGGCCAAATTGGCGATACAGGATATTTATCTGCAGGTAATGAAAAAATCAGGATTATTGATACGCGGAAAGAAAATAACCTTATTATTCATTTCACTGACCGTTTACCAGCAAATCCTTTGGGTACTTTTACTGCTATTGTAGACCAAAGCTTGCGTGGGCAGGCAGCGGCCAATCATACCGCTACACATTTACTGCATCATATATTACGTAAAATTCTGGGTAACCATGTAGAACAAAAGGGATCGCTCGTGCACCCCGATTACCTGAGGTTTGATTTCTCTCACTTCCAAAAAGTGTCGCATGATGAACTCAACCATATTCAGCAATCAGTAAATGAGCTTATTCTGAAAAATATTCCACTAACCGAGATCCGTGAAACCAGCCTTACTGTGGCACAGGATATGGGTGCCATGGCGCTGTTTGGAGAAAAGTACGGGGAAACAGTCAGGGTAATTCAATTTGAAGATTCGGTGGAGTTATGTGGTGGCACCCATGTAAAATCAACTTCTGCAATCGGAAATTTTATCATCACATCAGAAAGTGCTGTTGCAGCCGGTATTCGGCGTATTGAGGCAATCACCGGCACAAAAGCAAGTGAATTCATACAGGAAAAACTTTCAATCTTAAAAACGTTGGAAAGCACCCTCAAAGCCCCCAAAAATTTAGTAGGAGCCGTGGAGGCCTTGCAAGATAAGGCTGACGACTTACAAAAAAAAGTTGAAGCTTTTGAAAAGACAGAAGCAGACGGAATTACAGAAAAATTGATACAGGAAAAAGAGGTGATTGGCGATATAAATTTTATTGGGGCAAAAGTTTCCGTTCCCAATGCAGATGTATTAAAAAACATGGCTTTTCAGCTAAAGACCAGGGTAAATAACGTTTTTGCAATACTGGCAGCTGAATTTAACGGAAAGGTAAACGTTGCCCTGGCTATTTCTGAAGACCTTGTGAAAGAGAAAAACCTAAACGCCGGCACAATGATTCGTGATCTTGCAAAAAACATTCAGGGTGGGGGAGGCGGACAGCCTTTTCTTGCTACCGCAGGAGGGAAAAATAGTGAGGGTATTGCACCCATGATTCAACAGGCAAAGAAAATTATTTCCGGTTAGTGAGAAGAAAGTATTTTTTGTAGCCAGTCATTAATTATTTTTAGCACAACAGGATCAATTGTTTCCTGAATAAGACCATACTCATTGGGCATGCCAGTATCGGCATTCTGCAAAAGATGGTTCAATTCAGCGAACAACATAACCTCATTAAATTCATTATTGGTTAATATTTGTTCCATCAGCATGGCATTTTCTTTTGGAACCTGTACATCTTTCCCTCCAAAAATTGCCAGCACGGGTTCATCTGCCCGCTTAAGGTCATCGGCAGGGCTATAATTTAGGAACTCTCGGGCCCAGGCGGTCATCAGCGAAGTAGCTATTACCTGAAGGTTGGTTTTGTTCAGTAAGTTTGGAGGTATGCTGTCGCGGATATAATTGTCAATACGGATAATAGCATCATCATTATCTGGTTCTTCATAAAGTATAGTGTATAATTTTTTGATAAATTTCACTCTGGCCTCGACAGCCCGTTGGGAAAAGCCTGTTTTTTCCATTATAATCTGGTTTTGAGCTGCCAGAATCTCATGCCCTTGTTGGGCAGGTGTTGAAAGCAGAATTATAAAAGCCAGGTTCTCCTCTGAAGAAATTTGTGCGGCTAATAACCCTCCTTCGCTATGGCCAAGTATACCAACCTTATGGTCATCAACCCGCTCTCCTGAAACCAGGAATCTATATGCAGCCAGCGCATCGTTTTTCAACTCGGTTTGAGAAGCTTCCTCAAAGTCACCTTCTGATTTAGCCACTCCTCTGTCATCATAACGCAGTACAGCAAATCCATGTTTGGTAAGAAAATCAGCCAGCACAAGGAATGGTCTGTGCCCAAAAACTTCCTCATCCCTGTTTTGGGGGCCAGAGCCGGAAAGGAGCACAACTCCCGGGAAAGGTCCTTCACCAAAGGGGATGGTAACTGTGCCGGCAAGGAAAATGCTGTCCTGGAGGTTTTTGAAAATCACATCCTGTTCGGTATAGGGAAAAGGCTTTGTCGGTTCCTGTGGTCGTTTCTGAATAAATTCCTCCTCTGTCTTAATAAGCTTCAGGGGCAATTTGTATCCACCTTGTGTCCAAACCCCATCAATAGCTGTATATCCTTTGTTAAACTCTCCTTTATAATTGGCTACCTGTTTATGAAACCCTAAATAGATGGAATCCTCCATTGGCAGTATTTCTTCAATGCCTGTACCAAAAACGCCTTGTTCGGGGCTGTCAAGGGTGCCAAAATATGCCCCATTAGATTCATCAATGTTAATGATGAGTGGTAATTTTCGTCCACTAATATCAATTTCTCCCACCCACGTGCCCCGTATCTGGTCAGCCAGTGTAAGTGTTTCCTGCGCATTTAATAATACAAATTGTAAAAGAAAACCTGATACAATTACGAGGCAGTGGATGGGTTTTGCTCCTTTACAAGGTTTCATTCAGAACAGTAAATTAATGGTTAATATGTTTTGGTCATACTGGTGGGCACTACAAGTATAAAATCTGCAGAATTTTTGTAGTCCTCATTTAGTTCATTAATATCATCCTGAAGAACTGTATGGATGGTTAATATCGAGGTTCTTTTATTTTCTTTTGTAAGATACCAAACGATGCCCTCGAAATTTTGTGAATGATAAGCTCCGTTAAGATGTAACATAACATCTTTTTTCTTCATATTATCCGAAATGAAATGCGCCATGGTAGCATCTTTTATCGCTTGTGCTTTTGGGAAATTTTCATTATCGCCCATTCCATGGCCCATATTTAACATACTTTTATAGCCTTCCAGTTCAGGATCATAGGCAACAGGTAATGGAGCAATATAGGTTAGGGCTTTTTTTGAAAGGTCTTTCAGCCCATCAAAGCCATTACTTGCAACCACTGAAGCATACCGCCGGGGAATGTTTGTAGCAATAAAAGAAAGGTTATTGGCCCTGGCAAATTCCAGAATTGGTTTATAATCCGTTTGGTAATTCGGCCACAACCTGGCTTCACTTTCGAACCTTGATTCAGAGATAAGTCCGAGGAGATATTCATTCAGGATGAGCTGGTTATCTGCCTCAAACATTTCGGCACCAATTTTTAAATGCTCACCATGTATAGCAAATAAATCTTTTGTTAATTCAAATTGTAACCAATGACCGATTGGATTGTCGTGCAATTCGCCAAAAAATATTACATCTGCCCGGCCTGCCTTTTCGGCCATGTCAGTATAATCTGTAGTGGCTCCAGCAGAAGTGTAAATCTTATAGGCAGCTTTTTCCTGTGTAATGCCAGCTGAATGTATTAATATAAAACAACTTAAAACCAGTAAATCTTTGATGTTCATATCAGAATTTTCTTTATATATAAACATCAGGAAAAGCTATTTCGTTCAGCTTCTGCATCAGGTTTACTGCAATTTTATGGTAATATCTTTTGTTGCGGTATGCAACTACCCATCGAATGCCGTTAACAGCATTGGTTAGAAACACTTCATCTGCCTCCTGAAGGAGGTTGGCATCCAGTGAGATTTTATCCGCTACTTTCAACCTGATTTTTTTAGCCAGATCAATAACAATACTCCGCATAACCCCCTGGACGCATCCATCCTGGAGTGGAGGGGTGTACAAAACATCTTTTTTTATAATGAAAATATTGCTTGACTGACCTTCACACAAATAATGATTTTGATTTAACAGCAGGCACTCATCGAGATTCCTTTTTTTTCTGAAATTTCCCGCCATCACATATAGAAGCGCATTGGTGCTTTTTAAGCCTGCAAGGGGACCAGAATTTTTTCTTCCGTTGGTATAAATATCTACCATGAACCCTTTTTTATTGAGTATAAAATATTGGTTTGGCAATTCCTCGGCAGTAATTAAATAAGAAACTGCATTTGTTTCAGGTGTGTACAAACCTCCTTCATTTCTAAATACAACCAGGCGTACCCTGACGCCCTTAAAATTTCTGTTTTTTCTTAGCAGCCGGCCTGTTTGATACGCTATATTTTCGCTGTTAATCTTCTTTTGCCCATCCTGCATTTCCAGTTTTTCCATTCCATGGTTGAGCCTTTGTACGTGATAATCAAGAAAAGGAATTACTCCTCCACTGGCAAACATGCTTTCAAACAACCCATCGCCGTATAAGAAAGCGCGGTTCGAGGGCGTAATTATACCTTCGTTTGCAGAAAAAAAGTTGCCATTATAAATAATATACTGCTGCACTATTTTTTTTCAGAATTAATTGTTGCTACAGTTTTTATTTTCAAGTTGGAGCCAAATGGTAACAGAGGGAGCGGGGCATTGGAAGCAATTTTAATACCTTTTACTTTTGCATTCACTGCGGCTTCAATATCTCTTTCACTATCACCAATGAAATAGCAACTCTCCCTGTCCAGGTTAAAACATGCCAACGCTTTTTCAATCAGCAGTGATCCTGGTTTTCTGCACAAGCAGTTTTCTATATCGGAATGGTGGGGGCAATAATAAGTGGCATCTATAATAATGTTTTTTTTTGCTAATTGCTTCAGCATATGTGCATGGAGTGCATTCACCTGTTTTTTTGAATAGAATCCTTTGGCTATACCGCCCTGATTTGACACAATGAAGAGCATATAACCGGAACGGACATAATTTTGTAGTGCTTCTGTTACATTCGGGTTAAAAGCAAACTGACTTTTATCATACACGTAATAGTGGTTACTGTTATTGTTAATCACCCCATCACGATCAAGAAAAATGGCCTTGTTTGCTATCATTTTTATTTTTTTATTTAAAAATTGAAGGACATAATTTCATTGATAAACCTTGAAAAAAGTGAAGGTTCAAGTAATATCGGAAAGATTAAACCATAAACGGCACCAACAAAGTGCGCATCGTGGTTGATATTGTCAGAATTTTTCCGTGTCATATATTGTGAATAAACCAGGTACAGAACACCAAAGATGATACCCGGAATAGGGATAACTGCATAAAAAAGTACTTTTTGAAAGGGCGCAAAAAATATGCTTGTGAATAGTACAGCCGAAACAGCTCCTGAAGCACCAACTGAATTGTACTGCGGGTTATTCTTATGTTTAAACTGGGTGGACAAGGAAGAAATTATAATGCCTGACAGGTATAAAACCAGAAACATTAAACTGCTGTTTTGAATCATTCCATTACTTTCCAAACTGCCAAAGTAACGCTCAACTGCAGAACCAAAAGAGAAAAGAACCAGCATATTTATGATAAGGTGAACCCAGTCTGCATGCAGAAATCCGTGAGTGAAAAGCCGGTAATATTCCTTGCGGTGATGCACCTGGTAAGGATTCATCATTAGTTTGTAGAACAGGCCTTCCCTGTTGAAGGCTAATATTGAAATTATGGCGGTTATTGCAACAATAATTAGTGTCATGGATTATACAATTAGTTTTATAACTCAATAACTTCCTATGGAAGGAGTTCGATTTGCGTAAGGTTGCTGTTTAATGTAGTATTTTAAATACAAGCTCCCTGAAGAGTTCTCCTGAGGGTATGCTGGTGCTTCCTACACCCATACTCTTCATATCGTATTTTCGGAGCAAGCCGATAATTCCGGCTACTTTATTCATATTGTACTTTTTTGCTGCCATTTCATATTCAGCCACAAAAAAGGGATTAACCTTTAGTGCCATGGCAGCATTATTTTTTGATTTATCTTTTAATGAGTGATACAGCAAAACTTTTGAAAAAAAAAGGTACAGCATCACAATAGACAACCTAATGGGATGATTTTTCTGATTTTTAGAAAAATAATCCGCAATTTTCATGGCCTTTAAAGAATCTTTTTTTGAAAGGGCCTTGTTTAATTCAAAATTATTATAATCCTTGCTAATGCCAATATTTTTCTCGATGTGGTGAGAGGTAATCTGCGTCTCAGATTCGGGCAATGTAATGATAAGTTTGTCCAGTTCATTTGCGATTTTGCTTAACTCGGCACCTAAAAACTCGGTTAAAAGTATGGCGGCTTTTGGTTCAATGGTCTTCTTTTTTAATTTTAAATAGCCTGATATCCAATCAGGAACCTGGTTCTCATAAAGCCTGGCCGATTCAAATATTTCGCCTTTTGCTTTTACGGCTTTGTAAAGCTTCTTTCGTTTATCAAAGGTTTTGTATTTATAGTTTATAACCAGAATGGTCGATTTCATTGGATTTTCCACATACACTAGCAGTTCATCTATATCTTTTATATCTTGTGCTTCTTTTACAACAATCACCTGGCGTTCTGCATTCATTGGAAAGCGCCTTGCAGCACTGATAATGGAAGGGACATTAGCATCTTTACCGTATACCACGGTTTGGTTAAAAACCTTTTGATCTTCAGTAAGTACAGTATCCATAATGTAACCGGTAATGAGATCAATAAAATAAGGTTCCTCGCCCATTAAAAAATAGACAGGTTTATAATTACGTTTTTTTATTTCAGAAAGTAAGGTTGTATGTTTAAAATCAGATTTTGCAGCCATGGATCAGGAAAATTTCAGGTGTTTTACAGTTTCGCCATTATTAATAAGTTCTTCAAGGGATTGTATACCAATTTTGAGGTGGTCAGCAACGTATTTGTCAGTCACCTGCTTGTCGCTGGAAGTGGTTTTTATACCCGTAGATATCATGGGTTGATCAGATACAAGCAGCAGGGCACCGGAAGGAATTTTGTTCACAAAGCCCACCGTAAAAATGGTAGCTGTTTCCATATCTATTGCCATGGAACGGGTTTTACGGAGATATTTTTTAAATCGTTCATCGTATTCCCACACCCGTCTGTTGGTTGTATAAACTGTTCCAGTCCAGTAATCGCGCCTGGTTTTTCTAATGCTGGTTGAAACTGCCTTTTGCAGATTAAATGCAGGCAGGGCAGGCACTTCGGGAGGCAGATAATCGTCTGATGTTCCTTCACTACGAATGGCTGCAATGGGTAAAATGAGGTCTCCCAGTTTGTTTTTTCTTTTTAATCCGCCACATTTTCCAAGAAAAAGCAGACCCTTGGGCTGAATTGCACTGAGCAGGTCAATGATTGTGGCGGCATTGGCACTGCCCATGCCAAAATTGATTATAGTAATGCCATTTGCGGTTGCACATGGCATGTTTGCTGCTTTATTTACAATACGCGTATTGTTCCATTCGCAAAACAGGTTCAGGTAATGGGAGAAGTTTGTAAGCAAAATGTAGCCTCCAAAATCCTCTAGCTTATTTCCAGTGTATCGAGGCAACCAGTTTTCTGTGATTTCTTTTTTCGTCTTCATTTTCAGTGGTTGTTATATCTTTGTTTAAACAAACAATACTTCCTTATGCATGTTCTAAATTTTCCGGAATATCAATTTACTTACCGAACGGATAAGCAAAGAAAGTTTATTTTTGATAATATAAGAAAAAAATATGTATCACTCACCCCTGAGGAATGGGTTAGGCAACATGTGGTGAGGTTTTTGATAACGGAAAAAAATTATCCTCCAGGGCTAATTTCAATAGAAAAATCCATAAAGGTGCACGATACGGTTAAGCGCACAGACATTTGTGTTTTCAACCGTAATGCTCGCCCATTGATGATAATTGAATGTAAAGCACCGGAAATTAAAGTAAATCAGCATGTTTTTGATCAGGTAGCCAGGTATAACATACCCATAAGGGCTCCTTTTTTAATGGTAACCAATGGGCTGGTGCATCATTGTAGCCAGATTGATTTTACGGAAAACACTTATTCTTTTTTAAAAGAGTTTCCGGAATTCAAATATTTAATAGAATCAGCCGAGCGTTAAGGGGTTGATTAGCTGCAGGAAAAATTCGTTTTCAAATCCACCTCTGGTTTTTAACCAGTCCTGCTTGTTACCAGTGATATGAAAGCCGAATTTCTCGAAGAGACGGATACTTTTTTTATTTGATTCTGCGATGTTACAAAAAAGCTGATGCAAATCCAGAACCTCAAAGGCGTAATTTGTAATTAATTGCAGGGCTTCGGCACCATATCCTTTTTGCCGTTCAGTAGTTTCGGCAATGAGAATTCCAATCCCAGCGCGACGATGAAAAGGATCATATTCAAATAAATCGATGGTACCTACGGATTTTTTTTCGCTGGTGAGGTCTATCATCAGCCTCAGCTGCTTTTCGGTATGAATGTCATGGTGAGCACTTTCAACATATTTGGCAATTATATGCCTTGAAAAGGGTGTCAATGTATTGCTTACCTTCCATATTTCCGGATTATTTTCCCATTTGTGTATAATATCAATATCCTCAGGCTCTAAAGCCCTTAGCAATATGTTTTTTCCGGTAAGCATAAGTTTTTTGTTATTTATGGAAATTTCACAAAATAAATGTCTTCATTTTCTGATTGCGCTTCTGTAAATCGGCTTATATATCCCCCTTCTCCGCCTGATAAAGGTACAAAATTTTCATTGTTGTTTGTAGTATTTAAAGGATAGCCGGCATTTTTTGGCAGTTTCCAGCCGGAATTATCCTTTTCTGCAATGAAAATATCCTTTTTCCCCATGTTATAGTGTCCGTTGGATGAGAAATACAGGGTATTGCCGTCTGCAGTTATATACGGATCGGTTTCATCCATGTCTGAATTGATTATTTCGCTGATGCTTTCCGGTTCGGACCATTCGTTTTCAACAAGATTTGATTGATAAATATCATAGCCATTTCTGCTCTTTTTATCACTTGAGAAGTAAAGTACTTTTCCATCGGCAGAGATACAAGCACTGGTTTCATTCTTTCGTGAATTGATATTATCACTAATTGTTTTCATAATGTCCCATTTTCCATTGTTGAATTTACTGCGGTATATGTTTGCATTTCCTTCACGGGAAGAGATAAGGTACAATTCAGAACCATCAAAGCTCAGGGCTGTAGGGTAGGCATCGCCATCTGAACCTACTTCGGGTGTGATGTTTACCGGTTCACTCCATCCCTGGTCAGTTTTAGTTGTAAAAAACAGTGCGCTATAAAACGCCAGCTCCCGCACAAAGACCAGCACATTACCATTTCCTGATATTACTGGATACGACTCTTTTGCCTTGGTATTTACAGGTGCTCCAAGATTTATAAACTGATAATTTACAGGCCGGTCCTTGATTATTTTTGCTCTTTCTACAGCGGCAATTTCGGTTTCAACTATTTCAAGGTTATAATTATCATAGTAATCCGGGTGGTCTGTAAAGCGTGCGTACACTTCAAGTGCTTTTTGGGGTTCATTGGCTAGCCTATAAGCATTTCCCAGGTAAAAAAGGGTATGCAGTGGGGCGTGTTGTTCTTCAAAATTGTTGAATTTTACATCAAATTCTATACTCTCCGATGCCAGCTCAAGATATGGAATAGCCATTGTTTCCTGCCCCGGAATTTGCAGGTAAGTTTCGCCTATTTTGTAATTGAGCAGGGCATTTAAACTATCCTTTCCCATTGCCATTTTATACTGATAAAGGGCCTCCTGATATTCTTCCCGTTTAAAGAAATACTCAGCATCATCAAAAAACTTTTCTCTGACTTTTTTACTTTGCGCCTGGCTGTCCGATAGCAGAATGCTGAAAAATACTAGAATAATTATCGAAATTTTCATTGTTTGATGCTCTTGTGAACGATTTTTTCGTGTTTTACATAAGTGCAATTTACAATAAAAATCTATTGGATGGCTTTATGACCAGTAATAAATTATCTAACCTGTATAATAATTGAAAAAGCCTCCTTTTTTTGAAGAGGCTTTGACTGTGTTATTTTTCAAATTTTTCCGGCACATCAGGCTCTTTGACATTTATCATATCATCGCCCTGGGTTACTCTGTATTCTACACGGCGGTTATACCTCCTGGCTTCCGGGTTGTCAGATCCATCAGGGTTTGTTTCATCTGCAATGGGTTGGGTCTCTCCCTTTCCGGAATAGTTAATGTTATTTGCGTTAACACCAAGGGAAATAAGATAATCGGCCACGGATTTGGCACGCGATTCTGAAAGTGCCATGTTATAACTTTCAGGTCCTTTACTGTCTGTATGGCCAATAATTTCCACTTTTATTTTACCCGATTCTTTCATTGCCTGAGCAAGGTTATCCACCTTTTCTTTTGATTCCGGTGTCAAACTCACCTTATCAAAACTAAAATAAACAGTTTCAACTGTTGCTTTAACCTTTGCTGCATCTGGTTTTTTTGGTGGTGTTTTTTCTTCTTCAGCAGCCGGTGGTGGTGCCTGCTCTGCAGCAGGTTCTTCTTCTGTGGTTTTCTCAGCTATTGTTACTTCTGGCTCTACAGTTTCTAAAGGCTTTTCTTCTGTAGCTTCCTCTGTCAGGATCATCACATCATCTTCAGTAATGTATTTTACCTTATATATATCCAGATTTCCATAGTTTTCTGCATCAGTTATAATACGGGCTACATACCCGTCAGTTGAATTGGATTCAGGATAAAAATACAAATCATCATCAGTAGTGCTGATCGGATATCCTAAATTTATAGGCTTTGTCCATGAACCGTCGGGTTGTAAAACAGTATAATAGAGATCATATCCACCCATTGATCTGTGGCCCTGGGAGCTGAAAAAAAGCTTTTTACCATCTGCAGCTATCATGGGGCGATCTTCATTTAAAGGAGTGTTAATGGTATTGCCCAGGTTTACAGGGTCACTCCAATTACCATTTGATAGGCGGTTTGAGATGTAAATATCAGTTCCACCAAGTCCGTTGTTGTTATTTGAAGCAAAATAAAGAATATTTCCATCCGGGGATAATGAGGCATGTGATTCCCAGAATTTGGTATTTATTTTATTTCCTATTTCCTTCGGTATTCCCCATGCATCACCTTCTTTTTGAGAGATAAAAATATTGCTATTGAAGTTGGTTTCCCGGTTTAGCAGAAGATTTTCGCCATTATGGCTGATAAAATTTGTAAATAAATCCCCATCAGATCGAAGATCAGGTGTAAGGTTATATGGAGATTGCCATTCACCATCAACTTTTTCTGCAATGTAGATGGCATGATAGAACTTCAGCTCTGTCATATAGTATATGGCATTTCCATCGGGTGAAATTACAGGGTTATAATTTGCAGCAGCATTGTTTATCTCTGGTCCAAGATTGATGAACTCTACATTTACGGGATTGGCTTTCATTTCGCGTGCAATTTTTACGCTTTCAAGCTGCTGGTTGGTGTAATCAACTAGCATTTTATCCTTTGATTCATCTAACATTGATAGGTATTTATTATAGGCCCGGGCACCATCATTCAGGTTGTTGTTAATTCGGTATGCATTTCCAAGGTACAGCCATGCATCCTGTGGAGCTTGTTCCTGGCTTAACCTGTTTTCAATGTAATTATCGGTAGTATTCGTTGTTGCGTATTCCAGATAACCTACAGCCTCGTCTTTCATACCCGGAATGTTAATCATGCAAACACCAATCTTATAATTAATATTGGCATTTTCACTGTAGCCACGGTTATAAATCTTTTGGAATTCGGCTAGTGCATCCTGGTAAAATTCCTCCATAAGGAAAAATTCTGCATCTGCGTAAACATCTTTAAGGGCAGCGTTTGGTCTTTGGCTGTATCCAGCTTGCCCAAGAAAGAACATGATAAATAAGAAAGTTAGGTATTTTGCCATTTCTTTTCTTTTGTTAATTTGCTGCTATGCGCACCCTTGTGGGTAAGCTTAACGTATGCATATATGCAGTATCTATTTATAAAAATGTCGATAAAGAAGAACAGGCCTTTTTAAGTATATCCCGTTATTATAACAAATTTATGAATTTTATCTGTTGTTTAACAACAAAATTAAATAAAAACACATTTTGTTTGTTACCTAAATTGGATATTTTATAAACACCAGTCTTAATATTTTAATGTTATAAGGTCTAAGGAGGGCAAATTGTTTACAAAAGATTAGATTAATCATTTAATTTTAATTCCTTTAGGAATAATTTCCTTTTGAAGAAGAAAAGGTTGGTTCTTCGCGTTGTTTACATTAATTTCTACCGATCGGTTCCATATCCTTCCCTCGGGCGAATCCTGTCCATTAGGATTTTTGTTTTTAGCCAGTGGGGAGGTTTCTCCCAGGGCTTCTGTTTTTATCCTGTTGGAATCAACGCCCTTATTTACAAGGTATTGTTTAACTGCAGCAGCACGTTTTTCTGACAGGTACTCATTGTAAAAGGAGTCTCCAAAATTATCAGCTCTGCCAATAAGGGTTAATTGGATAGTAGTATCGGTGGCCAAATGCCGGGCCAGCAAGTCTAAAGGTGCGGCAAATTGCTCCTTAAACATTTGCTGGTCAAACCCAAAGAGAATGTAACCTGGTAGCTGTTGTTTTTCCTGCACTTTCTCAGGCTCAAGAAATTCAATGATCAAATCATCAAGAAAAGCTTCCTGATTTTCTATATCTGCAGAATCGATATTGTAGTAGGCAGGTTTTATATTTTTACCTGCAACCTCTAATTTGTAATTGCCTTCAGGGACTTTAAATGAATAGGATTTTTCCTCTGATAATTCTGATTCCCCCACTTTTTCACCTGTTTTTCTATCAATTAAAGATACCGCAATATTTAGGGTATCAATATTTATATGGTCTTTTATCCGCACAAATCCCTTGATAATCATTTCCGGCATAATTTCAGGAAGATTGATTGTAACATAATAAAGGTCCATCCCTCCTGAGCCCTCAGGCCGCACCTCTGAGATATAACCTACAGTACCGTTTCTCAGCGGAAAATAAAAAATGTTATCGCCTGTGGTATTAAGCGGATATCCAATATTTACAGGTTTGCTATAAACATTTTTAGGTTTAATATCAGTGTAAAATATATCATACCCACCCATTGTATTATGTCCCTCCGAACTGAAAAAAAGGCGGCTGTTATCAGGGGTGATAAAAGGGGTAGCCTCATTATAAGGAGAATTAATTTCTGCTCCAACGTTTTCAGGAACTGACCATTCTCCATTCCCGAGCCGGGAAGTGACATAAATGTCAGTACCTCCATATCCGCCGGGCCTGTTACTGGTAAAGTATATTTTTTCGGCGTTTGGGCTAAATGTTGCATATTCTTCATTATAAGGAGAATTGATTGGTTCCTCCAGCTTCTTTCTTCGCTGCCATTCTCCTTTATCATCTTTTTTAGAAATGTAAATATCTCCTCCTTCGAATATTTCAAAGGTTTTCAATAACAATTGAGATCCGTCAGAGGATATACCTGTAATGAAAAATTCGCCATCACTTCCAAATTTTACTGTCAGGTTTTCAGGATTTTTCCATTTCCCATCCTTTTTAGTGGCATGATAAATCGCATCATAAAAAGGATGGGTACACATATAGTATATCTCCCGTCCGTTTTCTGTGAACACGGCATGATAATTATCTTTGGCATCATTTAACCAATTACCTGGGGTTGTAAAGGTTACATCAATGGGATTTCTCATCATGTTAAGTGCATTCTCGCTTATTTCAATTTCCCTGTTTATAGCTTGCCGGGTCCCCTGTAAATGAAACGCCGGATCTTTAAGTAATGACTTGAAAAGTGAAATGGATTTTTGGGATTCGCCTGTTTTTCTGTAAGCTATTGCCAGGTAGTAAGTGGCGACGGGAGGGGCTGAAGTTTCTGTAACAGAGTCAATATAAGCAGGATCAGTATCTGCTACCGCCTTTATCAGAAAATCTCTTCCTTTTTCCTCATTGCCCGGGATATTTATTAGGCATCGGCCGAGTTTATACCA
>Ga0207419_1001593_pt1 | contig 16557 bp, 16 predicted proteins | sample ElkSloMetagenome_4_FD_184723 | JGI IMG/M metagenome (GOLD analysis project Ga0207419, IMG submission 184723) | Hot spring microbial communities from Elkhorn Slough, Monterey Bay, USA - MD2A (version 2) | ecosystem: Environmental > Aquatic > Marine > Intertidal zone > Estuary: Microbial mat ...
AGTTGGCTTAAGAAGGTAGTTCCTATGTTAGCTCCCATAATAACAGCTATGGCCTGCTTAAAACTAAGGGAGTTGGCATTAATAAATACAATTACCAGGATAATAACCGCTGATGATAAGCCTAGAAGAATTGTTAATCCGACACCAAAAGTTATAGAGAGGCAAAGATTTTTGGTATATCTCAAAATTATGGTTTTGGAGAGTCTGGTAATGGCGTAGATAAACAATTTCGAACCTCCAAGCAGGAGCGGTAAATTTGCTTTCAGCTGTTTATATTTATTGTTTTAAACCGTTAGGGGATAACACAAAGGTCATCCCGTCGCTGTGCATTACATGTTATTCCTATCTTCTTTTTGCTAATGTTTTAAAACAATCATCATCAAAACCCTATTCATCGTGCAAAATCATAAGAGGCACCGGGCTGTTGAAGGTCTGCTTCATGGTTACACTTTTGTTGAGCAAACGATCTATGAAGGTTTTCTTTCCGCGCAGTAAACAGACCAATCCAGAATTGTGTTTTTTCAAATAGGCATTAATGTCTGTATTGACATCACCGGAAGTATAAGCAAAATCAACCTTTACATCAACATCGCCCAAAAGCTTATTTAACGCGCCTAGTTGTGGTATTTCACCTTGGGTGACATGCAATAAAACCAATTTACTTTGTTGCTTTAATGCTAAATCCCGCAATGGTATGATAGCATCAAAATTATGTATTTCTTGGTCACTTACCGCAAATACAATATCATTTAAGGGCTTAAACCCATAATTATCGGGTACCACTATGGTAGGCGTTGAGGCGCCTGCAACGACCCCTCCGGCTATGCTTCCCATAAAAACTTCCTTTAGGCCACTAGCTCCCTTGGTCCCCATAACAATAAAGTTGTAATCTCCCGTCTTACTTAATTGTACGATAGTATCAACTGGATAATTTTTTCTGATTTTTGTTTCAAAATGCACATCGGGATAATCCGCTTTATAGGTTTTTAGTAACTTATCCAATTGGCTTTCGGCATCCTTACGCAAAACACCATCAATATTTTTCATCATTAATGCGGTTGACCGTGCTCCAAATATATGAACTAGGGTAATGCTCATGGCTTCCTTGCCAAATAATTGCAGGGCGTAAGATAGGGCATTGGATGAGGCTTCAGAAAAATCTACAGGGACGAGTATATTGTTCATAACACTTTAAACTTTACATCAGGGTTTAAATTTTTATCAATTAATAAAATTAAATATAGAATCTTTAGAAAAACTTTAGAACGTTCATTAACCTCAGCCAATAAAAGAGAGGCACACCAACAATTCCCAATAAAGTGCCCCATTTAAAATTTGTTCCTCACCTTTTTATGTATGTCTCCAATAATTCTATGGCTTAAGATTCCCTTAAGATTTAGACGATAAATTTAACTCATAAAACGTATGGGAGTAAATAGAGGCCATTGTAACAAGTACAGTAGCACGCTGTTTCCCTTTTGAAGACTATAATACCAAAACATGAGATTATTAGATAGACTATTAGTTGCAAACGATTTCAGCAAATCTTCTGAAAACGTCCTTTCAAGTGCCATAGAACTGGCAAAGATTTTCGGTTCGATCATAGTACCGATTCACGTAATGCCCAAAAATCTTGAAAATGAAAAAGTAAAAACCTTACTTAGGGAAACTGCCCTAAACAAACTAGAGTTAACTGAATTACAGATTAAGGATGAGGGGGTGCGTGTTGAGCCTTCAATCCTTACCGAAGGTGTTCCGCATGAGGCCATCGTTAAGGCCGCAGTAGATACCAATACAAATCTAATTTTAGTGGGTTCTGGCGAAACCAAAAAAGGGGATAACTTCAAATTAGGTACTACCGCAGAACGAATTATCCAAAAAAGCCACAAGCCTGTATTTGTAATTAAGGAGCATCTGCTTTTAAATGTTCATCACATCCTTTGTCCCGTGGATTTTTCCCCTGCTTCGCATAGGGCTCTACAAAATGCCATTACCATGGCTAGAAGGTTTAAGTCTGAGCTTACCATCCTTTCCGTTTACGAAACCCAATTTTTTTCGTGGTTTGCATCTGGTAAAGACCGTGAAATCGAATATGGGGAAGGGCTCAGCAATAATAAAAAAAGACTCGACGCCTTTCTCCAGAAATTCAATCTAAATGAGGTCACCTACACTACCGAAATTTCTAGCGGAAACCCTTCTGAGGAAATTCTCAGCACCCTTTCAAAAAAAATGATAGACTTATTGATAATGGGAACTTCGGGTAAAACCGGCATCAACAGAATGCTTATGGGCAGCGTAACCGAAAAAGTGATTAGGGAGGTCCCGTGCTCTTTCCTAACCCTTAAGGACTCCGATGCCATTGGCCAAGAACTGGAAACCGCCTTAAGCGACATCGAGCAATTGCACAAGCAAGCAAAACAATTGTTTGACGACGGCCACCTAGAAGAGGCCAAACAACACTACATGGCCTGTTTAAATAGCAACGATATGTTTGTACCCGCCTACATGGGGCTCGCTAAAGTTTACGATAAGATTGGTGAGCCCGAAATGGCCGAAAAACACAGAAAGAACGTGCAGAACATAATGGAGAGTATTTGGTATCAACAAATCGAGGAAGAGGTTAGAAAGCTTAAAAAACACTAACTCAAAACCATCTATGAACAGGGCTAAAGGCAAGGTTGTAAGTGTTAACGAATCGCTCGTGGGTGTCCAGACCACAGAGGGTGCCGTTATGAACGGTGAATTGGCCTATATTCACCTTGAGGACGGAAAAAAGCTCAAGGCCGAGGTCATTGATGTTAAGGAAAAAAACCTATCATTTTTACAGGTCTTTGAGGATACCAATTGGATGAAGGTTGGAGATACCGTAGTCTTTACAGGTCTCCCGCTTGCGGTAAAATTAGGCCCCGGTATTTTAGGTACGGTCACCGATGGCCTGCAGAACCCCCTTTACGAGCTTGCCAAAATTGAATGGTTCCTGGAGCGGGGGCTTGAAGTAGATGCGCTCAATGGCACTAAGCAATGGGAGTTTACCCCAAAGGTCAACCTAGGCGACAAGGTTTCCGGTGGCTCGGTTTTGGGCTCGGTTCCCGAAAAGTTATTTGAGCATAACATATTCGTGCCCTTCGGCATTGAAGGCGAATATGAGGTAACATTCATTGCCGATAAGGGCAATTATAACGTCAATGAGACCATTGCGAAAATAGCAAATAAATATGGCGACAATCATGACCTCAGTATGGCTTTTGAGTGGCCTGTAAAACAACCCATGCCGTTCAACCAGCGAACCGTGCCCAAAGAGCCTATGCCTACGGGCATGCGCATTCTGGATGCACTCTTCCCCATTGCCTATGGGGGCACAGCCTGTAGTCCTGGCCCTTTTGGAGCTGGTAAAACGGTATTACAGCATAGCTTGGCAAAACACTCCCGGGCAGATGTGGTTATTGTTGCGGCCTGTGGGGAGCGCGCGGGTGAGGCCGTTGAAGTATTTAAGGACTTCCCTGAACTTATTGACCCAAGAACGGGAAAGTCCCTAATGGACCGCACCTACATCGTGGGCAATACCTCCTCTATGCCGGTTGCGGCGCGGGAGGCATCGGTTTATATGGCAACATCCGTAGGGGAATATTACCGCAAGCAGGGCCTTAACGTTTTAATTTTGGCAGACAGCACCTCGCGCTGGGCGCAAGCCCTAAGGGAAACCTCGGGCAGAAAGGAAGAAATCCCCGGCCCAGAAGCGTTCCCAATGTATATCTCTACCTTAATTTCCGCATTCTACGATCGCGCTGGGGTAGAACTATTAAGCGACGGCTCCAAAGGCTCTTTGAGTATAATCGGCACGGTATCACCCGCAGGAGGAAATTTTGACGAACCCGTTACCCAAGCCACACTTTTAAGTACTGGCGCGTTCTGGGGGCTGTCCCGAGCGCTGTCTGATGCCAGAAAATACCCGGCAATTGACCGTATTGATAGTAACTCCAAGTATAAATCACTTTTAAAACCTGAAGAGGTCGATGATTTCCTAAAGCTGCTTCGTGATGGCAAGAACATAGCAAGCAATATTATCCTAATGGGCGAAAAGGGCATTACCGATGAATCCTACATCCGTTACCAAAAATCCGAACTGTTAGATGCCGTTTTCCTCCAACAGAACAGTTTTCACGAGGTTGATGGCGTAACCAGCACAAAACGTTTGAGAATTATGGTAGATATGGTCAAAACCATTGTCGCTACCAAGGTACAAATTGTCGGAAAGGACAATATCCGTTCCCGATTCAACTTTATCAGGCAGGCGTTTTTAGATTGGAATTATACGGCCATGGATGATAAGGCATTTGAAACCCAGAAACAAAAGCTTATAGAATTGTCTAAACAATTAGAACATGCTCCAGAAAACGTATGAACATATAGACAGCATCGGTAGGGCAATTATGAGCCTAAAGGCAAAAGGGGTTCACAATAAGGAACTTGCCGAAATTATATTCCCCAATGGCAAAAAAGCCTTTGCCCAGGTAATTGCCTTGAATGGTGACGAGGTCACCTTACAATTATTTGGAGGGGGATTCGGCGTTTCCACAGATTGCAAGCTTAGATTCTTGGGCAAACCGGTAAAAGTTGGCTTTTCAGACGATATGTTGGGGAGGGTATATTCTGGTAGCGGGCAACCTATTGACGGCGGGCCAGAGTTAATGGCAGATATGGTAAGAGTTGCCGGCCCCTCCATTAATCCGGTAAAACGCCTAATTCCCAATCACATGATTAGAACAGGCGTACCAATGATTGATGTGTTCAATACCTTGGTACGTTCCCAAAAAATTCCAATTTTCGCCAAGGCTGGCGAACCCTACAATCGCCTGCTTGCCAATATCGCCACCCAAACCGATGCCGATATCATCATCATTGGGGGTGTGGGGCTAAAGTACGATGAGTTTCACTATTTCCGGGAGCGCATTGAAGAAGCCGGTAGTAAAAACAAAACTATAATGTTCGTGCATACCCATAGGGATTCAATTGTTGAAGGCCTAATGGTGCCTGATTTAGCTTTGGCCGTAGCCGAGCAATTTGCACTCCAGGGCAAAAATGTGTTTGTATTACTATCAGATATGACCCAATGGTCTGATTACCTAAGGCAGGTGGCCAATGCCCAGGATCAAATACCCGCCAATCAAGGTTATCCCGGCGATTTGTACAGCCAATTGGCCAGCCGTTACGAAAAGGCCGCTGATATCGAAGGCGCAGGCAGCCTCACCATTCTGGGGGTAACTACTATGGACGATGTGACTCATCCCGTCCCGGATAACACTGGTTACATTACCGAAGGCCAGTTTTATATGAAGGATGGCTATTTAGAGCTTTTCGGTTCATTGAGCCGTCTAAAACAACAGGTCAATGACAAAACCCGGCCAGACCATAGGAGCATAATGAACGCCATGGCCAAATTACTTTCAGAAGCCGAAGAACGTGTCAAGGCACAAAAATTCGGCTCGGTTAAGGATGACTATTCCATCAGGTTGCTGGCTTACAGAACTACTTTCCAAAAGGAATTGATGAACCCCTTCAGGTATCTGGAATTAGAGCAGGCACTGGATCTTTGCTGGGATATTCTCGCAAAGCATTTCAAAAAGGAGGAAATAGGCCTGTCCTCAAAATTAATCGAGCAATATTGGCCAGAGCAAGGACAATTTAAGGTTTTAAAATCATAAGCAATGAGCGAAAAGAGCTTAGACCAATTAATCAATACCATAAAGACCGAAGCGATTGAAGCTGCTGAAAAAGAGGCACAGGCTATCGTTGCTAAAGCTCAGGAAGATGCAAAAACCATCATGGACGATGCTGAGGCCCAAAAGTCAGATATCATTTCAGCAGCCAAAAAACAAGCTCAACAAACCTTGAACAAGGGCAAAAACGACCTTATCCACGCGGCAAGGGATATTAAAATTTCACTTCGCAACGAGTTATTACACCTTCTAAAAAATGTGCTTCAGAAGGAGATTGATGAACATTTTACGCCAGAATTGACCGAAAAGGCCATTCTTGAAATTATCCAGAACATTGATGTTGGAGTCAGCCTAAGCCTTCCCAATGACCTTAAAGATAATCTAAGTGCTAAGACAATGAGCCTATTGCAGTCACAGGACACAGCACTCCATTTTGATAAAAACAGAATCGCCAAAGGTTTAATAGTGGAAAATAAAAATGAGGGTTGGACTTACATGATTTCACCAGAACAAATAACCGATTTGCTTTACAACCAGTTAAGCCCAAAGTGGGTTGAAATTCTAAAACAAGATACCACCTCATGATATCAGGAAATCTAGAATATTTGATGACGAGCTTGCCCCACCTACGTTTTGATGCCAGGGAGCAGGAAAAAAAGCGGGTGCAATCAACCCTGCAGCAGTATTCCCATAACAACAATGGGGAATTAAGTGCCGTCAGTATTCTCGAAAATCTTGCGAAAGACTATTTGAGCAAGCCGAAGTACCAGCTTTTTCAAAATATTAGTTTAAGCAATATACATAGTACCCACTTTCGGGAACATAACAACAAGATGATTGCGCAATTCGCTTCCTTTAGATATGACCTTATGGAAAAACTAAGGCGATTGCGCCATTCCAAAGGCAATCAAAACGAATCTGCAATTAAATCAGATGCAATTACAGAGGGTTTGGTTGGTACGCCCCTGGACCAAGAAATATTTCTATTGAAATTACAATGGGATAAACTAGCAGAGCTTTCCATCGGCCACTATTCAGATGTTTTAGCCTTGGTCATTTATAAACTAAAACTCCTGCTATTATCCAGGTACTGGAGCTTTGACCAAAAACGGGGCTTTCAGGTATTTTTAAATCTAACAACTAATTAAGCTATGGCAGATAGGATATTAATGAACAAAAATACCCTTGCCACCTTAAAGAACGAACTTAAGGAGTACAATACTGCCCTGCCCGTGTTTGAGATGAAGGAGCAGAAGCTGAAAGAGGTGGTCCAATCCTTGGAAAATAAGATCAAGAAACTAAAAAAACAGATTGCCAAAACCAATGAAGAAACTAAAACATGGGTAGCCGTCATGGCCGATCATAGCGTTGATCTGTCTGGTATCGTAAGGGTGAAATCTGAAGAAACCAAAAAGAAGGAGATTGCAGGCATCAGCATCGAAGTCTTTACAAATCTTAGTTTTGAGGATATAGAGCTAGACCACTTTGGTACCCCACTATGGGTGGATGCCGCCATTGAAGTCATCCAAAAACAAAAAATACGACAAACCCAAATTGAGATTGAAAAACGGAATCTAAAAGTACTCGCAGAAGAATTGGCAGAAGCCAGGCGCATGAAAAATGCCCTCAAGGAGGTGTTTATACCTGAGACCAAAATCAACATTCGCAAGATAGAAATCTACTTGGGCGACGTAGAACGATTGGCCATTGGCTGTGCAAAATTGGTTAAGAAGAAAAAGGAGGAAAAAACCGGAGCTCTATGATTGTAAGAATGAAGGAAATACTACTCTTTACCTCATCCCAGAACATAGATGAAACCGTTGTGCAATTGGGTAAATTAGGTATCGTTGATGTGGAGCAGATTCAGGTATCAGAATTCAGCAATTCCCAAACCTACCAAAAATTTAAAAATAATGTTGAAAAAGCCTTAAACATACTCCAATCCGTTAAGCAAAAGCCCTCTTCCACAGCAAATTTCGAACTAGAAGACCAAACGCTCGTCAATAGAATAATACGTGCAATAGACATTAGAGCCAAATTGGTAGAAAAACTTTCAGATTTAAATCAGCAACTACTCTGGTACACCATCTGGGGCAAGAGGGTAAGCATCGGCGATATCAAGGCGTTTCAGAACAAGGGCATCTATCTTAAACTCTATTACCTTAAAGACAAGCAGGCAGGGCAATTGCGCCAAAACCATACTTTGGAATTCTTACCAAAATTTGAAGGGAATATTCCTACCGTGTTAATTACTAGGCACCCCAATGAAAAATTAAATCTCACGGAACAGCCCTTACCCCAATTGTCCTATAAGCAAGTGCAAGAGCGCATCAAGAGAAAGGAACGGCAAATATCAAAACTCGATGGCTTTTTGAAACATTGCAAGACCTTAATCCCACAATTAGAAGCCTATCTGGAATCGCTTAGGGACCACATACAAATTGAAACCACTCTTGAAGGTACTCAAACCATAGAAGATAAAGTTAGGTTCCTTAAAGGATATATTCCACATAATCAACAAAACGCGTTTAAAAAAGCGGCTGCAAAACACGGCTGGGGCTATCAAATCACCGCTCCTCAAAACCCCGAAAAAACCCCCGTTTATATCAAAAACCCAAAGTGGATTAGCATCATCAACCCGGTCATGAAATTTATTGACATTGTACCGGGATACAAAGAGGTGGATGTGTCAATTTATTTCTTGATAGCTTTTGCTCTATTCTTTGCCATGTTGGTTGGCGATGCGGGTTACGGCCTTATCTTTTTAATCATTACCCTAATCTTTAGAAAAAAATTAAGTCCACAGACCCAGACGCTCATACTTGTACTTAGTACTGCAACCATTATTTGGGGTGTACTTAGCGGCACTTATTTTGGCTCAGAACAAATTGCAGGCATCCCGGTTTTGAACAGGTTGATTGTCCCGGAAATTGCCTCATTCGGGGTCAATAACATCTCGTTTATGATGCACCTCTCATTTTTAATTGGGGCTATTCATTTAACCGTGGCCCATACCATTAGAATGTTTCAGTTTATAAACTCCATTAGGGCATTGAGCGAGTTGGGTTGGATTGCCCTGGTCTGGGGTCTATTCTTAGTTACAGAGCAGCTGGTCTTGGGTAATCCTATGCCCTACTGGGGGATATGGCTGTTTATTGGCGGTGCGGCTTTGGTGGCGCTCTTTTCTATGGAGAGTAAGGGCTTCCTTAAGAGTATGGGCGCATCATTGGCCAATCTCCCATTAAGCTTAATCAGTGGCTTCTCGGATATTGTGTCCTACGTCAGACTTTTTGCCGTCGGAATGGCCACCGCAGCAGTAGCCGCAAGTTTTAATAATATGATTTTACCAGAAGGGGTTGAGGGTCTTGGATTCATACAGATCATAATCGCAGCAATTGCCCTTCTTCTTGGCCACGGTCTCAACATCGTGCTGGCACTAATGGCAGTTATGGTACACGGCATACGATTGAACATGTTGGAGTTTTCTGGCCATTTGGGAGTACAGTTTTCGGGAGAACCCTACAGACCGTTTAAAATAAATCCAAAACGTATGGATAGCTATAAAACCAAATAATAATACGTACTAATAACCAATAATAAAAAAAGCATCATGATAGATATATTGATTTTACAGACGAGTGTTGCTGGTTTGGGCGACATGGGCATGTCCCTAAGCATTGCCTCAATAGGTTCTGCAATAGGCACCGGTATAGCCGGGATGGCGGCAATCGGGGCCTGGAAAAAAATGATTGTCAACGGTCAAAAGGCGGCCACTGCCCTACTCATATTTGTTGGCGCCCCCCTATCCCAAGTGATATATGGTATGATTCTCAAAAATGCAATTTCTGATGCCAATCTCGCAGCAGACTCCTACCTCTGGCAAATTATCATAGGTCTCGTGGCCGGTGTGGCCATGGCAAGTTCTGCCATTTTTCAAGGCAAGGTCGGTGCCCGTGCCTGTGACGCCATAGCGTCTGGGGCAAATGATACTGCAAAATACATCATGATCATCGGTATTGTGGAAACGGTTGCGCTTTTCGTTATGATTTTCACTATGACCGGGCTACCATCTTCATAAATCTTGAAAATCATTTCTATGACCAAAGTACATGTTATCATCAAATAACCTCTAGCTCAAGCCCTTCTACCTTCTACCTTGAGCATCTTCGTTGCTTCGGCGGGAATATCTTGTTAGGGGGTCGCTAAAGGGCTATTCTAAACTCAGGGACGCACTACCAAAAAAAAAAATTAATGAAATGGGTTGTGAGTGATAGCGCCTACGTATCAAAGCCTTAGTAATCGCAGGTTTTAAAAACAACTAAACGTGGTGTAAAGTCATGTTTTTTCCCAACTTCATAAATTATCTTTATATAAAGCAATGATCTAAAGTTAAACCCATGAAAGTCTTAGTAGTAGAGGATAATATGGAGCTTCTTAAAGATGTGCGGAACTTCCTTTCCGAGGAGGGAAATATTTGCGAACTGGCCACAAATTATAAAACTGCACAAGAAAAAATCGGTTTTTTCCCTTACGATATTCTTATTATGGATTTAAACCTTCCTGATGGTGACGGCCTTGATATCGTAAAAAGCGTTAAGATGGATAAAATTGATGTTGGTATAATTATTATTTCGGCAAGAAACGCCCTCGGTGATAAGGTTGAGGCTCTAGAATTGGGAGCCGATGACTATTTGGAAAAACCCTTCTATTTAAGTGAATTGAACGCTAGGGCAAAAGCGCTCTACAGAAGAAGGGCCTATCACGGCCGTAAGGAAATAAACTTTAATGAAATTAGTATAAGGCCAGAAAGCCGTGAGGTTTTCGTAAATAATACCCTCCTTAACCTAACCAAGAAGGAGTATGACATCATTCACTTTTTCCTAATCAACAAACACAGGCTTTTAACCAAGGAAGCCATAGCCGAGCATTTGTGGGGAGATGAAGTTGAAATGACAGACGGCTATAAGTTCATCTACACCCACCTGGCCAACCTAAGAAAAAAAATAGCCGCCCAAAATGGCGAGGACTACATCCAATCGATTTATAACGTGGGTTACAAATTCTCAAATCGCGCATGAAATTAAGGCAAAAAGTAAACACCTTCTACCTGTTGTTATTGGGCATTCTACTGCCGCTTCTCATCTTGTGTAATTATGTGATTTTTGAACATCTACATCATCAAAATGTCGAACGTGCCTTGTATTCGGAACAGCAAAGAATAGCCGCTTACATCAACCAGAATAATGAACTGCCCTATTCACCATTTATCCATTCCCAACAAAAGCGAGCGCCCCAGGATACCCTGAACTTAGAAATTAGGGACACCCTCCTATCGGCAACCAAAAACAAACTACTGGTTTACGGCCTTGAACATAATGGCGCCTATTATAAAATCACCCTTAAATACCCCGTGGCTCAAACTCAAACCGCATGGTGGCTAATTGCCTCCTCAAACGGGTGTATCGTAGGCCTGCTTTTTTTGGGCATTTACACTATAAACAGCCGTTTATACATGCGGGTCTGGCAACCCTTTTTTAAAAATATCATGGATTTAAAGCGGGTTGACGTTTCAAATAATCACCGTGTACAATTTCAGCAAACTCCCGTTCAGGAATTTGAACAACTCAATCAAATCATCTCAGAATTAATTACCCAAATCAAAAAAGACTATCAAAATCTAAAGGAATTCAATCAAAATATCTCTCACGAAATACAGACCCCTATAACCATAGCAAGAAATAAGGTCGTGTTGCTACTCGAGAGTAAAAATCTAGATGACCAGGAGTTAAAACGGCTGGAGGCCATATACCAGCAAATCAACAAACTATCAAAAATAAGCAAATCCCTTACCCTTATTTCCCGAATTGAAAATCAGGAATTTAAAAATTTTGACGATGTAAACGTACCTACGGTTATAAAAAACATGTTGAACAATCTTGAGGAAATAATTAATTTTAAAGGTATCGATGTACAACTAAATCTAGAGCCCACCCGTATAGAATCTGATCATATTTTAATTGATATTTTAATCACCAATCTCATTAAAAATGCCATTCAACATAATAAACAGCAAGGCTTCATCTCCATAGCGCTTAAGGATAAGGCCTTAACCATCCTAAATTCTGGAAATTCCAAACCCATAACCAAGGATAAAATATTCAATCGCTTTGAGCGCGGAAACCCACAATCAAAGTCCTTGGGTCTGGGCTTGGCAATAAGCCAAAACATCTGTAAAATTTACAATTATAAACTAACCTACAGTAAATTACACGATAATTATCAATTTAAGGTTCAATTTAAATAGAGCCAATTAACTAATAAAAAACTAGCATCAATAACCAAAAAAACATTCAACATGAAAAAAGAAACCATGCAAATTGAAGGCTTAAGGAAGATAAAACAGGATTTTTCTTATCTAATGGACACCTTTAAGGAAATGCTCGTCGCATTGGGTGAAGAGGATATTGCAAATGCCATCCCTCTCGTTGATAAGACCACTCCGGTAAACCTAGACCAAGTTTCAGACAAAAAGCTGGTACAGGCCATCGGCATTAGCTTTGAATTGTTGAACATTGCCGAAGAGAATGCCGCCACCCAATACCGCAGAAAGTCTGAGACCATGCTTGGCATGGATAGCATTAGGGGCTCTTGGGCAGAAACACTCAAGCACTGTAAGGCCATGGGCGTGGATGATGAGACCATCGCCAAGGCAATGACCAAGGTAAACGTCATGCCGGTTTTAACCGCTCATCCCACCGAGGCCAAGCGCTTAACCGTACTGGACCTTCACCGGGAACTGTACCTGCTAATGGCCAAAAACGAAAATCCGCTGTGGTCAAGTTCCGAACGGGAAGACCTCAAGCAAGAGATCAAAAGTGTTTTGGAGCGTTGGTGGCGAACTGGTGAGATATACCTTGAAAAACCCCGTCTTGCCGATGAGCGTAGCAACCTAATGCACTACTTTGTAAACGTCTTTCCAGAGGTACTCAATCTTAGCGATGACCGTTTGATCCACGCCTGGAAAGCAGCCGGTTGTTCAGAACAACTCATGCAGTGGCCCGAGCAATTCCCAAAATTACACTTTGGCAGCTGGGTCGGTGGGGATAGGGATGGGCATCCTTACGTTACGCCTCAGTTCACTGCCGAAACTTTAGAGCTTCACCGTAAGGCCGCCTTGAAAATTTTAAGTCGTAAGCTGCTTGAACTTGCCCAGCAATTAAGCTTTTCTAAATATTTAAATGAGGTTCCAGAAGCGTTTCTAAATACTATAGAGCAGGAATCCGAACAGCTCGGCGAGCCTGGCCTTAAGGCTTTAAATCGAAATCCCTCAGAACCTATCAGGCAGTATATCAACTTACTAATTGCAAGATTAGACCATACCATAGCAAAACCTGGTAGCGCCATATCGGAAGGCAGCTATTTCAAACGCCCTGAGGAATTAGCCACAAAACTTAAGCAGCTTCGGGAAGTACTAATAGAGCTAAAGGCCATACGTATTGCTAAGCAATATCTCTTTCCTGTAGAACGTTTAGTGGATTGCCTGGGCTTTCATCTCGCCAAACTCGATGTTCGAAACAACAGCGCCTACCATGAAAAAGCCATGGAGCAGCTTTTAAAGGCCTCTGGGGTTGAAGATCATTGGTATTCAGAATGGGATGAGCAAAAGCGCATGAAATTTATAAACGGTGAACTTAAGTCCAATCGGCCCTTTTTGGATGCAAACGCTTCATGTGGCCCCGAGGCCGATAACGTCTTGGGTTATTTAAGGAGCGTACGCCGGTACATAGACGCATATGGAAGCAACGGCATTGGGTCAGTCATTGTGAGTATGACCAGAAGCCTAAGTGACTTAATGCTCGTTTACCTCTTTCTCAGGGAAGCTGGGCTTAAGGACGCCAAACTGCCGGTAGTTCCACTACTGGAGACAATTGATGACCTTTTGGCGGGCCCCCAGATTCTAGAGGATTATTTATCCCACCCCCTCATCAGGCAAAACATTAGCAAGGGTAGCCTTCAAATTCAGGAAATTATGCTGGGCTACAGCGACAGTAATAAGGATGGCGGCATATTAACCAGCCGTTGGAATATCTACAAAGCCGAGGAAAACCTTACCAAGGTGGCCAAACAGCACGGGGTAGCGCTATGCTTTTTTCACGGTCGTGGCGGCACTATAAGCCGGGGCGGGGGTAAAATACATCGTTTTCTGGAAAGCATGCCGCCCGAAGCTGTAAGTGGTAGCATAAAAATGACCGTGCAAGGGGAAACCATTGCCAATCAGTTTGCCAATAAGATCAATGCCAGCTATAATCTGGAAATGTTTGTGTCTAGCACCGCTAAACAGGTCATTACCGGCGGTCTAAAGGAAAACAAGTCCCACCTATACGAGACGATGGATACCCTGGTAAGCGAGTCCCGAACGGCATACCGTAAATTATTGGACCATCCTGATTTCATTGCGTTTTTTAGCCACGCCACACCCATTGATGTGTTGGAACAAAGTAAGATTGGCTCCAGACCGGCACGAAGAACCGGCGAGCGTTCGCTAGATGATCTACGCTCCATCCCCTGGGTGTTCAGCTGGAATCAGTCTAGGTTTAATCTCACGGGATGGTTTGGTACCGGCACAGCACTAAGCAAATTTGAAACCAACCACAGCGAAAAATTTGAACTGTTAAAAAAGGAAGCCAAGGATTGGGCCTTCCTCAAATATGCCTTAATCCAAATAGAAACCAATCTGCTCAATGCCGATAAGGCTATTATGAAACGTTTTGCAGACCTTACTCCAAATGAGGATGTTGCTCAGGAGCTCCTGCAATTAATCCATGACGATTATGAATTCTGTAACCATCAAATTGAAAAGTTACTGGGCTCAAGCCACGACCAGCGAAGAATTTCAAGAATGGAAGACATAAAACTAAGAAAAAACGCGCTCTACACCTTGCACGATATCCAAATTCAAACACTAACCCAATGGCGAAACCAGGCGGATGGTGATTCCCCTGAAACTGAAAAACTACTGCTAAAATTATTGTTGGTAGTCAACGTTCTGGCGGGTGGATTAAAAGCTACCGGATGATGTATCGCTCCGCAACTCGTAAAACTAATATTAAAGCGGTACGCATCTAAAGCGCATAAACTCAAAACTTGGCGCGTTTCGCGTTCTGGATCTTGAAAATGCTCCACAATCCCACTGTGGGGCATTGTTTTGTGAGGCCTTGGTAGGGCATTTACGGCAATTGCCAAAGATGTCAAGTGGCATCCGGAAATCCATTTTGTTAAGATGTCCCAACGGAAATCTTAATAAATAAGAAAGTCAAGCATCCTAAATCGTTCAGCAGGAATAACCATCAAAATTCCTTTTGCGCTCAAAAAGGCACTTTTAGTGAAAAGAGTCAATAAAACATCCAAAGTGAATCCCCTACCTGTACAAAAGTATATAAATTAAAGCCTCATAAACAATTTCATACATTATGGCAGATGACAACAAGGAAGACCTCTGGAAAGAATTTAAGCAAAAGCAGAACATGACCACCCAAGAGCTAGAGACGTGGCTGGATACCGAGGAAAGTAAAAACGCGGGGAAGCAAATGGATAATGGCGAAACCGTAGGGCATAGTGCCGGTCGCTCTATCTTAGACATTAAGAAAAAGGACAAGGCCGATTTCACCCAAGCCAACTGGGACCGCATCAAGGAGACGGTGGGCATCTATCACCAAAAATTGCATCCTAGCCAAAAACCCGCTTCAGACGTAGAGGGCAGTGCCTGGCATCACGCCCTTAAAAATTGGGGGCATGATGCCTTAAAAAATTAAGTTGGTCGGCTCTCAACACATGCACCATTGACGCTTGCAACAGGTTTGCATTAAAACAATCCGGTACTAATTAAACCAAACCGCATAGCCTTGCCCGCGCAGGGAGTGTGCCAATTGCTTTTCCATGTCCAAAGCCTCTGCCCTGCTCTTCAATATGGGGATGTGGTTGTAAAGGCTGGGACGCAAATAGTTTCCGTAGGTTTCAACGTAGTACGAGGAGAGCTTGTGCCCTTTTTTATTACGGTATCCCGTTTTATGCTGCATAAATCGTTCCTTGGGTGTCTTACTGGTCATACCCACGTACAAACATTCCAAAGTGGGATTAAATTGTGGGTTGGCATGGCGAAAACGCCAGTTATTGGAGTAAACCCGTCTTGAAAGTTCCACAACGTAAATACGGTATTCGGCCATAAGTCGAGTTAAGGGGGATGGGCTTTGTTTTGGGTCTAATAACAGCCCTAAAATTATAAATTATCCTAACAATTTACGGCCTTTACCATAGTTAAATGAAAGAGACCTTGTTAAAAACAGCCCCATGAATTGGTCTGTAAAAAATTCCAACATAAATATAAGCACTAAAATATAATTGGCATGACCTATACCAAGGGCTATTTCAAAGCCTATCAACATCTTCCGGAAACCCTCGTTGCACAGTATCCGCAGCTCAATTTTGATAACCACTGCTATCTAAGGATTGCCCTAGACAATACCTTTCAAGCCAAATGGGACACAAAGATCAAGCGCCCCGCCTATAAAAACTTAAACGAGGAAGCCCTTAAGCAAGTCATTGCGCTTTTAGAGACCTACCGAACCGATAAGCACCTACTTTTAACCCACAATCAAAACTCCCTAAACTGGCGCAAAAAGGCGAGTTAATTATAATCATGGTAATCATCATCAATTATAGTGCGCATGTCTTAACAGCCAGGTTGTAAGCACCTGGGCTGCGGTTGATTAATGTTTTCGGGGGATGTGACAATTTGAACTCAATGCAAAAGTCGGTCTGCTGGCATGCAACAGCAATAGTA
>Ga0207419_1001595_pt1 | contig 16551 bp, 10 predicted proteins | sample ElkSloMetagenome_4_FD_184723 | JGI IMG/M metagenome (GOLD analysis project Ga0207419, IMG submission 184723) | Hot spring microbial communities from Elkhorn Slough, Monterey Bay, USA - MD2A (version 2) | ecosystem: Environmental > Aquatic > Marine > Intertidal zone > Estuary: Microbial mat ...
TGCAGACATCGATCCGGAGTTTGAGCCTCCAGTTCCTAAGCTTGAGAGACAGCAAAAGCAGGAGCAGGATAGGCTTCGAGAACAATTTGCTATCCGTGGGTAAATACAGCTAGGAGATTAGATCATGACTAACATTCATTTGATTGATTCAGAAAAGGGCGGTGCAGGGAAGTCTTTATTTTGTAGGGTTCTGTGCCAACACTTCATCGATAATAAGCGAAAGTTTACGTTGGTAGAATGCGATCGCTCAAATGCAGATGTCGAACCCCATGTAATCCGTGATGAATCGGATATTGGTTTGGCTTATGCGGTTTTCTCTGAAAATAAGAGAATGTATGCGGAAGGGGATAAGTTGTTTAATTCGGCTGCTGATGCTGATGTGATCGCTAACCTGCCTGCTCAAGTCCGTATTCCTTTTAATAATTGGCTAGAGCAAGGAAGTGTGTTAAATGTCGCTGAAGATACCAATATCAAATTTGTCAAATGGTTTTTGGTGACAGGAGGGATTGACAGCATCGACTTATTTAAGGACTCCTTCAAAAAGTGGGGGGATAAAATCCCACACATAATGGTAAGGAATCTATATATGGCGAAACCGGAAGAGTGGGATGGTATCTTATCAGAGGATGCAGAGTTGAAGGAAATTTGCGGTCAAGTTCTGATTTGTGATCTTCCTGAATTCGCTTATCAGGAGCGGAATAAAATCGACAGGAGTAGATTGCGTTTCGATGAGGCTTTGGTTTCTGATGACGTGTCTTTGATTTCCCGTTCGCGGATTCAGCAGTTTTTGAATAAGTGCTATGAGCCAATAGAGGAAGCGCTGATAGTTTTAGAGGATTCATCACCTTCATCACCAAAGTCACCAAAGGATAACCAGGACCAGTCCAAAACCTCTAGCAACACTGAGGATACTGAGGATACTAAGGATGATAATAAGACAGATTATCTTCAAGAATCTCCTCAAGAAGAAGAGGATGAAGTAGCGGCGGCTAGCTAGTTCGCCTACTACCCCTATCCGAACTCCAGGCTATTTACATACAGTCTGGAGTGGGACAATAATAGAATTATGGGAATTATGGAATTATGGGAGGAAAGGGAACCTTAGAAGACGTTTTGGATGGTATGGATTTAAACACCAAATCTAGAATCCATCAAATCGCCAGACAATACGACATCCCATCAAATGATCCTATTTTTGTTGTTTTAGCGGCAACAGGGCGATTGGAGATATTAGTCGAACAAGCCCCATCGACTTGGGATGAGATATTAAAAAGCCATATTGATCAACTAGATCAATGGTATGCCGAGCATTCGGATAATTTCCAGGAGTGGAGGACGAGTAGTCAGGAGGCGATTAAAGCAGATGTCGCCAAATCTATTAGGGAGCTAATTCAGCTAGCGCAACAAAAGGAGCGGCAAAAGCAAGGTAAGGTTTTAATCTCCAAATCTAATCTAGGCACATTAATTGGAGTATCTACTGTTTTCGGGGCGCTGATTGTGTTTTTCCTGATGCGCCTGTTCCCGGTTCAAGCTTCTCTAGAGAAGCTTAATGATCGGCTCAACAACACAGACATCCGATTGGAGCGGATAGAGCAAAGCTTGGGGATAAACCCTGCTGAACCCAACAAATAGTCCTTCCCTTCCCATTTAACTATTGAGGGATGGTCAAATCTTCCTTTTGATATAGTGGCGAGGATGAAGGGCTTGCTTGAATATTGAAAACTAAAACATTTTAGGGAGTAGATAGAATGACATCGACAGGTACAGACGTTGCCAACTTAGTTCGCCAAGCGAAAGTAGCTGCCAGTCAGCTATCCTCAAGAATTGGAGATGAACCCATCAATATTCCAGTTAGCAAACTCAAACAGAAGATTCCAGCGCTTAATGTATTTTCTGATGAGACAAGTGCTATTCAGTTATACCGCTACAAAGGCGAACCGCAAGGCGGAACGTTTCGCGTGTATCTCGTTGACGGAGAACCCCAGCTATTTGATGCGGCATTAAACCCTGTAGAAAATATTCAATATTCCTTCATATCCTGGGAAATAGGCGGGTACAGCGGAACGGTAACTATCGAAGTGGAGGGAGAGCAATTTGTCGTTAAAATGCCCATCAACACAGATTCTCCCCTAGATAAAGCATCGGGGACGGGGGACGAATTGCCCATGGACTTATTGCAGAATGTTCCCCAGCCAGGAGCGATCGCCTTTTCATCTCTAAAACTGCTCAAATCTTATACCCTAATAGACCGCAATCTCCAATCTGGGACTTGCACTGTAGAGGACGAGGAGGGGGAACAGGTATTAGTGTACGAAGCGAAAGCTCTTACTGAATTGGTGGAAGAAAATGGTGGGCAATTGCCATTTGAATTTCAAATTTATGGGTGGGAACAGACGGAAATTGATGGAAAGACGTACAAGCTCCCTCAAATCAAGAAAGCAGGGGATGCTGATTTTGGAGATTTAATCTAATTTAATCTAATGCTCTTTTGTCACTTTCGGAAGGGCAGAGGTTGAACAAAGGAAGGGCTAAAGATGGCGTTTTTAGTAATCCTGGAATCCCCAGGTAAGATTAAGAAGATAAGCAGTATTTTAGGGAGTGACTATAAGGTAGTTGCTTCTGTGGGACACTTCCGGGAACTGGCAGATTCTGGGAAAAATTCGACGGGAGTGTCCCTAACAGACAATCCACCCAAAGTGAGGTGCAGTTACACCCTCAGCAATGGCTCTAGCAAAATTGTCAAATCTTTGCAGAAAGCTGTAAACGGGGCTGAAAAAGTTTTCATTGCAACTGACCCTGATCGGGAAGGGGAATGCATTGCATGGCATTTAATGGAGACTTTAAAGTGGAAGTCTCCCCCGCTACGGGTAAGTTTCAGCGAAATTACCGAAAAAGCGGTTAAGGAGGCGATCACCAATCCCCGTCCTCTTGATGAGGATATGGTTGCATCGGCACGGGCAAGGGATTGCTTGGATAAGATATTCGGCTATAGGGTTTCCCCTTTATTGTGGGAAATGCACAATGGTGCCAAGTCTGCTGGGAGATGTCAGTCAGCCGCCCTCCGATTACTTTGTCGCAGAGAATTGCAGATTCAAAGCTTTATTCCAGAGGATTTCTGGAAGATTACGGCTAAATATCGCCAAGGTATTAAAGCCGTTTATGTGGCTGAAGATGGGTCAAGTCGTATTCAATCCCGTCAAAATGCTCAAAAATTGGCTGAACAAGCTAGGGCTGCTACTCATTTTGTTGAAAATTTGAGTCACCGAGAAGTCGAGAAAAACCCGCCCCCGGCATTTAAAACTTCGTCTCTCCAGCAAGAAGCTGGAAGGATTCTGGGATTGGGAAGTTCCGAGGTGATGCAACTTGCTCAAAACCTCTATGAGGCTGGGCATATTACTTATCACCGTTCAGATTCGGTGATCCCATCGCCAGAATTTGAAGGTACGGCAAGGGATTGGTTAAAACGCACAGATTCAGAAAATCTTCCGGAAACCAAAACCCAGCGCCGCGATAAAGCGGGAACCCAAGGTGGACATGAGGCGATTCGTCCAGTTGATGTCTGCATTGAGTCGGTTCCAGGGCGAGGCAATTCACTTTATCAGCTTATCCGCAATCGTGCGATCGCTAGTTTATGTAAGCCAGCGATTATTGAACAATCTGAGTTGGTTGTCTCGGCGGGTAAGGTGAAATTTGAGGCGACTGGGAAGCGGATTATTTTTCCTGGCTATGGTAAGTATTGGAATAATTTGGGAGGTGATATCTCTTTGCCTAAGCTTGAGCTTGGGCAGGAGCTAACTTTGATTGACTTGTCCACTCCGAAGGGGCAAACTAAAGCGCCCTCTCGATTCTCTGAATCCCAACTGATACAGGAGCTAGAGAAAGAGGGGATAGGGCGTCCGAGTACCTTTTCTAGTATTGTCGGGGTATTGTTGCAGCGGGGGTATGTCCGGCTTTCAAGTCGGAAGCTGATTCCTACTTCCTTGGGAAAAGAAGTCGATGAATTTCTACAGCGGGTGATTTCTCAACTCATTGAGCCAGGATTTACTCGCCAAATGGAAGAATCCTTGGATGCGATCGCTGGTGGCTCTGTGGATTGGCAGCAGTATTTGATTCAGTGGCACGAGGAAGAGTTCATACCCCTTCTAAGGAACGGAGAGCAGGTGGTGCAGCAAGAATATGCTCTGCCAGAGGATGAACTTATTGATATTAATTGCCAGTTTTGTGAAAATTCAACTCTGACCAAGCGTTATAGCAATAGTCCAAAGCTGGAGACAGATCATTATCTGGTGTGTCCAGAATGCGATTCTCCCCATTTTTGGAATGAGCAGTTAGGGGGATATCAACTTCCTCATAAACTGCGGATTATTGCAAAAGTTGAAGAGAGCAACTTGACTGAGTTTGACTGTCCGGAATGTGGTTCTAAGCTGGAAAGGCACGAATATGAGAAAAAAGGACAGACTAAGGCGATGCTTCGATGTTGGAGACGGAGTAAGCGTAAATGTTCATCTGTAGCTTTTTTCCCGTCTAAATATGGAAAAGGATGGTGGTCAAAAAAATATGGAGAGTTGTTTGATGGCGAAGAGAACTCGGTTGATTTTCAAAAATTAATTTAGTTGATTCAGGGAATTGATTTTGATAACTGGATTTTGTTCAAGCGGCGAGTGCGATATAAATGGATAATGATTCAGATGTAGTATATTACGTTGATACAAATAAAAACCCTGATGATTATTCAAGGCAGGAAATTTTAGACCTAGCATTAGGACGTGCCAAGCCTAAACCTAAGTCTAAGCCTTCTGAAAAAACGTTGATTGATGAACAAGTTGAATATCTCAATTGCGTTCGCTTTGACGTTGAGGATTGGGAGGGGTTTCGCCAAGCAGAAGACAAGATAAATAATGCTATAGGAAGTGTCAAAGCAATTAGGAATTCTAGCTCTGTTGATGACAGAAGGGAGGCGGCTCAAAAAGTTGTACAGGCGCAAGATGTTCAACAGGTAGAAGGAAAATGGTGGGAGGAATATTCTTGTCCTGCTGATAAATTAGAGTATGCACAGTCAGGATACTGGGGACTTGAGATTGAAGGCGAGGATTATATTGAAAACTCTCAGGAACAGGAATCAGTAGAGATGAGTTTTGATAAAGAGACGGCATCCCAACAGTTAGAAGATGCTGGAATGGGTGAAAAATATGTTGGCATGACAGCGGATATTCTAGAACGGAAGAGTCAAGGCAATGAACTGTCTAGTAAACAGCAAAATGCTCTGGATAAAGCTCAGGAGGTAATTGGGGATAAGCTAAATATTGAGTCGGTGGGTCAGGTAGAGGTAGGGGAACCGTCATCGGCTAGTAACGGCAGCTTTGATAAAGAGACGGCATCCAAGCAATTAGAAGATGCTGGAATGGATAGAAAATATGTTGGTATGACGGCGGATATTCTAGAGCAAAAGAGTCAAGGTAAGGATCTGTCTAGTAAACAGCAAAGAGTTTTGGATAAAGCTCAGGAGGTAATTGGGAATAAGCTAGATATTGAGTCGGTGGGTCAATCTCAGCCAAAAAAAAGGTTCTTGGAAAAAAGCCAAGAGCAATTGAGGCAGGAGACTAAAGTCAAAAAAATGGGTGCAGAGGTTTCTGCTAATGCTGAAAAGTATATGCAATACGCAAAAGAAAATGGCATAGCTCACCAGGCGGGTAGTACGGCTACCATTGAAGGGGAAAAATACACTGTTTCTGAGATTGATGGTCGGATGGCTGTCTTTAATAAAGAGACAGATTCAGAGGTTGTTAGTCAAGGGGGCGAAGTGATTAAGGCTGAGGGAGTTAATCAGCAGGATTTAGAGAATTGGCAACGTGTTGGAGAGATGGTAGATCAAGAAAGGAAAAGGAGTAAAGAGAAAGAGCAAGAGCAAGAAGAGGAAATAGAGGCTTAATAATTGTTCGGGAGTAAAACTATAGTAGCAGTTAGATAAGAAGAGGTAGCAATGTCCCAAGAAGAAATGAATAAAGAATTAGCAAAATCAATAGTTGAGGTTGCTTTAGAATTTGTTAGGGTTAGCCAAAATAGGAGTGATAGCAAGGTTGAGGTTCTTGGAAGCTGTACCTCTTTGAAAGGGAAAGTATATGATTTCATGCAGATATTGGATCGCGTCTCCATTGTTAATAAGCAGTCTCAAGGAGAAATAATTTATGATCTTAAAACAGGCGAAGTTATTAAAAATGATGAGATGACAGAGGTAGATTTGAATAATTGGCGTGAAGCTTTGGAATTGGTGGTTCCGTTATCGTGAAGCGAAAAACCACTACTAATTGGCTAATTGAAATTGATTCTGATTTTGGGAATTGGCTCATGAACAACCGATACCAATTAATGGTTAAGCGAATAAGTCGTCAATTATTATCTCAGAACAAAGTCCAAGATTCCTTTAGTGCGAGTCTAGCGGCGAGGATTATTGCCCAATTTAAATTGTTTGGAGTACAGTTGTCAGTTGCGAGGAGAAGAACCCTTAAAAGCCTTGTAAAAAAAAGATAATTGATGATAAATCGGAAAAGGAGAAGTTTCAAGATTTTAGTTAACGAAAAGAGGTACAGGATTGAAATTGTACCCCTACTTCCTGCCTCCTACTCTCTGCCTCTACTTCTCTCTTCCTTCAAATTTGGATAATTCTATTAGTGCCACTATCTCTGGAAAATCAATTAGAAGGAGTAATATTTGAGAAATATACTTATTCTTGAGAACTCTGTTGGTTCCCATTTTTTTTCGTAATTCAGAAAATTTTCTAAATTCCATAAGTCCTATTTTGTATTTTGTTCTAGTTCAAGCAGCTCATATATCTCTACATTTAATATAAAACAAATTTGAGCTAAAAGTCTATCTTCTATCTGTGGTAGATATTCGGTGTTTTTCCACCGAGATATTGTATTTCGATGTACACCTACCTCATCGGCTACATCTTGAATGGTTTTCCCTCTATTATTCGCTAAGTGCATTGCTAGATGGTTGCGAAAAGTCCAGCGTACACGAGCGTTTGTCGTTTTGTTACTTTGCTTCATTATTTGCTGCTGTACTAATAAGGTTTTTTCTGTCTCCATTGCCCATCACCACCATTATATAGAGCAAATGCACTGTTAACTAATGTTAATGCACTGTTTAAAAGTGCAAATGCACTGTTATATGGTGTATAATGAATAAAAGAAAGGGCGTCGCGGGTTGGATGCCTCACGACGCCGACCTTATATACTATTGGGATTGTAACAAATGATAAACGCTGTAGCACCTATAAACATTACATCTGAACAGATCCTGAAGGCTGCTCAAGCTATATCTCATAGCGGGTGTCTGGACATGCCGCAAGTACAAGTAGCGATCGCTCTGCAAAAGTGGTTGGAATTTCAAATAGAGGATTTTCTTGGAGATCCTGATTTTGCAACTTGGAATTTAGGGCGAAAGACTTTCCTCGAAGGTCTTTCGTCGGCATCAGGGTATAAACAAATACCTCTCCTTAATGATGAAAGCGAAGGTTCTGCTTTTGCTGAAACGGTAGTAGCAGAAGTTGGTTGATGCTCATCTTTGCCTTTTGTTGTCCGCTTTGCGATAGCGGACGACAGAGGATATTTGGTTTTTCGAGAGAGGTAATGATAATGAATTCAGATAATTCAACTGCAATGTCTAGGACGGTTGAAGTTTTAGATGGAGAATTGACAGAATCTACAGAATCTATGTTGAGCCAGGAAGAGGCTCAAGAATTGAATCAATGTCTCAAAGAGAGTTTCAGGCAAGCTCAAGACCTTTTTCGTCAATGTGCATATTATCTTCTGCAAATGGATGAACGCCAGGGGTGGAAGGCTTTAGGGTATCGTGGTTTCTCTGACTGGTTGAAGAAGGAAATTATTCCTTGTTATGGCTTGTCGGAGCGATATCTTCAGCGCTTAAAGCAGGTTGCCGCCTGGGAAAGGAATGTTATGCAACATTCCAAAGACGTGAATCCTGATTTAATTGCGGAATTGCCTGTTAGCCAACGGGTAATTATTGCTCAGATTCCCTCAATCGACAAACAAGTCGAGCTTTTAAAAGAGTGTGATCAACGAAAGAGCCAGGGAAATCCCCATACCGCATCATCTCTTAAGGATGTAGTGAAGCGCATCAAAGAGCAGGATCAGCAAGCGCATCTAGAAAAAATTCCATCAGCTTGGCAGTCTGATGAATATGAGGTAGATTTTCCTGTAACTGTATGTGGAAAGAGTTTCAATGTTATCTTCCAGTCAGCCAAATCTGACGGGGATTACTTCCATCGCTTCCAACTCGTAGGCGAAGGAGTTTCGCCTACGGGAGCAAAAACTCATTATGCTTACTTTGACGATGCTCATCAGCATGAGTCTCCCCAGGTATACATTGAGCAAGTTCTTGGTGAGATTCTCCAATCCGCTGAGGGTGCTGGGGGTGAGGGCGAAGCTGCTAGTACCAGCGCCGATGCCGATGGTGATGATGAATCTGCTGGGGGTGAGGGCGAAGCTGCTAGTACCAGCGCCGATGCCGATGGTGGAGATGATGAATCTGCTGGGGGTGAGGGCGAAGCTGCTAGTACCAGTGCCGATACCGATGGTGGAGATGATGAATCTGCTGAGGGTGAGGGCGAAGCTGCTAGTACCAGTGCCGATGCCGATGGTGGAGATGATGAATCCGCTGAGGGTGAGGGCGAAGCTGCTAGTACCAGCGCCGATGCCGATGGTGCTGAGGGTGCTGATGCTGATATTGTTGGGCGACGGGTAGTTGTGGTTTGTCCTCCAGGGTGGGTGGAAATGCCATCTGCTCCTTCGGGATACCGAGGTACGGTGCAAAGTCATATCCCCAAGAAAAAAAGTCCCAATTTGTATAAAGTTCTGCTGGATAAGTCTCCTGCACCTGGGAAACGGCGCGATGTCGCCATTGATCTCAACCGATTTCGCCTGATTCCTTTTTGCTTGGGTGATATTCAGTCAAGCCAAGATCTCCAGTTGTACTTGAGCGATACTGGAACCAGTGTAAGTATAGAGATTCAGGAATTGGATTCTTATCAGCGGCGGCAATTAGGTAAGATTCCGGAGCTTCCAAAAATCTTGAGAGAAGCTTGTGCAGAATTTTTTACCGAAGATGCAATAGCTGAATTGATCAATCTTCTTGATGTCAGTGAGGAGATTAATGAACCTGACTCTCTAATGGATTGTCAATCAGAGGAGGAATTTCGCCAGTATTTGAATTGTAAGGATTTAGGTGAGATTTGGCGAGAAATCAGGCAGTCTCAATCCCCACAAAATGACAATGTTAGTGAATTGTCCGAATTCAAAGCCAATTATCGGAAAAGGATGGATCAAGAGGCAAGTCGAAAGATATCTGCAAAGGATGAGCGAATTGCGGAGCTGGAAAAAGAAATTGCCGAATTAAGGCGTCAAATTCAAGCGAAAGAAAAGCCTGCAAGTCGTCGCCAATCTGTAAAGGCTAAGGCGAAGAAGAGTTAATTTGTGTTGTGATGAATGAACCCACTTTTGGTCTAGATGCACTAAAAGTGGGTTAGTTGTGCCTAAAGGGGGAATCTTGAATATATCGAAAGTTAAGGTGATCGCGAGTCGCCTTGTACTTTGATATAAGAATGTGTAATCAACTTGCATTGCAGACATGGCGATAGCAGATGAACAACGGCGTCAACTCCGAGAAGCATTTCGCGATCGCTTTCTGGAGGGCGAAAAATTTAGTTCAATTCGGGAGGCTCGGACTTGGGCGTCCCAGCAGGCTGGGCAAAAATTTTCGCCGGGAACCGCCGATGCTAAGGCATTAGAGGAAGTGATTGAGGAAGGATTGGTCGCGGCGGGTCGAAAACTGATACAGGATGCTGGAGATGATGCGAGAAAAGGATTTCAGGATTTAGCGGAACTGTACCAGCGCCAACCTAAATTAGGGACCCGCTCCAGTAGTAGCGTCCAGCGACAGGCTTACTCGACTCCCTTGCCCATTGCTCACTTAGCCTCAATGATGGCAGGAATAAATCAAGATCCCCAAGGAACAGTGTATGAACCCGCTGCTGGTAATGGGGCGCTGTTGATGGGAGCTGATCCAAGTAAAATCAGTGCTAATGAGATTGATCCAGATCGGACTAAGGCTTTAGCTGATCAGGGATTCGAGGTAACGACTCAAGATGCGACTACCTACAAGCCGGATCAAGAGTACGATTTCATTATCGCCAATCCTCCCTTTGGCAGTGTTCGGGATCAGGATAGTCCCAATCCAAAGGCGAAGAAGCGATGGCAAATCGGTGATTTGAATACTAGCCAAATTGACCATGCGATTTGCTTGAATTCCTTAGAGGCGCTCAAAGAAGATGGAAAAGCTGCCCTAATTATTGGCGGGATAATGGGAAATGACCCCGAACAGCGCAGCGATCGCTACAACAGCTTGGCGAATCGGGGATTTTTTAAAGAACTCTACGACAATTACAACGTAACCGATCACATTTCAATATCTGGCGATTTGTACTCGCGCCAGGGGGCAGGGTTTCCAGTCGATTTGATTGCTATCGACGGGCGAGGGAAAAGCGATCGCTCCTATCCAGCGGCGGATGTCCCCCCGGTTTACTACAGTTTTGATGAGCTAGAAAACGAGGTTTTGTCACGTTATGTATCTTCAGAGCCAGCCAAATTACTGGATGCCAATCGAGGAACAGATCACACCAGAGATGCCGATGCTGCACTTCTGGACAGCCGTGGAAGTTCCTCAAGAGATGCAGGAGATTCCCTCGATAGGGGAGTATCTGCAACTACTGGGGTTGAGGGTAGCCTGGTTGATACGCCAAGAACCAATGGAGGACGCACAGCGGATAATTCGGGAGGAAATGCCTCCCTTGATGCGGGACGGAATCCTGAACGTATTGAAAATGCCCTTAGCGTCGGACATCAACGAGGTAGCCGAAGCTTGGGCGAAGGCGCTAGTGATCGACAATCCGGAGATTCGCAATCATCTGGGACTGTATTGGAGAGTGGACTTTCCAGCCCCAGTGCTGACCAACCCGAACCAGATCGTCAAGGCGAAGGGGCTGATTCAGACTTTGAGTCTAGCCGAATGGCTGGGGCAGATGAGAGCAACGCCAATCGAGTTTTAGGTTCGCGTCAATCTCAGGTACAAGTACAAGACCAACAAGGAGAAAATAAAATGAGCGAAGAATTACAAGTTCCTTACCAGCCCTTTAGTCAGGGAAAGCGTTTGAACTCTTTGGTTCCCAAAAATATGGCAGCAGGAATTCATGGTTCCTTAGAGCGAGTTCAGGAGAGGCATGGTGATATTGATGATTATGTTGCCAATGAGATGGGATGGTCCAAAGAAGAACTGCACGATAAGTTAAGTGCGGAGCAAACCGATGCCGTCGCACTGGCTTTAAACAATTTTGAACATGGTGCAGAAACCATCTTGGGGGACATGACAGGGGTTGGTAAGGGACGTGTTGTTGCTTCGATGATTCGCAAAGCAAAACAAGAGGACTTGACTCCTGTCTTTGTAACAGAAAACCCGAACTTGTATCGGGATATGCTTAGGGATTTACAAGATATAGGAGAGGAAATTAATCCGTATTATACGGATTCACAATTGAGGCTTGATACAATTGATGGGGGAGAAATTAAATATTCTTCGGCACAGCACAAACAGGAAGAAGCAGAGATTCTTAAGAATAAAGATTTAGGGGATAAGGATGCAATCTTTACTACCTATTCTCAAATGCAGACTGTTGGTGGTAAAGAACCAGATAGGCGGCAAATATTACGCGATTTCGCCCCCAACAGTTTTTTGATTATGGATGAATCTCACAATGCAGGAGGAAGTGGTGGGGGTGCAGAAAGTTTAGTTGGTAAAAATGGAATACCTAATCGGGCTGGCTTTACTCGTGAGCTTAAGTCCATGGCGGCGAGGTCATTTTCGTCTAGTGCTACCTATGCGAAGAATCCCGGTGTCATGGATTTATACAGCGGTACGGATATGAAGAAAGCCGTCGAGAATGTCGATAGTTTGGTTGGTATTGTTCAGGATGGCGGCATTCCCATGCAGCAAGCTCTGGCTTCGCAGTTGAGCGAGGCAGGGCAGTATGTGCGCCGGGAACGGTCTTATGAAGGCGTGGATTTTGACAATAAAATCTTCCCTACTGATCAGCAGATGACCAATGATGAAGCTGAAATCATGCAGGGAATCATGCAGTTTGATCGGGCTAAGGATCGTGCTATTGGGTCAATAGATAAGGAATTAAAAGCAAATGCTCAGGAGTTGACCCGTGATGGCTCAACGGGATTAGCTGGTGCTGAGAGTGTTAATTTTACTTCTTTGATGCATAATTACCTCGATGCATCCAACCTTGCTAAAAAGACTCAAGGTGCAATTGATTTGGCTTTAGAGTCAATCGAGAATGAGGAGAAACCAATTCTGACTGTTTCCAATACAATGGGCAGTTTCTTGGAGCAGTATGCTGAAGATAATATGTTAGAGCCAGGGGAGGTTATCGATGCCGATTTTGGCGATATGCTTGAGCGCTATCTAGAGCGAAGCAGGGAAGTTATTATTCGGGATCATACTGGTGGAAGCAGTCGGCGGCGATTAACAGATGAGGAGTTAGGGGAAAAAGCGTTAGATTTGTATAACGAGACTCTGGAGAAGATTAGAGATTGTGATTTTAGTCGGGTTCCAGTTTCTCCGATTGATAATATTCGTTTTCAGCTTGAAGAGAAAGGATTTAAAACTGGAGAAATTACAGGGCGCAGCGATCGCGTGGAGTATGAGCGCAATAAGGAAGGAGAGCTTGTCGGACGCTACGCCAAGCGCTCTGGGGCTGAAAACTCCAGGGCGGGGAAAGCCCAGGCTGTCGATAGTTTCAATTCAGGGCAAACTGATGCTCTGGTACTGAACCGTTCTGGTGCGACGGGCATTTCTTTGCACTCCTCGGAGAAATTTGATGACCAAAAGCGGCGGCACATGATTTGTGTGCAGCCGGAGCGTGATGTAAATCAAACAATGCAAATGTTTGGTCGAGTGCATCGAACGGGTCAGGTCAATGCCCCAAAAATCACGATTGGTGCTGGGGATAACCCTAGTGAGAAGCGGACTATGGCGGTTTTGATGGGGAAACTGGCGAGTCTGAATGCAAATACTACGGCTAGCCGGGAAGGGCAAATTGAATTCGATGCAACAGATTTTCTGAATGAGCTTGGGGATAAGGTCGTTGCAGATATTGTGGGCGAAAATTTCGAGTTAGATAGTAAACTGGATTTCCCGATTAAAGATGAATTAGAAGGAACTGCGCGGCGAGTGACGGGGAGAATGGCTCTCTTGCCTCTGCAAGAGCAAGAAGAGTTAATGTCAACGATTGAGGACGAGTATAACGAATCCTTAAATCGAGAAATTGCTATGGGGAGAAATCCTCTTAAGGCTGAGTTTTTGGATCTAGATGCTCGGACAATAGCGTCTGTGGAGGTCACACCACCAGATAAGAATTCAAACAGTCCATTCACTGATGCGGTTATTTTTGATGTGATGGATGTTAAGAAGAGGTCACAGCCTCTAACAACGCTAGAAGCAATGAATACGGTTCGTTCAGAGTTAGGATTAGATCCGGTTTCCGATTTAGAGGAATTTAATCCTTCTGACTTGAAGATGGAGGGACAGAGGCAAAGCCAGGACTTGCAGGATAAAATTGAAGACTTGGCGGAAGACTGGAAGAATAAGCGAAGTGGCTTATTCAAAACTGAAGAAGCTCGTCAAAGATTTGAAGATACGATTGATAAGCATGAGAAAATTGTTTCCGACATAATTGATGATTTTCCGGTTGGGGAAACGGTTCGGTTAAAAACTCCTGAAAGTTCAGTGTACTATGGGGTTATCTCTCAACATAAATCCTCGGCAAAAGAAGGTAAAGATAATCCTGTTTCTCCCTCGAAGTGGAAGGCGAATATTTTGTTGGCGGATCAAGCCAGAGAAATTTCGCTTCCCCATTCTAAGATAGCCAAGCGAGATTATGAACTTACCGCACAAGATACAGAAGATTTTGAAGATAAAGAAATTTATTCGCTGTTTGACGAACGTCAGGGATCTAGTCGTGAATTGCGGGGGATGTTTCGGGGAAATTTAGTCCGGGCGGCAGAGAAGCATCTTTCGGACGGAAAAATGGTGAATTTTGCTGATGCCAATGGTGAGATCCAGCAAGGGTTGTTGATGGACAAAAAATTTGATCTTGCTGAATCATTAGAGACAATGCCTGTTCGGTTTTCTAGTGCCGAAAAGGTTGAGCAATTTACCCGCGATTATGGACTGTCTGTTCACAGTAGAAACGAGAATTTTAGCTTGGATTATAATGATTCTGCTCAAGAATTTGTAATGTCTACTCCCAAATCTAAGAGTCAGGGTGGGGAATTTTATCTTGATCAGAAGCTATTGGATGCGGCTGGAGGTGGAGAATTTTATTCCATTGGGCAGTCGATGGAGCTGGGATTCACTGCCGATCACATGGAAGCGGTGTTCGAGCGAATGGAGCAAAAAGGTGGTTTATATGCTGTAGGAGATGATATTCCTCTGGCGCGAGAGATGATGGGGGAACAATTACCAGATTTAAGTAGCCTTGATCCGGCGTCACTGGAAGAAAAACGACAGCAAGCACAAGCTGAAGCTGTTGAGGCGGCGATGCTTGAAGCGGCACAAGAGCAGAGGGAACTTGAGTCAGAAGAGGTAGAGGTAGAAGAAGAACAGGTAGAAGAGGAAGATATTTCTAGTCGGGTGCAAGAAGTCATTGCCCGTAATCGAGAATTTGATCAGCGTCAGGGGCAGCAAGAGCAAGAGGAAATTACTGAAGCTGAAGCTCAAGATGAAGGCGAAGGTGAAGGCGATCGCGAACAAGATCAGCAACTTTTGGATGAGTTTTTTGAGGAAGAAAATGAAGACTTAGAGCCGTCCGAAGTAGCAGAAGACTTAGCCGAGGATATTCTTAGCTCTGGGGATAATGATGTTGTTTTAGAGGGGCAGTCGTTATCGCCGTTAGAAAATGATGCTGTTTTAGGGGGACAGTCATTATCGCTGTCAGAAAATGATGCTAAGACTTCTACATTATTGAATGAGGACGAGCTTATTCGAGAAGCTGCTGAGGCTTGGCGATCCGTCGAGAGAGATAGACAAGAGGGTGAAGTTCTGGATGAGGATGACGAATTTGATCAAGGGGGAAGGCAGTTAGAGGGAGAGTTCAATGATGATGTAGAGTTAGAGCAGTACGTTGAGGCAGCAGAGGTGAATTCTGCCAGGGCGGATGAAGTGGCTGAAGCTTGGCAGGCTGATAGCCTTCAATCCGAGGAGCAAGAGGTTATTGAAGCCCTGAATGAGAATGAGGATGAACTTGTACAGGAAGGGCAGGAAGGCGGAGAGCCAGAACCGTTGCCTTCAGAGTTGGAGGTGCGATCGCGACAAGAAAGTGAGCGTGAACCTTCTGATACCATTAATCGTATTAATGTTGGTGCTGAGTCTGGGACTTCCGTCGAGGATACTGAAGTCTTAGATGAGGATGAGCTTGTTCAAGTCCAGGAGGGAGAAGAGTTAGCGGAGGAATTTAATCAATTTGATGAGCGGTACGTTGAGGCGGAGGCGAACGCTGCCAGGGCAGATGAAGTAGCTGAAGCTTGGCAGGCTGAATCCGTCAAGGAACAGGAGGATGCTGAAGTCGATGCTGAAGCCTTAGATGAGGATGAGCTTGTTCAAGTCCAGGAGGGAGGAGAGTTAGCGGAGAAATTTAATCGATTTGATGAGCGGTACGCTGAGGCAGAGGCGAACGCTGCCAGGGCAGATGAAGTAGCTGAAGCTTGGCAGGCTGAATCCGTCAAGGAACAGGAGGATGCTGAAGTCGATGCTGAAGTCTTAGATGAAGATGAGCTTGTTCAAATCCAGGAGGGAGAAGAGTTAGCGGAGGAATTTAATCGATTTGATGAGCGGTACGCTGAGGCAGAGGTGAACGCTGCCAGGGCAGATGAAGTGGCTGAAGCTGTGCGAGAGGGTACTGATGATCTCACTAGCACTCCAGAGGTTAAAGCGGCTGAGGCTGATATGCAAATACAAAATGAGGAAGATGAGGTTGGTGATCGCGACAAGGTAGAAAGTGCAGAGTTAGATTCTCCGGATTCAGATCAAGAGGAAGATGGACGTGAACCCGCCGGTGCCAATCGTACTGAAGAGGCTGATGTCAGTGCTGAGATTTCTGATAAATCTGCATTGGGTGAAGATCAACTTCAGCAACTTCAGCAGCAGCGGGTCGATGAGGTTGCACCGACCGTCTTAAAGCATCTTCAGGAGTTTGTTGAAGATGATTTTTACCAAGGAAGTCACCACACTGCCAACTGGGATGAAGAGAATCAGCGGCTAACGGTTGCCGATAATCAATCGGGTGAGAAGGTATTGGATGCTTCTAGGAATCTAGATGGTTCCTGGAAAGATGTTGGAAGCAATTTAGATGATAAAAACCTCGACCATTTTCAGAAATTAGCTGATCGACATCAATCTATTGAGGCTGATAAA
>Ga0207419_1001596_pt1 | contig 16548 bp, 15 predicted proteins | sample ElkSloMetagenome_4_FD_184723 | JGI IMG/M metagenome (GOLD analysis project Ga0207419, IMG submission 184723) | Hot spring microbial communities from Elkhorn Slough, Monterey Bay, USA - MD2A (version 2) | ecosystem: Environmental > Aquatic > Marine > Intertidal zone > Estuary: Microbial mat ...
CATTACTGCAAGGTGGACCATAAACCCGTGCCCATCGACGGCAGCAGTTTCAGCATGGCCGAGGTGCCGGGACTTCGCTTCACCGCCGTACCCCTGTCCAGCAAGGCCCCGCCCTACTCGCCCCATCGCCATGATCCCCACCCGGGGGATAACATCGGCCTGGAGGTGGAGGACATCACCAGCGGCAAGCGGCTGTTCTACGCCCCCGGGCTCGGCGAGATCGAAGCCCACCTGATGGAGATCATGGCCCGCGCCGATTGCCTGCTGGTGGACGGTACCTTCTGGCGCGAGGACGAGATGCTGCACGCCGGGGTGGGCAAAAAACTCGCCCGGGACATGGGCCATCTGCCCCAGTCCGGCGACGACGGTATGCTGGCCGCGCTCAGGCAATTCCAGCGGCCCCGGAAAATCCTGATTCATATCAACAATACCAATCCCATCCTGGATGAGGACTCCCCCCAGCGGGCCGCCGTGGAGGCCGAGGGCGTGGCGGTGGCCTTCGACGGGATGGACATCACCCTGTAGAGGAGGAGACGGCGCCATGGGCAGCGACGCCGCATGGTCCCGGGAAGAATTCGAGCAACAGCTCCGGGCCTATGCCGATCATTACCATATCCATCATCCCTTCCAGGTGGCCATGCACGAGGGGCGCCTGAGCCGCGAGCAGATCCAGGGCTGGGTGGTGAATCGTTTCTATTACCAGATCAGCATTCCCCGCAAGGACGCCGCGATTCTCGCCAACTGCCCGGATCGGGAGGTACGCCGTCGCTGGGTTCAGCGTATCGTCGACCACGACGGTCATGCGGGCGAGGAAGGCGGTATCGAGGCCTGGATCAGGCTGGGCGAGGCCTGTGGCCTTGAGCGCGAGGAGATCGTATCGCTCAGGCGGGTGTTGCCCGGGGTGCGCTTCGCGGTGGACGCCTACGTGAACTTCGCCCGTCAGGCGCCGTGGGAAGAAGCCGTGGCCTCCTCCCTCACCGAATTGTTCGCCCCCACCATCCATCGCCAGCGGCTGGCGGGCTGGCCGGATCAATATCCCTGGATCGAGGACTCGGGCCTGCAATACTTCCGTAACCGCCTCACCGAGGCCCACCGGGACGTGGAGCACGGCCTGCAACTGACCCTGGAGCTGTTTCGCACCCGCGCCCGGCAGCAGCGGGCGCTGGAGATCCTGCGCTTCAAGCTGGAGGTGCTGTGGACCATGCTGGATGCCATGCACATGGCCTATGTGGCCGCTATGCCGCCGTTTTTCACCGTGGAGCGAAGCTCATGAGTGTGCCCGCCGGAAAACTCGACCTGGTGCCGGGTCATCGTTTCCAGTACGAGGAGGCCCAGCAGGCCCATGTGCTGCTCTATCCCGAGGGCATGGTGAAGCTGAACGACAGCGCCGCCGAGATCATCAAGCGCTGCGACGGTAGCCACACCGCCGAGGAGATCATCCAGAGCCTGGAGACCCAGTTTCCGGGGGTGGATCTGGCCGACGATGTGCGAGCGCTGCTGGAGCAGGCCCATGACCGGGGCTGGATCCATGGCCGTTAGCGGGCCGCTGTGGCTGCTGGCGGAACTCACCTACGCCTGTCCGCTACAGTGTCCCTACTGCTCGAACCCGGTGGATTTTCACCGCTACCGGGATGAACTGGACACCGAAACCTGGGTGCGGGTCCTCAGCGAGGCCCGCCGCATGGGCGCCGCGCAACTGGGCCTGTCGGGGGGCGAGCCGCTGGTGCGGCGGGATCTGGAGACCATCATCGCCGAGGCCCGCCAGCTCGGCTACTACAGTAACCTCATCACCTCCGGGGTGGGCATGGACAAGGCCCGGGTGGCGGCCTTCCGGGAGGCGGGACTGGATCATATCCAGGTGAGCTTCCAGGCCAGTTCCCGGGAACTGAACGACCTCATCGCCGGTACCGATGCCTTCGAGCACAAGCTCGCCATGGCCCGGGCGGTGAAGGCCCACGGCTATCCCATGGTGCTCTGCTTCGTGTTGCACCGGCAGAATATCGATCAGGTGGATCAGGTACTGGAACTGGCCAGCCGGCTGGAGGCCGACTACGTGGAACTGGCCACCACCCAGTACTACGGCTGGGCGCGCCTGAACCGGGATCAGCTGCTGCCCACCCGCGAGCAACTCCAGCGCGCCGAGGCGGTGGCCCACGATTACCAGGAACGGTTTCGTGGGCGCATGAAGATCTACTACGTGGTGCCGGACTACTACGAGAACCGTCCCAAGGCCTGCATGAACGGCTGGGGGAGTATCTTCCTCACGGTGGCCCCGGATGGCACCGCCCTGCCCTGCCATGCCGCCCGCCAGTTGCCCGGACTGGAATTCCCCAACGTTCGCGACCATGATCTCCAAAAGATCTGGTACGACTCGCCGGCCTTTAACCGGTTTCGGGGCTTCGACTGGATGCGCGAGCCCTGCCGGAGTTGTCCGGAGCGGGAGAAGGATTTCGGGGGCTGTCGCTGCCAGGCTTACATGCTCACCGGGGACGCCGCCAACACCGACCCGGTGTGCGAGTTCTCTCCCCATCGGGAGGTGGTGGACGAGGCCATCCGGCAGGCCGAGACAGCCCATGCCGGGGAAACCCGGCCGCTGGTGTTTCGCAACCCCCGCAACGCCCGGGCGTTCAGTGAAGAATCCCCGGCGGATTGAGCGTCCGCCGGGGTAATCCCGGGGACTCAGTCCCGCAGCGCCACCGCATGGTGGGCGATATGCTCGCCGATGAAGCTGGCGATGAAAAAATAGCTGTGGTCGTAGCCTTCCCGGCGATGCAGGGTCAGCGGGTAGTTCACCTCGTGGCAGGCCGCCTCCAGTAACTCCGGCTTCAGTTGCTCGCTGAGAAACTGATCATCCAGGCCCTGATCCACCAGCAACGGCAACCGGGTTGCGGTGCGCTTGACGAGTTCGGTGGCGTCGTACTCCGCCCAGAGGTTGCGGTCCTCACCCAGATAGCCGCTGAAGGCCTTCTCGCCCCAGGGGCACTGCATGGGCGCGCACATGGGGGCCAGGGCGGACAGCGAGGCGTAACGGTCCGGATTCTTGAAGGCGATGGTCAAGGCCCCGTGGCCACCCATGGAATGGCCGCTGATGCCGGCCCGGCTGGTATCCAGGTGGGGAAACTCGCGGGTCAGCAGGGCGGGCAGTTCCTCCACCACGTAGTCGTACATGCGGTAGTGCTTCGACCAGGGCTCGCGGGTGGCGTTGAGGTAGAAGCCCGCGCCGCTGCCAAAGTCGTAGGCCTCGTCCTCGCCGGGCAGATACACGTTGCGCGGGCTGGTGTCCGGGCAGACGATGGCGATACCCATCTCCTCGGCGTAGCGGTGGGCGCCGGCCTTCTGGTTGAAATTCTCGTCGGTGCAGGTGAGCCCCGACAGCCAGTACAGCACCGGCACCTTGGTGCGCTCGGCCTGGGGGGGCGTGTAGACCGCAAACACCATATCGCAGTCGCAGGCCTCCGAGCGGTGTCGGTAGCGGGTATGCCAGCCCTCGAAGCTGCGGTTGCGGGAGACGATCTCCAGTGACGACATCTGACCTCCTCAGTACAGGATCACGCTACGGATCACCTTGCCCTCGTGCATCAGCTCGAAGGCGGTGTTGATCTCATCCAGGGGCATGGTCCTGGTGACCATTTCATCGATCTTGATTTCCCCGCCCAGGTAACGTTCCACGTAATCGGGCAACTGGCTGCGACCCTTCACGCCGCCGAAGGCGGTGCCCCGCCAGACCCGCCCGGTGACCAGCTGGAAGGGCCGGGTGGATATCTCCTGGCCGGCGCCGGCCACGCCGATGATGGTGGACTCGCCCCAGCCCTTGTGGCAGCACTCCAGGGCCTGGCGCATGAGGTGGATGTTGCCCACGCACTCGAAGGAGTAGTCCACGCCACCATCGGTCATGTCGACGATCACCTGCACGATGGGGTCCGAGTGGTCCTTCGGGTTCACGCAGTCGGTGGCGCCCAGCATTCTCGCCATCTCGAACTTGTCGGGGTTGATGTCCACCACGATGATGCGGGAAGCTTTCGCCATCACCGCGCCCTGCACCACCGACAACCCGATGCCACCGAGACCGAACACCGCCACCGTGGAACCCGGCTCGACCCTGGCCGTGTTCAGCACCGCGCCGATGCCGGTGGTGATGCCGCAGCCCAGCAGGCAGACCTTGTCCAGCGGGGCGGACTGGTTGATTTTGGCCAGCGAGATCTCCGGCAGCACCGTGTACTCGGAAAAAGTCGAGGTGCCCATGTAGTGGTGGATCATCTGGCCGTTCTTCGAGAAGCGGCTGGTGCCGTCCGGCATCAGGCCCTTGCCCTGGGTGGCGCGGATGGCCTGGCAGAGGTTGGTCTTGCCGGACTTGCAGAACTTGCACTCGCCGCATTCCGGGGTGTAGAGGGGAATCACGTGGTCACCCGGCGCCACCGAACTCACGCCCGGCCCCACCTCCTCCACGATGGCGCCGCCCTCGTGGCCGAGGATGGCGGGGAACAGGCCCTCCGGATCGTCGCCGGAGAGGGTATAGGCGTCGGTGTGGCAGACCCCGGTGGCCACCACCCGGATCAGTACCTCGCCCGCTTTCGGGCCTTCCAGATCCACTTCCTCCACGGACAGCGGTTTGCCTGCCTCCCAGGCGACGGCGGCGCGGGTTTTCATGGGATGGACTCCTGTGGTCTTCGCGTTGTCCGGTTGCACCGGAAATATAGCACGGCGGGAAGCCCCCGTCCGGGGCTGGGAGCGTCAATCCGGGGCGGCCGGATGGGTGCGCAGTTCCACCACCCTGTCACCTGTGGCGCGGGCATCGTCGGGATCATGGGTGACCATCAGGGTGGGGATGCCCCGGTTGCGGGCGTGGTCGAAGACGAAGGCCCGGAAGCGCGCCCGGGTGATAGCGTCGAGCCTGGAGAAGGGCTCGTCCAGCAACAGCACCCGGGGTTCGGCCAGCAGGGTGCGCATCAGCGCCACCCGCGCCCGCTGTCCACCGGACAGGGTGGCCGGGTCGCGTGCCTCGAAACCGGCCAGCCCCGCCTCCTCCAGGGCCGCCGAGATCCGCGCCCGGCGTTCGGCGCCGCGGCTATGGGGCGACAACCCGAAGGCCAGGTTGTCCCCCACCGACAGGTGCGGAAACAACAGATCGTCCTGGAACAAAATTCCCACCCGGCGCCGTTCGGGGGCGAGCCCGGTGATCTCGGTGTCGTCCACGGTCACCCGGCCGCGGGCCGTGAAGGCCGGTTCCAGGGTGCCGCAGATGAACGCCAGCAGGGTGGATTTACCCACCCCGCTCTCGCCCATGAGGGTCACCACCTGGGTGGGTTCGATATGCAGGGTGAGGTTCTCGATGAGCGGCGTCCGGCCGAGATACAGGCTCACGCTCTGCAGGCGCAAGTCGCTCATCGCCCCACCTGCAAGCCCCGGCGGTGGCGAAACAGCATCGCCGGCAGCCCCTGGGCCAGGGCGAAGGCGATGAACGGCAGGCCCATCTGCAACACCGCGTAAACCCCCATGATGCGCCGATTGCTGCCCGCCGAGAGTGCCACCGCCTCGGTGGTGAGGGTGGGAAAGCGTCCGCCCCCGGCGAACAGGGTCGGCAGATACTGGGCCACGCTCACCGCGAACCCCACCGCCAGCGCCACCAGCACCGGGCGCAGCAGCATGGGCAGCCGCACCCGCCAGAACACCCCGTTGGCGCTGGCCCCCAGACAGCGGGCGCTGCGGGCGTAGCGCTCGTCGAAGGCCCGGTACGGATCGGCCAGGGACAGGAACACATAGGGCAGCACGAACAGCAGATGACTCCAGAGCAGGGCTACCCAGCGCCCGTCCAGCCCCACCCCCACCAGCAACACCTGGATCCCGAACAGGAACGCGATCTGCGGGATCAACAGGGGCAGATACAGGAGCCACAGGGCTCGCACGGTGGGACGCCGGCCCGCCCGTACCTCGTGCTCCAAACAACCCAGCACCAGCACCAGCGCCACTATCGATGCCGCCAGCCCCACGCTGAGGGTGTTCCAGAGAGGCAGCAGAATATCGTCGGTGTGGCGTAGCCACTGTTCGAGGCTAAAGCTCGCCGGCAACACATCCGGATAACGCCATAGCCTCGCCACCGACCACAATGCCATGGCCAGCAGGCTTCCCAGGGTCAGGGTGAAGCAGCCTCCCAGCGCACCCAAACTCAGGCCGCGTAGCCAACCGTCCCGTAGGCCCCGACCGCCCCACCGGATCCAGTGTCGCCCCAGATCCCGGCCGAGCCGTTCCAGACCGCACCAGATCAGCATGGCCAGCGCCACCACGCCCAGTTGCAGCATGGCGCCGGCCGAGGCCATGAAACGCAGCGCCAGATCCGGCTCGTTGAACCAGCGCAGCAATTGCACCGACAGCGGCGCCGGGGTGGTGGGACCCAGCACCAGCGCCATCTCCACCGAGGCACAACTGTAGGCCAGCACCGCGAACACCGGCAGACGCAGTTGCGGATAGAGTTGCGGGAACACCGCCTTCAGCCAGCCGCTGGTGCGACCGTAGCCGAGGCTCGCCGCCAGTTGCCGCAGCGCCGTGGCATTACTCTGGTTCAGCGCCGCCAGGGTCATCAGGAACAGAAACGGCGCCTCCTTCAGCACCAGCCCGAGCATCAGGCTCAGGCCCCAGGAATCGTGGACGATCAGCCAGTCCGGCGGACGCTGGAAGCCGGTCAGCGGCGCAAGCAGCCTCAGCAGCCAACCCGAGGGCGTGAGCAGAAAAGCCAGGCCGAAAGCCACCGTCACATGGGGCACCGCCAGCAGTGGCGACAGCAACCGGCTCAGCCAGCGAAACCAGCGGGTGCCGTGCCAGGCGGCGCAGAACACTGCCACCAACCCCAGCGACAGGAGCGTGCTGCCGAGCCCCACAGTGAGCGACAGCCGCACCCCCTCGCCCACTCCGGGTGTGGCGAACAGGGTTCGCCAGGGCGCAAGGCCGAGCGCCTCGCCGCCCAGCGCCGGCAGATAACCGAAGGCTGGCAGCAGAGTACCCAGCAGGCCCGCCGCCAGTGGCCCCAGCAGCAGCCCCAGGGTCAGCGCCGGGAACAGTCCCAGCGGCCCCCGCCGCGCCCGGGCGTCTGACCCAACCTGAAGACTGGCGGCGGACTCAGTTCCCCGCGCCATAGCGAGATTGCCAGAGCGCCTCCACGGCTTCCATCCAGGACGGGTGCGGTTCCGGCAGGGGTGTGCCCAGTTCCTCCGGGGAGAGGGTGGCGATGCCGAGATCGATCATCTCGAAGCGCGCCCGCTCGGCCGGCGGTAGCGCATCCAGGTCCAGCACCGTGAAATCGCCCCAGTGTTCCGGGTCCAGCTTGCGCGCCTGGGCCTCGGGGGATAACAGGAAATTGGCCAGTACCCGGGCGCCGGCCTTATGGGTGGCATTGTAGGGAATGGCCACGAAGTGGGTGTTGCCGATGGTGCCGTCCTCCAGCACGAAGGTGCGGATGGTGTCCGGTAACTCGCCCTGGCTGATGGCCGAGGAGGCCTCCGGCGGATGGAAGGACAGCGCCATGTCCACCTCGCCGTCGGCCAGCAGCCGGCGCTGGGCCGGGCCGTTCTGGGGAAACGCCCGACCGCCGCGCCACAGGTGGGGGTGAAGCTCATCCAGATAATCCCACAGGGGCGCGGTGACGGCCTCCACATCGGCTTGATCGGCGGGTGTCTGGAGGATGTCGGGGTCGTCCAGTAGACCGATCAGCGCTTGCTTGAGAAAAGTCGAGCCCAGAAAATCCGGCGGCTGGGGATAGGTAAAACGCCCCGGATTGGCCTTCGCCCAATCCCTCAGCGCCGCCATGGTGCGGGGGAACTCGTCCACCGTGGCGGTATCGACCATGAACACCAACTGGGCTATGCCCCAGGGCGCCTCCAGGCCTGCCACGGGAATGGTGAAATCCACCAACACGGTGGGTTTGCCCGCCTCGTCCACATAGTGATAGTTGGGAAGACTCCCGGTCCAGGGGCCGAACAGCAGGTCGTTGGCCTTCATGGCGGCGAAGTTCTCGCCGTTGATCCACACCAGATCCACCGAGCCTTCGCTGTCGCGCCCGGCGGCCTTCTCGGCCAGCACCCGGGCCACCACCTCGGCGGTGTCGGCCACCTTCACATGACGCACCGTGACACCGAAGCGATCACTCACGGTGTCGGCCACCCAGTCGATGTAGTCGTTGATGCGCTCGTCGCCGGCCCAGGCGTTCCAGTACACGGTCTGGCCACGGGCCTCGGCCAGGGTGTCCTCCCAATCGTCGGCCCGGAGAAGGCCGGCGAACAGGGTCAGGGCGAGGGCAAATAGTCGCATGGATTGTGAGGCTCCTGGTGGGGGATTCGGACGTTTAGAGAAAGATTCTACGTCCGGGTGCCCCGCCTGGATGCGAAAACCGCCGCCGGGGAATCAGCCCTGCAGTAGATCGGTGAGGGCGTTGTGGTTCAGCCACTCGTCGCGCACCCGGGTGACGGTGTCGGGGTGTAGATAATCGTCCACCCGACCGGCCACATGGCGCACCAGCGCGGGCTCGCTCAGTTCCGCCGACCAGTCCTCGGTGGAAGCCTGGCGGTGTTTGGCGTCCTTCAGGGCCGCCCGCGACTGCACCCGCCATTTGGCGCACCAGGTCACCGACCACAGCCACATGACCCGCCGCAGCGGCAACAGCCAGGGCCGCGAGGCCTCGGCCAGTTCGGTGGGCATCCGCTCCAGCCAGCGCCGGTAGAAGGCGGCGATCTGCTCGATATCCAGTACCGAATAGGTGGCCACATCCCAGGTGGTGGAGGTATACAGGGTAGCATGGGCCAGATCCAGACCGGGCAGACCATAACGGGCCTTTTCCAGATCCACCAGGTAGGCCTTGCCCTCCGGGGTACCGAGGAAATTGCCCGGATGGGCATCGAAACTGATCAGCACCGACGGCGGATGATAAGGCATGGAGACCATCTCCCGGGCGCTGGCGATCTCCCGGCGGATTTCTCGCTGGGCGTCCGGATGTAGCCCCGCCCGTTTCAGGTATTCGGCCTGGGCCAGCACCTCGTTCACAGTGTCGGCCACCGGGTTGGCGGGATGTTTCAGGGGTGGGCGCTCGGCTTCCGGGGGAAGCGGTAAACCATGGATGGCCGCCAGCGCATCGGCCAGTGGATACAGGCCGACGGGGAGTTGCAGCACCTCGCCAGGAATTTCATCCACCACCAGCGCCCCCATGGGCAGATCCTCGCCCGGTTCCAGCACCCCGTGCAGGCGCGGCGTGTGGCCGCTGGGCGCGGTTCGCCGGAAGCAGTGGGCCTGGTAGTGCAGGTTGATTGTTGCCGATAAACCCAGTTGACTCTGTTTGGGCAGGCGTAGCAGCAGACCGGTATCGCGGATACGGATATGGTCATGGGCCAGACCGGTGGAGGGCAGGGACTCCAGAACCGGATCGCCATCCAGGGGAAGGGAAGTAGCTTGCAGGCGTCGCCTTAGGGTGGGCAACAGCTTGTCCATGGGCATGGTATCCGGGCGGGGTAACAACTGAGGAGGCGCGGTGGTTAGTGTGAGCGCGCCGGTTGACAACCCTATTTAACAAATAATTTCCGGTCCGGTGGCGTGTTCCGTCGGAATTTCACTTATCTTAACACTTTTCCGTGGGTGCTTCGCCAAGCCCGGGTCGGCCCCGAAACCGACGATCCCGCCAGCAGGCGGGATCGCGAGGTAGTCAGACAGTCACATGGGTTGAGCGGAAATTCAGGCGACCATCACGGCTTTCTTGAGCTTCTTGATGGCGCCGTTCTCCAGTTGCCGGATCCGCTCGGCGGATACCCCATACTCGGTGGCCAGTTCCTGCAGGGTGGCCTTCTCCTCGTGCAACCAGCGACGCTCGACGATGTGACGACTGCGTTCGTCCAGATCCTCCAGCGCATCGGCGAGCCGGCCCCGGGTCTGGTCGCCCCAGTCCTCCTCGCTCAACTGGGCCAGCGGATCGTTGCTGGTGTCACTGAGGTAGGCCGAGGGCGAGAGGCCGCCGCCCTCGTTGAAATCGTCGTTCTCCGGATCCGGATCAAAGGAGATATCCTGACCGCTCAGCCGGGACTCCATCTGAAGTACCGTTTCCGGGTTCACGCCCAGATCCTCGGCCACCGCTTCCACCTCCCCGGTATTCATCCAGCCCAGACGCTTCTTGGCGCTACGCAGGTTGAAGAACAGCTTGCGCTGGGCCTTGGTGGTGGCCACCTTGACGATACGCCAGTTCCGCAGGATGTATTCCTGAATCTCGGCGCGGATCCAGTGCACGGCAAACGACACCAGCCGCACGCCGTGGTCCGGATCGAACCGCTTCACGGCCTTCATCAGGCCCACGTTGCCTTCCTGGATCAGGTCGCCCAGCGCCAGCCCATAGCCCTGGTAGCCCCGGGCGATATGCACCACGAAGCGCAGATGTGCCAGGATCAGACCGCGGGCGGCCTCCAGATCGTTATGCAGACGCAAACGGCGCGCCAGGGCCTGTTCATCGTCGGCCTCCAGTACCGGAATACTGTTCACGTACTGGACATAGGCATCCAGACTATCGACCGGAACCAGCAAGTTAGAGGTTTTGGCGACTAAGGCTGTACTCATGGAAAACCTCGTAGATGCAACCGACAGTTAAATTTCCTACCAACTAAATGGGGGCGTTAAACCGGTTTTCAAGCCCTGATTGATAACGATCGTTGGCTTTTTCATCTCGATCGGGCCTGACTGTCGGCAGGTTAGCTAAATTGAGACCACCAACTCAACCGCCGGTTCCGCATTCTGCTCAGCGATCGAACAACCAGCGCAATAGCGCATTTTGCACCTCGGTGCCGCTGCCCTGATCCACACCCGGCGCGTTATGCAGGCTCACCACCACCAGTCGTCGTCCGCTGCGGGTGGTCAAAAATCCCGCCATGGCCCGGACGTTGTCGAGCGTGCCGGTCTTGATGTGCATCTGACTGGCCAGCGGCTCGTTGCGAAAGCGCCGCCGCAGGGTGCCGTCCACCGCGCTGATGGGCAGGGAACTGATCAACTCGGCCCGGTACGGACTGGCATCGGCGTTCAGCAACAACCGTCCAAGGTTGCGGGCCGAGATGCGTGTCCGCCGCGACAGGCCGGCGCCATTGTCCAGCACCAGTTCGGGAAACGCCAGACCGTTGGCCTTCAACCAGTCCAGCACCGCCTGCCGCCCCTTGGCCGGGGTGCCCGGGGCGCCGAGGCGCTCGGCGCCGATGGTCAGCAGCAACTGCCGGGTCATCACGTTGTTGCTGAACTTGTTCATGCTGCGGATCAGTTCCGCCAGCGGTCGGGAGGGCAGGCTGTAAAACGGATCGCCACCGGCTCTGCCATCGGCCAGAGTGCCTTCCAGGGTGCCGCCGAGTTCCTCCCAGAGATCGCGGAACACGCCGTGCACCAGCTCCCGGTTGGGCATCACCGCCCGGTAAAGGTCCGATTCGCCGCAGGCCAGGGGATAATCGCCGGTGAAGCGCACGGTGGTGATGCCCTGCGCCTCGGCCACCCGCATATCGATGCGTCGATGGCGGCCCTGACAGGCGCCAGCCACCGCCCGCAAGCCGTTGTCGATCACCAGGTTGGCGGGATTCGGCTCGGCGAACGCCCGGATGTTGCCCGATTCCGGGAAGAACACGAAACGAATGGTCTGGAAATTCAGCAGCAGCGCATCCGGCAGGGCGTTGTAGGCGCGGCGGGATTGACCGTCGAAGGCGCCGGGGTCCAGCGCCGGCAACTGGAAAAATTCGTTGTCCAGTAACAGATTGCCGCCGATATGGCGGATTCCCCGGTCTCGCAGGCCCTGTAGCAGGCGCCAGAAATACTCGTTGACCAGGAACGGATCACCACCGCCCTGGAGAATCAGATCACCCCGCAGCACCCCATCCTGCACCGGACCGCCCAGATACACCCGGGTCTGCCACTGATAGGCCGGCCCCAGCAGTTCCAGACCGGCATAGGTGGTCAGCACCTTGATGGCCGAGGCGGGATTGCGGGGGATATCGGCATTGATGCTCAGCAGTGGCTGGTCGGCGCCGATCTCCTGGGCAAAGGCGCTGAAATCCGCCGCCGCCAGTCCGCGGTTGCGTAGCACCTGGGCCACCGGCGCCGGGATCTCGGCCAGGGCGGTTCCCAGGAACAGGCTGAGCAATAGCAAAACCAGACGCGACACCATCGGCAAACTCCCTGAATCGGTGGTGAGAACAATAAGGCGGAAACAATAAAAGACCGGCAGCGGATTCAGCGCCACCGGGTGGCCAGATACAGCCCCGGCAGCACGGTGCCCGCGCCCAGCAGGTGATAACCATGCGGTTGCTCGCCCAGCAATAGCCAGGCCAGCGCGCCGTTGTATACCGGGACCAGGTACATCACCACCCCGGTGGGACCGGCGCCGAGGCTACGCTGGATGCGCCCGTACACCTGGTAGGCCAGCAACGACGACACCACCGCCAGAAACACCACCGCCATCACGGTTTCCCGGTTCAATACCGGCATCGCGCCGCCCAGCAGTTCCAGCCCCCAGGCCGGCAGCAGCACCAGCACGCCGGCCAGGCAGATGGCGGTGAAGCGCAGTGACGGTGATAATCGACTCGGGCGGTGGCGCAACAGCACCGAATAACCCGCCCAGGCCACGGTGGCGGCGAGGATCCAGAGATCGCCCGCATTGAAGCGCAGCCACCAGAGGTTTTGCGGATCGCCCCGGGCGATGATGATCAACACCCCCAGCAGGCACAGCATCACCCCGAGGATCTGCCAGGGCCGCAGGCGCTCGCCGTAGCCGAGCCGCGCCAGCAGCACGATCAGGATCGGCGAGGCGGCGTAGATCAGCCCGATATTGGTGGCGGTGGTGGCGTCCGCGCCGATGTAGACAAAGGCCCCGCAGACGCCCATACCGAGCCCGCCCAGCACCAGCAGATCGCGCCATTCCCGGCCCACCTCGGCGCGCAATCGCCACAGCGCCAGGCCCGTGAACGGCAGCAATAACAACAGGCTCAGTCCCCAGCGTCCCAGCGCCAGCGCCACCGGCGGCACCAGCTCGTGGGTGAGGCGGGCCACCAGCATATTGCTGGCCAGCAGGCCCGGGCAGATCAGCAACAACGCCTGGGCCAGACGCCGTTCCCGCATCACCTGCGGCGCGGATCTGGTGGAGGCCAGGGATTCAGAAGGGCTTAACATTGTCTAATAAAGCTTGCATCCTAATGGCTCTCACCCCGAATCAACTCGCGCCGCACGTGCGGGAACCAACAATGACCCCGGGAAACAAACCGTCAAATGTCTCGGCAAGGTACGATTGGGAATGAATGAACCACTGGATTTGCAGAAGTCGGGCAATGCAGCGGGGGACTCCCCGCACGCGAACTTTAGTCGGCTGCGGCATTATATACAAGAACGTATCATCGGCCAGCAGGCCCTGGTGGATCGGCTCCTGATCAGCCTGCTGGCGGATGGCCATCTGCTGGTGGAGGGCGCCCCGGGACTTGCCAAGACCACCGCCATCAAGGAATTGACCGCCTGCATCGAGGGCGATTTTCACCGTTTGCAGTTCACCCCCGATCTGCTGCCGGCGGATCTCACCGGCACCGAGATCTACCGCCCGCAACTGGGCACCTTCGAGTTCCAGCAGGGGCCGATCTTCCATAACCTGATCCTCGCCGACGAGGTCAACCGGGCCCCGGCCAAGGTTCAATCGGCGCTGTTGGAGGCCATGGGCGAGCGCCAGGTGACGGTGGGCCGGGTGACCTACCGGTTGCCCAAGCTGTTTCTGGTGATGGCGACGCAAAACCCCATCGAGCAGGAGGGCACCTATCCGCTGCCCGAGGCGCAACTGGATCGCTTCCTGATGCATGTCAGGATCGACTACCCGGAGGTGGGCGCCGAGAAGAAGATCCTGGCCCTGGCCCGGGAGCAGGCCCGGGAAGTCATCACCGACCGCCGCCACGGCGAGGTGCTGGTGCCCGAGGCCCAGGTGTTCCAGGCCCGCACCGAGGTGCTGGATCTGTACATGGCCCCGCAACTGGAGGAATACCTGGTGGAGTTGCTGCTGGCCACCCGTGATCCCCGGCCCTACGGCGAGGATCTGGCCCGCTGGGTGAGTTACGGTGCCAGTCCCCGGGGCACGATAGCTCTCGATCGCTGTGCCCGGGCTCACGCCTGGTTGCAGGAGCGCGACTACGTCTCCCCGGAGGATATCCACGCGCTGGCCTTCGACGTGCTGCGCCACCGGGTGCTGATGTCCTTCGAGGCCGAGGCCGACGGCATCGATGCCGATCGTTTCATCAACGAACTTCTCACCCGGGTGCCGATTCCCTGATATGGCCGGTGTACATGTCAATGTCGACGAGTTGATCCGCCTGCGGCTGAAGGCCAAGGGCCTGAACCTGGAAACCCGACGCCGCGCCCAGGCCACCAACTCCGGGGTGCATCATTCCCGCTTCCGGGGCCGTGGTATCGACTATCTGGAATCGCGCAACTACCAGGCCGGCGACGATATCCGCAACATGGACTGGCGGGTCACCGCCCGTACCGGGCGTGCCCATACCAAGCTCTATCAGGAAGAGCGGGAGCGGCCGGTGATCACCATGGTGGACCTGAGTCCCAGCATGTTCTTCGGCACCCGGGTGGCGTTCAAATCCGTGGTGGCGGCCCAGGCGGCCACGCTGCTCGGCTGGTCCACGGTGACCAATGGCGATCGCATCGGTGCGTTCCTGTTTGGTGGCGCCGGGCGTCGCTCCCACCACGAGATCCCGCCCACCGGGGGGCGTCGGGGGGTGTTGCGGATGATCCGCGATCTGGTGGAATGGACCCGCCCGGAGGCGCAGGTGGGCAGTCTCGGCCAGGATGGACTCGGCGAGGCGCTGCGGCGGGTGCGCCGGGTGGCCCGACCCGGCAGCCTGGTGTTCATCTTCAGCGATTTCTACTCCGCCGACGAGGATACCGAACGCCACCTCACCCATCTGCGCCAGCACAACGATGTGGTGGCCTGCCAGATCTGGGATCGCCTGGAATTATCCCCACCCCCGCCGGGGCGCTACGGCATCAGCGATGGTCGGCAACTGGGGCTGCTGGACACCAGCGGCGCGGAGTTTCGCCAGCGCTACGAGGACTACTTTGCCGAGCACCACCTGCACATCCGCAACCTGCTGACGCGTCGCGGGGTCTCGCTGCTGCGTTTGGCCACCGACGAGGACGTGGCCGATAGCCTGCGCCGGGGTCTGGCCAGTCTCGGCAACACCCGTCCGGGGATGGCGGCATGAACCCGTTGCTGGAACTGCGGGATATCCACGCCCCGGGTATTCCGGGGCTCTGGCCCCCGGCGCCGGGCTGGTGGCTACTGGGTCTGCTGGTGTTGATCGTGTTGTTCCTGCTGGCCCGGCAACTGCTCCGGCTGTATCGTCGTTACCGGCGTCGCCGGGCGGCCTTCGCCGCACTCAGGCTCGCCGGGCAGCGGTTGGAGGGCGATGTACGGGATCTGGCGGCGGAGCTTTCCGTGTTGCTGCGGCGGGTGGCGTTGAGCCGTTTTCCCCGGCGCGAGGTGGCGGCGCTGAGTGGCGATTCCTGGCTGCAATTTCTCGATGAAACCGGCGGGGGCGGGCGCTTCAGCGAGGGTCCGGGTCGGGTTTTGACCAGTGCCCCTTACCAGCCCGTTGCCCAGTTGAACCCCCGGGAACTCTACGAGTTGGTGCGGGACTGGGTTCACAAGAACGCCTGAATTCCCCGGATTCAAGATGTTCCCGCCCCTGCCGGGCGGGTGCGAGGTAGTGTGATGGAAGCTCTGGCGAATTTTCATTTCGTGCGGCCCTTCTGGCTGCTGGCGCTGCTGCCCCTGACCGGACTCTGGTGGCTGCTACGCAAGCCCGCCAGCGTCGACAGCCCGTGGCGCTGGATCTGCGATGAGACCCTGCTGTCGCAACTGATGGTGTTCGGCGAACGTCAGCGGCGTAGCTTCTGGTGGCTGTTGGGGGTGGGCTGGGTAATCGCCGTGCTGGCCCTGGCCGGACCCACCTGGCAGCAGCGCAAGCTACCGGTGTTCCAGAACCTGGATGCCCGGGTGATCGTGCTGGATCTATCCCGCTCCATGGGCTCCACCGATCTCCGGCCCTCGCGGATCAGCCGGGCACGCTTCAAGGTGGCGGACATCCTGGAGGCCACCGACGAGGGACAGGTGGGACTGGTGGTGTACGCGGGCGATGCCTTCGTGGTCTCGCCGCTGACCCAGGACACCAATACCGTGCAGGCCATGGTGCCGGTACTGGGGCCGGATATCATGCCCACCCAGGGTAGCCGGCTGGATCTGGGGCTACGCCAGGCCGAGGATTTGATGAATCAGGCGGGTCAGGAGCGGGGCGAGATTCTGGTGATCACCGATAGTGTCGATCAGCGGGGCCTGGACGCGGCGGCGGATCTGGTGGCGCGGGGCTATCGCATCTCGGTGTTGGGGGTGGGTACCCCGGGCGGCGCCCCGGTGCCGGTGGGCGACGGTTTTCTGCGTAACGCCACCGGCGGCATGGTAGTGCCCACCCTGCAAGCGGAGAGCCTGCAACGGCTGGCCGATATCGGCGGCGGGCG
>Ga0207419_1001597_pt1 | contig 16520 bp, 14 predicted proteins | sample ElkSloMetagenome_4_FD_184723 | JGI IMG/M metagenome (GOLD analysis project Ga0207419, IMG submission 184723) | Hot spring microbial communities from Elkhorn Slough, Monterey Bay, USA - MD2A (version 2) | ecosystem: Environmental > Aquatic > Marine > Intertidal zone > Estuary: Microbial mat ...
AGGAGGGGGGAAATTAGGCAACTGAGCGATGCTGGCTAAAGGATGTCCTAACGCGATCGCGACACTTAAAACTGTACTATTGGCTACCCATCTTTTACATTTCTTCATAGAACGCAGAACCAAGCCCTTCGCATTGTGATTCATTGCCAATTTAGCAAATTGTCAGAGTAATTCGCGTTGTAGCGTTTGGGGATAAGCCAGAATTAAGCGGGATTTTTCGGTCAATAGGGGGAATCTTGCTTAAATTTTAACCTGGCGATCGCGAAATTTACGGAGGCGATCGCCCCTAAAGACTGCGTTACACTTTGGCTAATTGCGTTGTGCTTCCCTAACCATGAAAGCTTTACTCAAAGACCCCTTAGTTTTAACTCTTTTATTTGCCGTAGGAGTTATTTATTTCTTAGTGGCTTTTAATTACCTGGGTAAAAACCCAAAATATACAAGTTTGCTCGAAAAATTGTATATTTGTTTTTTCGTCATTACCATTGCGGGCGAATCGGGTGTAGAAATCAATATCATGACGAAACTAAACCCGAAAACCCTTTTAGTTCATAATGTGACTCCCCCAACCATTGTCGGACAACTGGGGATTTTCACGGTTGCTTTACTTCTCTTAGTTCCCCGTTTTCGCTACACCATCAAAGACCTAATTTATTCCGTTTCAACGGTATTAATTCGCGATCCTTTCTTCTCCTTCTTCCTGCTTTTAGTTCTCTTATCTGTCTTTTGGTCAGATACGCCCCGAATCACCCTTAAATATGCAGTAATTTATTTAGAAGTTGCAGCTTTTGCCTTTTATGTCGGTAAACAATACACCTGGACGGGAATTTTTCAGTTGGGACGCTGGGCTGGAGCAGTATTAGTCATTGCCAGCTTTCTTTTTAATAGTAAAGACGGAAATGGGGCTTGGGTGGGCATCATGGGTCACAAAAATCATTTTTGCTTTCAAATGCTTTTTGTGGCGCTTCTTTGGTTTGTCTTCGGACTCTATAATCCCAAACATCGACGCTTATCTTTTGGCATCATGTTCCTGAGTTTATTTATGATGAATATGGGAGGTAGTGGTGCTGCTAAAGTAATTTTTGTCTGTTTGTTTTCTTTATGGTTCTACTTAGGGTTTGCCAAAAAACTACCGGCACAATGGGCATTTATTTCAGTTTTAATATTTTTAATTATCAGTATTTGCTTGACTATTATTGTCACAGAAAACTTAGAATTTATTGTAGTCGATACCCTCAATAAAGACTTAACGCTAACGGGACGAACGGATTTTTGGCCGCTGATTATTGATGAAATTAATGACCGTCCTTTATTGGGTCATGGGATTGGTGGATTTTGGCAACCGTGGCGGGGGGCCAATGACCCGGCGAGTCAAGTTATTGTCGTCGCCACCCAGTTTAAACCGCCTCATTCTCACAATGGCTTTCTGGACATTGCCTGTGATTTGGGCTATCTAGGCATGACGCTCTATATATTATCTTTTATCAACAGTGTTGCCAAAGCGGTGATGTACTTAAACCATGCCAAAATGCCCGAAGCCGGATTACCTTTATTAATCCTGTCTTTTATTCTGATGACAAACTTAACCGAAACCGGATTACTTGGGGTTACAAGTGTTTGGTTTTGGTATATTGTAGTGGCAGTGCGAACAAGTTTGGATGCGTCTACTGTCAAATCTCAAAAAGAACTATTGGCTTATCCCCAAAAACGCCAATCTTCTTATCCTTATCCTTGATAATTGGTTAGCTTTTTTACTAAATAATCGAGTGTTAAATGTTCAAAAAACTTGCTAAATTACCCGAGCGGCTTAGTCCTAACCTCCGTAAAATTCTGAGTAATGCAGGCTGGCTATTTGCCGAAAAAATCTTTCAAATGGGCTTTGGTTTTTTAGTGGGGGCGTGGGTCGCTCGCTATCTCGCCCCCGAACGATTTGGTATTATTAATTATGCTTGGGCATTGGTAGGGTTGTTTAGACCGATTGCTAGACTGGGTTTCGATCAAATTGTAGTTAGAGACCTCGCCAGAAATAGCGACGATAGAGATGAAACCCTCGGCACATCTTTTGTTTTACAAGTTTGTTCGAGTGTCTGCACTTTAATATTAGTCATCACTGCGGTTTATTTTCTTAACCCGGAAGATACTACAACCTTGTGGGTAACAGCAATTATGAGTGCAGGGACAGCTTTTAAAGCTTTTGATTCCATTGATTACTGGTTTCAGTCCCAAGTTCAATCTAAATATACCGTTTTAGCCCGGAATTCTTCTTATATTTTGATTAATATCGTTAAAATTATTTTAATTCAAGTCCAAGCTCCTTTATTAGCTTTTGCTATTGCCTTGGCAGTCGAACAAGCCATTACATCAGTGAGCTTGATTGTGGTTTATCAAAAAAGTACCGGGTCTATAATGGCTTGGCGCATGAAATGGGAAAGAGCGAAAAGCTTATTAAAGGATAGCTGGCCGCTTATTTTATCCGGTATTGTCATTAGTATCTATATGCGGATTGACCAAATTATGCTCGGTCAAATGAAAGGTACTGAAGCAGTCGGGGTGTATTCCGTTGCCGTTAAAATTTCAGCATTGTGGTATTTTGTTCCTCAAGCAATTATTAATTCTGTTTTTCCTTCGGTGGTACAAGCTAAAGAAATTAGCGAGGAATTGTACTATAAACGACTGCAAAAAATATTTAACTTTGTTGCCACAACAGGTTATATTTTTGCCATTGGTATTACCCTAACTTCTTCTTTCTTGATTAACTTGTTTTATGGCCCGCAATACTCCGAAGCTGCTGGCGTTTTAACGATTAGTATTTGGGCAGGAATTTTTGTGGCGTTAGGGTTAGCCCGACAAACCTGGCTAACCACGGAAGGATTAATGAAATTTTCCGCAGCAACAACGGCTGCTGGGGCTGTGGTTAATGTTGTTTTAAATCTTCTATTTATCGATAAATATGGTGCAACAGGGGCGGCAGTTGCTACTGTTATTTCTCAAGCAGTTGCTTCTTATATTGCCGGGGCTTTTTACCCCCAAACCTGGCCAATCTTTGTGCGTCAAACCAAAGCCCTAACCCTGGTGGGTTGGTTTAAATCTTAAAAGCTTTGACACCTTTGACACCAGGGTTATTGAGTTAAGATTCCTTCTCTGTTTCAAACTCCCAATCTCTCAAAACATCTGCTAAAATTTCGTTGAGCTTGTCAACGGTTTCCGGACGCAATTTTTCCAGATATTGACCCGTTTTACCCGATCGCTTGTGGGATTTCTTTTTTTCTGTGGTTTGTACGGGACTGGCTTCTTGCACTAAAAAGTTGATGTCACTTGTAGACGGATTCAAATCGCAATAATCGGCAATTTGTTGGATGAATTTTGCCGTATCATTAATAAAAAGGCTATATTTAACATATAAATAATCGTCTGCCGTATCTCGTAATTTTTGGTAATTTCTGTAAAAGGGTAAAATCCATTGTTCGGCTTGCTCTAAAACATAGTCATCAATTCCCTGCTGCTGCATTTTAGACCGTTGTGCCAAGAAATCATCGCGATCGAGGCTTCTCGAAGGTTCTGCATGGGTAAAAGCAAACGAATAATAAGCGGAAACCAAGACATCTCGAGGATCCCTTAAAAAGAAAATATGCCTGAATTTGTGACGACCGGGAAAATCTAAATACTCTCGTTGTGGGGCATAAATTTTGCCATTGAGAGAATATAATTCGCTATAAGCTCGTTCGAGAAATATCTCGTAAGGCGTTTCAATCTTGCTCAAGCGATCGCCTGCTCCCCAAATCGCTCCGGCATAATCGACTAATTCATAATTGGCATTTCGTGCCATGACTTCAAATAATCTTTGCGCGAAGGTTGACGCGCATTTGTGAGTCGTATAAAAAATAACCGATCGCGGTCGCTCTAGATTGTGAAGGACTGTTTCGAGTTTGTCTTGCAAGCGATGAGAGTAAGATCGGTGTTTGACTTTCTGTTTGATTTTCTCGAACATTTTGCAAAAATTTTGACCGAAATAAACTGGCTATAGTAATAGAATACAGGGTAAACGCATCAAAACAGGTATAAATTGTACTTAACAAAAGAGCCAGATTTGAAAATGCCCTTAAAAGCAGGCTTACTAGAGGTTTTTGAATACTCTACTTGCCCTAAACCCACGTTCTGCATTTCACTTTGTCTTATGGCGTGTAGTACACTTTGACGAGCATTTATACTTATGATTCCCTTCAAATTTGCGTGCAGGATCGCGAAAGGTAAGTTTTTCCATTCTGAATGTGTAGAATAATTGGCGATCGCCAAATTGGGTTACATCATACTACATTTTGAAGTGCGGAATGGGGGTAGGATGCGTTTACCCTGGCTTTGACGCAGTTTCTCGAATAAGCCAAACTAGAAAAAACATCGTTACTTCAACCACCCATGACCCATTGGCAGTTAAATACTCCGGTTGCTTTAATTATTTTTAATCGTCCCGACCCCACTCAAAAGGTTTTTGAGGCGATTCGGGAAGCCAAACCCCCCAAACTGTTTATTATTGCCGACGGGCCGCGACCCGATAAGCCCGGAGAAGCGGAAAAATGTGCTAAAACAAGAGCGATCGCGTCACAAGTAGATTGGGATTGTGAAGTCTATACCAACTATGCTGAGAAAAACTTGGGGTGTGGTTTGCGGCCCGCATCTGGGCTAGATTGGGTGTTTTCTCAAGTTGAAGAAGCCATTGTTTTAGAGGATGATTGTTTACCCCATCCGAGCTTTTTCCGCTTTTGTGAGGAGTTATTACAGCGTTACCGTGATGACGAGCGAGTTGCGACGATTTGCGGCACAAACTTGTTATTTGGTCAAGAGCAAATTGATGATAGTTATTATTTCTCTCGCTACAGTATATGTTGGGGTTGGGCCAGTTGGCGACGAGCTTGGCAATGGTTTGATTTTGAGTTGAAAGATTGGGCGGAAATCAAACAGAAAAACTTGCTTAAAGATGTTTTAATTGATGACTATTCGATTAAAATTTGGAGCTTGTTAGCTCAAGAAACAGTAGATAAAACGCAAGATGGCGGCGTTCCCGATTGGTGGGATTATCAATGGACATTCTGTAATTTTATTAATAATGGTTTGTCGATTATTCCGAAAGTTAATTTAATTACCAACTTGGGTCATACCGAAGAAGCAACCCATACTTTTAACGAAGAAAGTCGCTTTAACGAAGTCGGTGCAGAAGCCATAGAATTTCCCCTACAACACCCTCCTTATCTGATTCGTAATGTTGCCGCCGATTTAATCGTGCAGCATAGTTTTTACGATTATCGTCCGTCGTTTCAAAAGCGGTTTATGCGGAAATTCAAAAAGTTATTATCCGTTCCGTCGTAAGGGCTTTAGCTTTGACTGGGAATACTGACGAATTGATGCACAGCAACAGCAACATCAGGAAATGCAACGGGATGGATAATACCTTGATTCACCGTTGTTTGCGTGACAAATTCGATACGCCCCCACTGTCGTTTCTGACAATTAATCGGTATTACAATAACGAGTGCTTAAACGGATTTTATCAACAATTAAGTTGGCGTTTAGTTTAGAAAAAATTTGAGACTAAACAAGAGATTACCATTTTAAGGTTGCGGCTTCTATGCCTTGTTCGCGGCGAATTTTACCGTCTTTTTCAAACCAAGCAATAATTTGTTCGTGGGTTAAGTTTTCGATGGGGACTTCGTATTCTTTGGCGATGATTTGGAGTAATCGTAAAGAAGAAACGGTTAGACGGGTTAAAAATTTTTCGGGAGACGACAACAACGCTTTATCCACATCCGCCGATTCTTCAGCCGTTAAAAATTGTGCGCCGGGTTGTTGCGGTTGAGTCATTTCAGTTATGAGTTATTAGTTGTTTGTTATTGGTTGTTAGTTGTTTGTTATTAGTTATTGGTTATTTGTGGTTTGTCACCCTATAAAGTCTGACTAATTTCCCAATTGGTAATTGGTCATTGGTCATTGAATTTGCTGCCGAATCAAATAACCACAGCGATGTTCGCCATTGTTGAGCCAATTGGTGCGTTCTACGGTGCAATCGGGTAATATGGCATCAAACATTTCTAATTCGTGGCCGCATACGGTGGGGAAGGACTCTGCGACTTCGGAAATGGCGCAGTTATGTTCGGTGAAAATAAATTGTGCTGTGGTATCGTCCGACTCGACGGGATGCACCTCGGCCATATAGCCTTCGTCTTGGCGCAGTTTAACTAATTTTGCCACGCGATCGCGCAACGATCCATCCCCCAGGCGATCGCGATAAACTTGAGCTTTACGTTCCCATTGTTTTCGCAACACCTCCCCGACTTGTTCCTCTCCCACGGTTTCGACCAAGGTATCGAGAAAAGAAACCGTAAACTCGCTGTAACGATGGGGGAAGCGATCGCGCCCTTTACGACTAAGCTTATAAAAGTGCTGGGGCCGTCCCATACCCACTTGCAGGGATTCGTGTTCGATTAAATTTTCAGCTTCTAAATCCTTGAGATGTCGCCTCGTCGCTTGAGGGCTAATCTCCAAGGCTTCGGCTAACTCTTGCGCCGTGGCTCGATCCTGCTTTAATAAATGTTGCAGAATATCTTGTTTAGTGGAAGTTTGCGGGGTCGTTGTCATGGCTTTGGGGTCAGTCGGATTTCTCAAGCGGGACAAATAAAAATAATTTCTTAATGTACTTTGACAACAACTTTGTTGTTAATGTAGCCTAAAATAGAATTAAGCAACACCGTTGTTGTTTTACTTGATTACTTACTATAGTAGCCCAAAGCTCGACTCGCGATCGGCATTTATCGCTGACCTCCTGCGACAGCCTCGGCCAAAAACCATACAAAAACAATCAGCATTAACCCCCTAAAGCCTCATGAGTTCTACATCCGTCAAAACCTTAGTCAATCAGCCTTACAAATACGGTTTCATCACCGATATTGAAAAAGATACCCTGCCCCGCGGCCTCAGCGAAGACGTAATCCGCCTGATTTCCGCCAAGAAAAAAGAGCCAGAATTTATGCTCGAATTTCGGCTGCGGGCTTATCGTCGTTGGCTCGAAATGGCCGAACCCGCTTGGCCTCATGTCGAATATCCCCCCATCGATTATCAAAACATCGTCTACTACTCCGCCCCCAAGCAAAAAGACGAAAAGCTCAACAGCTTGGACGAAGTAGACCCCACCCTTCTCGAAACCTTTGAAAAACTCGGCATTCCCCTTTCCGAGCAAAAACGCCTTAGCAACGTTGCCGTAGACGCAATTTTCGACAGCGTTTCCATTGGCACAACTTTCAAAGAAAAACTCGCCGAAGATGGCGTAATTTTCTGCTCAATTTCCGAAGCCGTCCACGACTATCCCGAACTCATCGAGAAATACCTCGGTAGCGTCGTTCCCGTTGGAGATAACTACTTCACCGCCCTCAACTCCGCCGTATTCAGCGATGGTTCTTTCGTGTACATTCCCAAAGGCGTAACCTGCCCCATGGAATTGTCCACCTATTTCCGCATCAACGACGGGGATACCGGGCAGTTTGAGCGCACCCTCATTGTTGCCGAAGAAGGGGCATCCGTGAGCTACCTCGAAGGCTGTACCGCCCCCATGTACGACACCAACCAACTCCACGCCGCCGTCGTCGAATTAGTCGCCCTCGACAACGCCGACATCAAATATTCCACGGTGCAAAACTGGTTTGCTGGCGATGAAAACGGCAAAGGCGGGATTTACAACTTCGTCACCAAAAGAGGATTATGCAAAGGCGTAAACTCCAAAATCTCTTGGACACAAGTCGAAACGGGTTCTGCGATTACCTGGAAATATCCCAGTTGCGTATTAGTGGGGGATAACTCCGTGGGTGAGTTTTACTCCATTGCCCTAACCAACAACAAGCAACAAGCCGACACCGGAACTAAAATGGTGCATATCGGGCGCAACACCAAAAGCACGATTATTTCCAAAGGGATTTCGGCGGGTGGCTCGAAAAATAGCTATCGCGGCTTAGTGAAAATGGGGCCAAAAGCCAAGGGTGCGCGGAACTACTCTCAGTGTGATTCGATGCTGATTGGCGACACTGCCGAAGCCAACACCTTCCCCTATATCCAAGCGGAAAATAATACTGCCAAAGTCGAACACGAAGCCTCTACTTCTAAAATCGGTGAAGACCAACTGTTTTTCTTCGCCCAACGGGGGATTTCGGCAGAAGACGCAATCTCGATGTTGATTAGTGGTTTCTGTAAAGATGTCTTCAATCAACTGCCGATGGAATTCGCCGCCGAAGCCGATAAGCTTCTCAGCCTCAAACTCGAAGGCACTGTCGGATAGTCAATGACCAATGACCAATTACTAATTACCCATTGAGGTAATTAGAGATGTAGGGTGGGTTAGGCGGCTAAAACTTGTGCTGTGACAGCAATCTACGAATCCGCCGTAACCCGCCATTTAGGGTGTGTCACGGCAGCAGCCGAGGCCGCTAAAACTGATACTCTCGACAGCAATAAGCGCAAAATCGTAACCCACCGTTTAAGATGTGTCGCAGCAGCATTTCGGTGCGTTACGCTTCGCGCTCACCCTACTAACTGCGGTGAATAACTAACAACCAACAACCAACAACCAATAACCAACAAGCATGATTAAAGAGAACAGTCCCGTTATTTTATCGGTTCGCAACTTAACCGCTAATGTAGATGGTACGCCCATTCTCAAAGGCATTAACTTAGAGATTAAAGCCGGAGAAATTCACGCCATTATGGGGCGGAATGGTTCGGGTAAAAGTACCTTTTCTAAAGTTTTAGCCGGACACCCCGATTATGAAGTGACGGGGGGCGAAATTATTTATCAAGGCGAAAATATTTTAGAACTCGAACCCGAAGAAAGAGCGCTTAAAGGCATTTTCCTGGCGTTTCAATATCCTCTCGAAATTCCGGGGGTGAGCAATCTTGACTTTTTGCGCGTGGCGTATAATTCCCGCCGCAAACATTCGGGATTAGAAGAATTAGACGCTTTTGATTTTGAAGACTTAGTAGAAGAAAAGCTGGATGTGGTGCAAATGAAAGCCAGCTTTTTGAATCGTAGCGTCAACGAGGGCTTTTCGGGCGGGGAGAAAAAGCGCAACGAAATCCTGCAAATGGCACTCCTCGAACCGACTCTAGGTATCCTCGACGAAACCGACTCCGGTTTAGACATCGACGCGCTGAAAATAGTGGCCAACGGTGTAAACCAGCTTGCAACTGAGGAGAATGCTATGGTGATGATCACCCACTATCAACGCTTGCTCAACTATATTGAACCGGATTATGTTCATGTAATGCGCGATGGAACCATTGCTACCAGTGGTGGGAAAGAACTTGCCCTCGAACTGGAAAATCGCGGTTACGAATTTTTAGATGAAGAAAGCCCCGAAACGGCGGAGGTGAGCGCCTAAATGGTTGTTGAAGCTGCCTTAAATCCTATCTTACCTTCTACCGGAGAGGGCGATCGCGGCAATGCCTATCTCAAGGAATTGCTGCGTCTTCTCGAAGGCCAAAAAGTTCGCTCTCACTCCGAAATCGCAGGCTGGTTACAAGAATTGCGCCAACGGGCCGCCTATAACGTCACCAAACAGCGAATGCCGATTCGTAAAGACGAAGAATGGCGATTTACTAACCTTTCTGACTTACAGCAACATACCTTTACTGCTGCCCCTACCGTCCAGCTTAATGCCCCAGATATCGAACTCTTAACTATACCCGAAGCCGCCACCAGCCAGGCTGTTTTTGTCAATGGCCGCTTTACACCAGAGTTGTCTAATCTCACGGCATTACCTGAAGGTATTTTTGTGGGCAATTTGGCACAACTCCCCGTCGAACAAAGCCTCAAATTAGTTAAATATTTTGCTCATATTGAAGGGGCGAATGAAGTCTTTACCGCCCTCAATACGGTGGGTTTTCCTGATGTTGCCATGGTTTGGTTAGCTCAGGATGTCATTGTCGAGCAACCCTTACATCTACTCTTTGTCACAGTCGTTGAAGATGAGGTTATTTTAACTTCACCGAGAGCCGCGATAATTGCCGAACCCAGCTCTAGCTTAGAAATCGTCGAACACTACGCCGCCGTTACCCCCGGCTGTCCCGACCAAACCGGCAATACGCCTTACTGGACGAATGCCGTCACCGAGATTTGGCTCGAAGAAAACGCCCAAATTAACCATACCCGCAACCAACGAGAAAGCGGCGACGGTTTCCACATTGGTAAAACGGCGGTTGCCCAACATCGCAGCAGTCGTTATACCTGTAATGCTTTGTCTTTGGGGGCAAAACTGTCGCGGCATAACTTGGAAGTGTGGCAACAAGGAGAGCAAACCGAAACGACTCTCAACGGTTTAACTATTGCCGGACGAGAGCAAACTGCTGATACTCACAGCCTGATTGCCCTTGATTTTCCCCACGGCAAAACCGACCAGTTGCATAAGTGCGTTATTGACGATACAGCCCATGCCATCTTTAACGGTAAGGTGTACGTCCCCCAAAACGCCCAACTGACCAATGCGGCTCAACTCAACCGCAACCTCCTCCTTTCCCCGAAGGCGCGAGTAGACACCAAACCGCAACTACAAATCACCGCCGATAACGTCAAATGTACCCACGGCGCAACCATCAGCCAAATTGAAGCTGACGAGTTATTTTATCTACAAAGTCGCGGGATTAATGCTGATAGCGCTCGTAGTCTGCTTTTAGATGCTTTTGCCGCCGAAATCCTCAACCGCGTTCCCATTCTCTCTTTGCGGAAGCGATTGGCTCAATGTGTGGCTTGTCGGACGTATGAGTAAGAGGCAGTAGGCTTTTTCAGTTATCAGTCAACAGTCATCAGTCATCAGTTTTTTAGGCAGTAGGTCTTAGGCAGTGGGCAGTAGGTTTTTGGGCAGTGGGCAATCGGCAATCGGTTTGTAGGGGCGGGGTTTCCCCGTCCAATATTAAGCCGGGAGAGGAGTGAGAAGGGGGAAAAATTATCAATGACCAATGACCAATTACCAATTGAGGGAGATGTAGGGTGGGCAATGCCTACCATCTCAATTGTTGAATCTTGTAGATTAAGTTGAGAGATATAGCTTCAGTCTTCAATATTTTGGTTTCAAGATATCAGGTAAAAATTCAGATGTTAGAAATGGTGGGCGATGCCCTTTTTCAGTCATCAGTCAACAGTCATCAGTCATCAGTTTTTTGGGCAGTAGGCAGTGACCAGTGACCAATTGAGGGAATAAAAGCGACAACCCAAAACAATTCATAATTCATCACTCCAAATTCATAATTCCTCTGACCAACAACAAATAACCAATAACTAATAACAAATAACAAACAACCAAGCTATGACTCTTACGCAAACTATTTCTCTTGCTAATCAGGTGCGTCAAGACTTTCCGATTCTGAGTCAAAACGTCCATGAGAAACCTTTAATTTACTTTGATAGCGCGGCAACTTCCCAAAAGCCGTTAGCTGTCCTCAATGCCCTGCGGGATTATTACCAGCAGGACAACGCCAATGTGCATCGCGGCGCACATAGCCTCAGTGTCCGGGCGACAGAGGCGTATGAAGGGGCGCGAGATAAGGTTGCTCGGTTTGTCAATGCGGCTTCGCGGGATGAGATTGTGTTTACCCGCAATGCCAGTGAAGCGATTAATCTGGTGGCGTATAGTTGGGGTTTGCACAATCTCCACGCGGGGGATGAGATTATTCTATCGGTGATGGAACACCACAGCAATTTAGTTCCCTGGCAGATGATTGCCCAGAAAACAGGCGCAATTATTAAGCACGTTCAAATCAGTGAAGATGAGGGCTTAGATTTCGAGCATTTTCAGTCTTTACTCTCGAATCGTACCAAATTAGTTGCTTTGGTTCATGTGTCGAATACTTTGGGCTGTGTTAATCCGGTTGAGCAGATTATCCCCCTTGCTCACCAATATGGCGCGAAAGTTTTAGTGGATGCTTGTCAAAGTGTGCCGCATTTGCCGATTGATGTCCAGGCGATGGATTGTGATTGGTTGGTGGCTTCGGGCCATAAGATGTGTGCGCCGACGGGAATCGGCTTTTTATACGGCAAACTGGAAATTTTACAGGAAATGCCGCCGTTTATGGGGGGTGGTGAGATGATTCAGGATGTCTTTCTTGACCATTCTACCTATGCGGAGTTGCCTCACAAGTTTGAAGCGGGGACTCCGGCCATCGGGGAGGCGATCGCCCTCGGTGCTGCTGTCGATTATCTTAGTAATATCGGCATGGATAAGATTCACGCCTACGAAGTGGAATTGACTCGTTATTTGTTCGCGAAGTTGGCAGATGTACCGAAACTGCGCTTATATGGCCCTAAACCCAACGCAACCGGGGATAATCGCGCCGCCCTCGCTGCTTTCAATGTTGAAGGACTCGCCGCCAGTGACGTTTCTACCCTCTTGGACAGCGAAGGGGTAGCGATTCGGTCTGGACACCATTGTACGCAGCCTCTACACCGCATTTTGGACGTTTCCGGGAGTGCGAGGGCGAGTTTGTATTTTTACAACTCCACCGAAGAAATTGATAATTTTGTGGCGGCGTTGAAGGAGACGATTGATTTCTTTAGCAGTATGCTGGCTTAATCGTTTGTCGTAAAATTTGTCGGCTTTATTCCTCAATTGCTAAGGCCAACTGATACAATTCACGGCGAGGAATGGCGGTGACTTGAGCGAGGTGACGACTGGCTTGCGATCGCGACATTCCTTCTGCTATTAATTTCTGTAGTTCTAACTTCAGTTGGTCTTCAGTGAGTGCCATTTGTGTTGCTGCATCCCCTCCGGCAACAATTAGGGTAAATTCGCCTTTGGGAGTGTTTTCTTGATAATAAGAAATAGCTTCTCCGATTGTGCCTCGCCAGAATTGTTCGTGCATTTTTGTCAATTCTCTGGCTAAAACTATGGGTCTATTTTGACCGAAAATGTCTACAAAATCGGTTAAAGTTTGTAAGACGCGATGGGGGGCTTCGTAGAAAATGAGCGATCGCGTCTCTCTTTGGATTTGTTGTAAACGGGCTTTTCTTTCTTTATTTTTTGTGGGTAAAAAGCCTTCAAAAATAAAGCGATCGCTCTCAATTCCAGAAGCCGCTAAAGCCGTCATCGCGGCAGTTGCACCGGGAATGGGAATGACATTAATTTGGGCTGCTGCACAGGCTTTGACTAATTCATAACCGGGGTCAGAAATAGCGGGCATTCCTGCATCGGTTACGAGGGCGATCGCGTCTCCTTTTTCGAGTTTTTGAATTAGCTCTGGTGTGCGTCTATTCGCATTATGTTCGTAATAGCTGATTTGGGGAGTTTCGATTTGGAAATGTTGTAAAAGTTTCCCGGTGTGACGGGTATCTTCAGCAGCAATAATATCGACTTCTTTTAATATCCGAATAGCACGAAAGGTCATATCTTCAAGGTTTCCCAAAGGCGTACCGACGATATACAAAGTTTTTGAATCGGTCATTGTTTTGTTAGTGGTTATTGGTTATTGGTAACAATTCAATATCATGTTTTTTGCCAAGTAGGGGCTGGGTTTCCCTGCCCAATCTCCCGTTGATGTTTTGTCAATTTCATAGTCAATCCAATTAAATTTCAGACATTAACTTGATGAGTTGAGTCTGTGAAAGCGGACTTGGTTACTGTTAGCCCCAGATTTTAATCTGCGGGCGGGCTATATTTCAAGTAATATAGTCATTACAATTAGTTTCCGTACAGTCATCTCCCAATAAAGGTATTGTATTCTCCCTGAACCGCCCTCACCCCAAACCCCTCTCCCACTCCGAGAGGGGCTGCTGGTTTTTATTTGGAATTGCTATATCAATTCATCACTCATAATTTAAAAATCTCTGATAGCATCAATTCGTAATTCATCACTCATAACTCATAATTCTAAATGTCTCCCAACGGCTTATTTATTGGTTTATCGACTCTAGATATAATTTACTTAGTCGAAGGTTTACCGCAACCCAACGAGAAGATTACGGCGCTCGATGAGACAAGTGCAGCCGGAGGCCCAGCAACCAATGCAGCCGTTACCTTTTCCCGCTTGGGAGGGACAGCCCAACTTTGTGCGGCCATGGGACAACACCCTAACAGTAGCTTGATTCGCAACGATTTAAGCCTTCAGGGGGTGCAAATTACCGATTTAACGCCAGATGCGACGGAATCCCCTTCTGTTTCCTCGATTATGGTCACTGCGGCCACGGGCGATCGCGCCTTGGTGTGTATTAATGCTAAAAAGTTACAAGCAACCGTCGATTTATCTCCCGATTTACTTGACAAAATCGACATTTTGCTCATTGACGGTCATCAAATGGCTGCGAGTCACGAAATTGCTCAACACGCCAAAAAACGCCAAATTCCCATTGTGATTGATGGGGGAAGCTGGAAACCGGGTTTCGAGACGGTGCTGACTTATGCTGATTATGCCTTATGTTCGGCGAATTTCTACCCCCCAGACTGCACTACAAGCGAGCAAGTTTTTGACTATCTCGCATCTCTGGGGATTCCTAATTTAGCCATTACCCAAGGCGGAAAACCTATCCTCTACCGCACGAAAAATGGCGCTGGCCGGGTCGAAGTAGCGGCGGTTGAGGTGGTAGATACTTTGGGTGCGGGAGACATCTTCCACGGCGCTTTTTGTTATTTTATCCTGCAACAAGATTTTATCGCGGCGTTGCAGTCTGCGAGTCAAGTTGCAGCGAAGGCTTGTCAGGTTTTTGGGACAAGGAGGTGGTGAGAGTGGTGAGCTTTTGAGGACAAATGACGAATGACAAAAGACTAATGACTAACTTACAGTAATATAAAATATTGCTTTATTTATTCTGAGTCCCATGGTTAAATTATTAGCAGAAAATCAAATAGAAGCCTTAAATGAAATCCTCGTAGTAACTAAACAAGTCGGTTGGGGTGCGGCGGATATTCTTCATACTTATTATCGCGGCGATATTGAAGTTACAGATAAAAAAGATGGCCCGGTTACTTCGGCGGATTTAGCGGCTAATCATTATATTCTCGAACAATTACAAAGCCAACTCAGTCACGAAGACTTTGGCTATTTGAGCGAAGAAACTTATAAGCAAGCTCAGAAAGCAATTGCTAAAGATTGGGTGTGGATTATTGACCCCCTTGACGGGACGCGGGATTTTATTGAAAAGACGGGAGAGTATGCAATTCACCTGGCTTTAACTTATCAAAAACGCCCGATGTTAACGGTGGTTGTGATTCCTGAAGCCGGGAAGCTTTATTATGCGGTGAAAGGTCAGGGCTGCTATGTAGAAACTCGCGAGGGAGAGATTAAAAAAATACAGGTTTCTGCTCGCGATAAAATTGAGGATTTAAGTTTAGTTGCGAGTCGTAGTCACCGGGATAAACGCCTCAATGAAATGTTAAGTCGTATCCCGTTTAAAGAGCGTAATTATATGGGCAGCGTTGGGGGGAAAATCACGACGATTGTTGAGCAGCAATGTGATGTTTATATCTCGCTTTCGGGTAAATCTGCCCCGAAAGATTGGGATTTTGCTGCACCGGAATTAATCCTCACCGAAGCCGGGGGAAGTTTTACCAGTTTTGAGGGTGAAAACTTAACTTACAATAATGACGATGTATCCCAATGGGGTGGTTTAATGGCAAGTAACGGCCATTGTCATCAAGAACTTTATACCCTGGCAACTTCTTTATTAAAGGAAATTGACGCAGAAAATAGCTAGGGTGTGTTGTTAAATGAAAGCTTAATCTTTGGGGCGACTTATACTAATGATACACTGATGTTTGATAATGTTTGTCGCTATCTCAGCGAGCGTTTTAGTGCTGATATTGCGTCTTGGCTGTTGGGTGAATCTATTACACTGACTCGCTTGAGTCCCACGGAATTATCCCTACAGCCTTTACGGGCTGATGCGTTGATTTTACTTCAGTCGGAAAGGGTGGTATTGCACGTCGAATTTCAGACGCAACCCGACGCAGAAATTCCTTTTCGTATGGCTGATTATCGTTTGCGGGTGTATCGTCGTTTTCCCCAAAAAACGATGCGTCAAGTGGTCGTTTATTTGCGACAATCTACTTCGCCATTAGTGTATCAAACCCTGTTTGAATTGCCGAATCTGCGTCATCATTTTGAGGTGATTCGTTTGTGGGAGCAACCTGTGGATTTGTTTCTCAATACACCGGGATTACTCCCTTTTGCAGTATTGGCTCAAACGAGCGATCGCGCTACTACATTACAAACTGTAGCAGAACGAGTGGAAATGATTGGCGATCGCACCCAAAAAAACGATATATTTGCCTCTACGGGGATATTGGCTGGGTTAGTATTAGAGAGAGCCTTGATTCAACAAGTATTGAGGACAGGAATAATGAGAGAATCTTTGACAACTCCCCGTCCTTAAGGAGCGGGGATTCTCGCTTCATTGGGAGAGTCTAGCTGATACCGAAGTATTAGCCCCGATCTCTTTACCCTCGACGAGCATTGTTCCGATCTGCCCGACCGTACTTAGTTGACAGTTTAGCACAAAGCCGTCC
>Ga0207419_1001604_pt1 | contig 16444 bp, 11 predicted proteins | sample ElkSloMetagenome_4_FD_184723 | JGI IMG/M metagenome (GOLD analysis project Ga0207419, IMG submission 184723) | Hot spring microbial communities from Elkhorn Slough, Monterey Bay, USA - MD2A (version 2) | ecosystem: Environmental > Aquatic > Marine > Intertidal zone > Estuary: Microbial mat ...
TTTTAATTAGGAGAACTTCAATCATGCGAATGTTTCAGGTGACGGCTTGCGTCCCTAGCCAAACTAGAACCAGAACTCAACGGGAGTTGCAAAACACCTATTTCACTAAGTTAGTTCCCTACGACAACTGGTTTCGGGAACAACAGCGGATCATGAAAATGGGCGGCAAAATTATCAAAGTGAAGCTAGCGACTGGCAAACAAGGTACAAATACTGGGTTGCTTTAAAAAATAGCTTCTACGGCAAAGGTGGGGGTCGTGATGACCCCTTTTTGATTGGAAAATTTTCAGAACGTATAGCACTATGCGCCAGACAATAGGCAACACCTCGGTTGACCGAGGATACAGAATTTATATTTATAGCAGTAGACACATCGATTAGGACTTTCGGCACCATTGTAGAGACGTTGCATGCAACGTCTCTACATATAATGATGTGTCCTAACCGATGCCAGCAGTTGCTATAGCTACTTAATTTTCTGTATCAGAGTCAATCCCTAGCTCCTTGAGTTTAGCGAGTAATTCCTCAACCCGTTGTTGTGCCAGTTCTCGTTGTTGTCGTTCTAACTCAACCTGCTGTTGTGCCGCTTCAGCCTGCTGTTGGGCTAATTCTGCCCTCTCTGCTGGCGTTAATACTAACTGTCCCTCTGAACTGAAAAATCGCAGGGTTGATTGATGCACTCCTAAAAATAATTGTAACTGTTGACTCCATAACCAGCCTTGCTGATTAGACTCTAGTGGCTGATATTCACCCCGAACTAAACAGAATCCTTGAAACTCTAAGGTGTCAGGGTGAAACCAAAAATATTCGGGTGTGCGAAAGGTATCCTGATACAGTGTTTTCTTATCCCCTCGATCCACCTTAGCTGTGCTATCCGAAAGCAGTTCAATAATCACATTAGGATATTTTCCTTGTTCTGCCCACAAAACCCAGCTTTTTCGAGGTCGGTTTTCCACACCCAACACGACAAAAAAATCAGGTCTGCGAAAGTCTCTGGTGGTAATGTGGTCAGGACTAAAATAAATGGTAAGGTTCCCAGTGGCATAAAAGTCAGTACGTTCTCGCCACCACCATTTCAGGCAAGCCAAAAGTAGTTCAATTTGATCTCGATGCCGATCGCTTTCCAAGGGCGGTTCATCACTCCACAAATCCCATGGTGGAATAATAATCTCTTCGGGTTCAATTTGGGCAGTTTTTTCAGTTGTGGCGTCTGAACTCTGGCTAGGCGTCATGGGAATACCAAGGAAAGTGGTTACTTTTTAGTTTAGTCGGTGGTCGTCAGATCTCAGAGATCGTATTATTTTATACAGTCTAAGAGGCTCTACCTGTTCGGTGAAACGGCTAACGCTGAATCATGCCTGCGATCGCGATTCTCCGACTGTTGAGTCATACCCTCAACTTCAGGGTACAGGTGACGATGATTATGGCACATTCATCCTAATGAAGAGGTCAACAGAGGGTTTGGGTGGTGGAGACGCGATCGCTATGTGTGAAAGAAACGTTTGTCAGGGGGATGTAGAGGTGGACTGAGGGGGTTATACCTATACATTAGTGAAAATTTTTAAATAAATGTTTTAATTTCGGTTTAAAATTAAAACAATCGAGTTATTCTTGTTCTAACTGTGATATCCAGGAGTCCTTTGTGGTTAGCGGATTTAACCGACCGGAAACCATAGCCTTGACGGGTATCAGCTCTAGTCGGTTAAGTTACTTAGATCGCACTGAGCTGATTGTTCCCAGGAAGTTTGGCAACCCTAAGCATCCTAAAGTCGTTTACCGATGGGAACAAGTCTTGGAAATTAAGACGATTGAAAGGTTGAGAGAAAAACTCTCACTTCAAGAAATTCGGCGGGTGCTTGAGTTCTTGAGAGTAAAGAATCACAAACCTTCTCTTTTTGCTCATAGTCTAGTTTTCGTTAACTCCCAACTTTATCTGATTGAAGATGTCAAAGATTTTGGGTTAACAGTCTTGGAGGCGTCAGGGAAAAACAAAGGACAGGTTGTTATTCGGGAAGTTGGTCCAGTTGGTGACGTAATTACTGAGCTATGCCGGGAAGCCGAAAAACATCAAGTTTTAGACTTTGACAAGCGGATTTGTCTAGGAGCTATAAATCCAGTTGACAAGTTAGTGACGAATTAGATATCCCATGGAGTTAGCGGTATGTCTTCCCAAACTGCGATCACAACTTCATATCTACAAGTTATGGAAGCAACAGGCTTCTATCGGAATGGCATTCCAACATCTGGCGTTATTCCAGCGGCATCACTTCGTAGTAACCCTCAACAACTTGATAAACGGATTAAATACAGTGCAGTTATTAACCCTGAACAGTTAAATGCTACAGCAATTTTTGAGTTATGTGGATCGCCTTGCATCTATTTTACTCAACTGCGAGAATCAGATCCTGAGCCTCAAGAACTAGCTCGGTTGCATCAATTGTCTTGGAATCATGGTTTAGCTCCAATGTTGTGGGTTGTGACTCCAACTAAGGTTTTACTCTATAACTGCTATTCTCAACCGACAGAAAACGATAGAAATAATCCAGAGCGACATCTGATTGAGATTTTTCAGCAGACTGAAACTGGATTGAAGCAATTAAATCAGTATGCCAGCCGTATCCAAATTGAGTCAGGTGAATTTTGGCAATGGGAAAAAGCTAAGCAAATTGATCGCAAGCAAAGAGTTGATGCGGTTTTGGTTAAAGATTTAACCGATACGGAAGAGATTTTAGTCGAGGATAAAAGGTTAAACCGTTCGGTTGCTCAGAGTCTTTTGATTCAGTCTATCTTTGTCGCTTATCTTCAAGATAGAGAAATCCTTGATTCTCAGTTGTTACAGCGACAATTCGGATTCAATAGTTTTACGGAAATCCTAGAGAATAAGTCAGCCACTGAGCATTTATTTTCCTGGATACAAAGAACATTTAATGGAGACTTATTTAGCTTATCCAGCGAAGAGATAAATCGAGTGCAGCTAAAGCATTTAGAAGTGATCAAAAACTTTATCGGTGGGCTGCAAAAATTGAAAACGGGTCAACTACGTCTTTGGCGAGCCTATAATTTTAAAGTAATTCCTGTCGAGTTAATTAGTGCAATTTACGAGAAGTTTATTTATGCAGAAGATGCCAAGTCTGCCAAAGCTAATAGTACCCACTATACACCAATTAATTTAGTTGACCTAGTTCTATCAGAAGTCTTTAAGGAACTTGATGGCAATGCCAAAGTTCTCGACCTTGCTTGTGGTTCAGGCGTGTTTTTAGTAGACGCTTTACGACGATTAGTGGTGAAGCGTTTGGCTAGTGGAGAGCAGAATTACCGTCAGCTAGTTCGTGACACCCTCTACCATCAAATTTATGGTGTAGATATAAAACAAAAAGCTATTCAAATTGCTGCGTTTAGTTTATATCTTACAGCTTTAGAGCTAGATTATGAATTAGAGCGAAATCCTGGTATTTCAGAAGATTTACAATTTGAAAAAATTATTGGCAAAAATTTGTTTATTGGTGATGCTTTTGATGAAGGGGCAGAATTCAATAGAATAGAACCTTTTGCTCATAAGCAGTTTAGTGCAATTGTCGGCAATCCGCCTTGGACAAAGTCGGGAGCAACTAAATCCGCATCAGCATACTGTAACCGTAAGCGTCCTGAAATGGGATACCCCAAAGGATACCCTACGGCTTATGGTACACCACCTGATCAAGCATTTTTGTGGCGTATAGGTGATTTTGCCAATGAAGGAACTTTGATTGGATTAATTTTATATGGCAAACCTTTTTTTAGTCCAGAGCCTAAAGCTAAACAGGCTAGAGAAGCAATTTTAAGGCGTTTTAAACCTCAGGTAATTATTAATTTTTCTAAACTAAGGAGCGAAAAACTATTTCCTAAATCAACAGCTCCAGCTATTGTGCTGATTGCCCAAAATACTTATTCAAAGGATAAAGATTTTTTCTATTTTGTCTGTCCCAATCATTCTTTAGATTACAAGCGACATGGAATGATTGAAATTAGTCCAGAAAACATCAAGCGGCTACCTGTTCTTAGATCTGCATCTGATCCAGATATATTCAAAATTGCTTCATGGGGTACTGCTAGAGATATGATTTTAATTAAGTTTTTAAGAGAGAATTTTATGCCTCTTGAAAGACTTATAAAGCAAGAAGGATGGCATACAGGAAGAGGTTTTTTTTCTGGGAGTGATGGTAAAGAAGCACCTCATTTGTATGGAAAAAAATGGCTTCCATCTGGTCGCCTGCAAAAATATAAAATAGATGTCGGCAATCTACAACTACTTTCTAAGCAAAAACTTCAGCGCCCTAGAAAAGCTGAGATTTATAAAAGCCCATTAGTTATTGCAACCAGAGGACTTAAATCATCAGGTTTCTTTGCGGCATTTAGTCAAGAAGACATTGTTTATGTAGATACATATATTGGTATTTCTATACCATCTTATCAAGTAAATATAGCCCACTATTTGAATGGTATTTTGAACTCATCATTAACTAATTACTTTTTATTTTTAACTGCTTCTTCATGGGGAATTGAACGTGATGAAATCAAGAGCCAAGATTTAGAACGTTTACCTATTCCTCTGCCCAATCAAACTAACAAAATACTTGTTGATCAAGTTATTTCCCTAGAGGAAAAATTGCGTAATCATTGTAGTATAGCTAATGAAGAAGTTTTTAAGCAGGAACTAGATCAAGTTGTCTTTAATCTTTATGGCTTGAATGAAACAGAGCAAAATTTAGTAAAGGACACTGTTAATTTGACAATTAACTATTTCATGAGAAAAGGAAAATCAAAAGCTATTAAATATCCTAAAACTGAAGAAGTAGAATTATATGTAGAACAGTTAATAGGAGTAATTCAGCCATTTCTACAAACCCTAAATGAAAGAAAAATAGTTGCTAAAGTTATTGATGTTGGCAAAGCCCCATTACAGGTAGTCAAGTTCAGTATAGTTCCTGTCTCTAATCAGCAACCTATTGTACAAACTATATCAGGTCAGCAATTAGAAACAGTTCTTAAGAGAATTGCGGAACAATTACCCCAGCAAATCGCCGATCGTATTTATACTCGTCGAGACTTACGAATTTATGTAGGGAAAGATATCTATATTGTCAAACCAGCTAAACGTATTTATTGGACTCGTTCTGCTGGTTTAAATGATGCAGATATTATACTGTCTGAGTATTTAAGAACAAGTCATGCTTCCATTGGATGAATCGAGTGCAGTTGGACAAGCGACTATTAACCTATCTGTAGATATTATTGCCACAATTTTAAATATCACTGTCGTTGCTTGGTCAAAGGTCATAACTATTGATGAGGTTAGTCCAACAATGCTCGAACCAAAAATTGCTGGCTATTTGCGGAGAGCGATGACATCCGAAAAAAACTCTCGTACCGGGTTAAAAAGCCAGCTCCGAATTGAACCCGAAGTTGGCACTTTGGCTTCACCAGATTCAGTTGAACCAGAAGGTAGAATTGACATAAAAATTATCTATAGCTTTGATGAAGAAGAATACTTCGGCATGGAGTGTAAACGAGTGAGTAGCAGCACAACAGGTAAAGACAGAGAGCTAGCTAAAAAATATATTACAGAAGGGATTGTGCGTTTTGTTAACGGTATATACTGTCCTCGTCATGGATGTGCTGCTATGTTAGGTTTTGTGATTGATGGTAATACCAAGGGTTGTATTGAGCGAATTCGTAACCGACTAGAACAAACAAAACAAGAAAGTTGTATCGAGGAGAGTTGGATGGCAGAGAATAGCTTTGGCGCATATCCCAGCCTTTATCGCACTCGTCATCGCCAAAACAAACAGAACTCTTCGATAAACTTGCTTCATTTATTTCTCTCCTGGCAGTAGAAATGTTGCACTCAGCCACAGATAACCGAGGAAACATGATTCGTCTGACTCAACCCAGATGCTCTACTTTGGCTAGAAGCAGTCGGATTAATCCATCGATACGCGATCTCGCAACGCAACAAAATGGGTTTGAGCATTGTGGTGATCTGATTTAACCAGCGAAGACAGCGCAACTACCAACGAATACGAAGGATAACTGGATGGTCGGCTCCGGTTGCGCTACCCTAATTGAGAGTAATCATTGACGATTAGTGACTCTACGCAATCTGATTTCATGGATTCATCCTTCGGCTAAGGACTGGGCAATCGATGCCCGTCTATTGCGCTGGTTAACCTTTCTGTGGCTATTGGTGGGTTTGGCGGTGCTGTTCTCGGCATCCTATCCTAGTGCCGATGCTGAGTTTGGTGACGGTTTATATTACTTTAAGCGACAGCTGATCTGGATTACCCTGGGCATGATCGCCTTTAACTTTTTTGTGCGATCGCCTTTACGGTATATCCTCAAAATTGCCCATTGGATAATGCTGGTGTTATTAGGGTTGATCTTGATCATCCTGATTCCCGGTGTGGGAACGACAGTCAATGGCGCAACCCGTTGGCTATCCCTGGGTTCTGTTCCCCTACAACCCTCGGAATTAATTAAACCTTTTCTGATCCTTCAGAGTGCTTGCATCTTTGGGCAATGGCAACAGATTTCTGTGCGAGTACGCCTGTTCTGGCTAGGGATGTTTGCCCTAGTGCTGTTGGGAATTTTGCTCCAACCCAATCTGAGTACAACGGCGCTATGTGGGATGACGCTGTGGCTAATTGCACTGGCGGCTGGGTTGCCCTTTTCCTACTTAGGAGGAACCGCCTTGGGAGGCGTGTTACTGGCAACGATTAGTATCAGTATCAAAGAGTATCAGCGGCGTCGGGTGATGTCATTTCTTAATCCCTGGGCTGATCCGATGAATGACGGCTATCAATTGATTCAAAGCCTGCTGGCGGTGGGTTCGGGAGGAACCTGGGGTTCAGGGTTTGGTTTATCTCAACAAAAGCTATTTTATTTACCGATTCAGTATACCGACTTTATTTTTGCCGTATTTGCTGAAGAATTTGGCTTTGTCGGCAGTACGTTGTTGCTGCTGTTGATTGTGGCTTATGCTACCTTAGCAACAATTGTGGCATTGAAAACCCGTCATCCTGTACATCGGTTAGTCGCGATCGGAGCGATGATTGTAATTGTTGGTCAATCGCTGTTAAATATTGGTGTCGCCACAGGGGCTCTCCCGACTACGGGTTTACCCTTCCCATTTTTTAGTTATGGGGGAAGTTCCATGATTGCCAATTTGTGTTCGGCTGGATTGTTGATTCGGGTAGCCAGAGAAAGTAGTGAGGCTCAAGTCGTTTCTTTACAAAACCGTCGCCAATCACCACCTCAGCGGCGTAGGCGACAGAGAACGCAGGGGATGTAGAGACGTAGCATGCTACGTCTCTACATCTTCAATCTTCCAAAATTGGCACAGTCTGATTGGAAGCAGGAGGGGGTAGGGTTTGAGGATTGGTGGCTGGATTGTCTAGGGTGGGTACAGTTACCGAGGGTGGAGTATTTTCCTCGCTTGGCTTCGTAAAAATAAACTCCCGCTCGGTTTCTGCGGGTGCAGGTTCCCGTACTGCTGGCGTTACCGGGTTTGGAGGACTCACCGCTGGTGTTGCTGGAACCCCTGTATCGCTTGTTAGATAGATATGACCTAATGCTCGACCTTGATAAGCACGTCGAGTGAACCGCCAAGCGGGATCAAGTTCAATTTTCAGGAAATTGCCATTACTCAATCCTCGAGTTCTGCCAATTTCCACTTTGGGAGCTTGACGATTCATCCGATTTGTACCAATGAGAACTAACTCGCCATCACGCTCGACAATTCTCAGCAAATAGTCTAATCCTAAATCTTGACCCTCCATGCGAATCGAATAACCATTACTATCAGTGCTACGTCCGCAAATGCCTGTAAAGTCAAAATTGAGCAGTAACGGATCAACGATCGCGGGATTACTTCCCACCTCCTGCCAACAAGCGCGTTGGCTGGAGCGCTGTTCAATAATCAGTAATTGATAATTATCATCCCCGAAAGGAGCAGCAACGGCAATAAAATTATCAGAATTGACTTCTTGACTATCAAATGTGCCTGCCTTGAGGGAACTTGAAGCTCCGACGGTAAGTAGAAATGCCGTCGTTAGAACCCCAACGTTGAGCCATCGTAAACGTTTCATAATTAGTGTGGTTGCTGAAAATTTCTACATTCAAAAATAGACGTAGTGAGCGCTCCAAAGATTCCTAATCTAGGATTTGACATCCTCTCCGGTGTGAACGCACAGGGATTCCTACCGATAGGGATTTGGGAACCAAACCGATGGCGCTCATACTTCCCCAGCTCCCAGACGTAGCATGCTACGTCTCTACATTGCTTCCCCAGCTCCCCCAGCTCCCCCAGCTCTAACGACTCCCCTGATCGGGTGAATTGGCATTTACTGGCACAGGATTAACGGCAAAGGTTAAGACTGTCTCATCTACCCCTTTAAGCTTAAGAGAACGATACTTGGCGATCGCATCATCGTCTAACCAATCCGCAACCGATGCCGAAACCAGGATTGAATTCGGTTCAGCGGCTTCTTGCAGTCGGGCGGCGATATTCACCGAAGGACCGATCGCGGTATAGTCGGTTCGTTCATCTCCACCAAACATGCCCACTACAGCAGTGCCTTGATGAATCCCACAGCGGAATCGTACAGGCGGGGGTCCTCCATTACCCACGAGTCCCCTAGCTTGCCACTGTTGATTCAGCTTATCGAGCGATCGCAACATTTGTCGTGCCGAGGCAATTGCCCGTCGAGCTTGTTCGTGAGGACTTAATTCTTCAGGAGCTCCGAAAATCGCTAAAATCCCATCCCCCATAAACTTATCCACCGTACCTCCATTATCAAACACCGCCCGGGTCATCGCTGCCAGATACTCATTCAGCAACTCGGCAATTCGACGCGATCGCAAGGTATTCGACAACTCGGTAAACCCAACAATATCACTGAACAACGAGGTAACCAAGCGCGGTTCTGGATGTAAATCCAGTGCCAATTCTCCCCGTGCAGCTTTCTTTACCATAGCTGGAGGTAAAAAGCGCTTCAGTACCGACTCAGTTAGATATCGATTTAACTCAACCACGCGCTGCTCTTGTTCTTTAAGCGCCAATAAATTCCGGACTTCTGCCAACAATTCCCGGTCATTAAACGGTTTCGACAGATAGGCATCTGCCCCCTTTTCTGTTCCCTCAATCCGGCTGGCTTCGTCAGCTTTTGCTGTGAGCAATATAATCGGTATTCCCTTAAAGTCCTGGGAACCCCGAATAGTATGAATCATATCCAGTCCTGACATCACAGGCATCATCAAATCAGTCACGATTAGCTGCGGATGACACTTCTGGGTCATTTGCCATCCCTCTTCCCCATTCCGTGCTGTCCATACCTGATACCCCGATTGCTTTAAGATACTGCCCACATAAGCCCGTAAATCGGAATTATCATCAACGACCAAAATTCGCGCTACTTTCGCCGCCAAAGGTGTATGTGGCTCAACAGCCAAATAAGCATCTCCCGGCTCTTGAGGTTCGGCTTCGGGTTGCTCTTGGGATTCCCCGACGGAATTCAACTCCAAGTCCGCCAGTTCCACCAATGCCCGACTGGACTGGATTTCCGTGGCAACATCCACAATCTGCTCGACGGGGAGATGAGCTTTTCCTTGTTGTAAATGAATGGTGAATGTTGTTCCTTTTCCCTGTTCCGAGAATACGTCAATTTCTCCCCCATGGAGTTCTACTAATTCTTTCACCAACGCTAATCCTAAACCACTGCCTTCATAACTGCGGTTTACTGAGCCTTCTGCTTGTCGGAACCGTTCAAATAAAAGAGGAAGTTGTTCTTTACTAATACCAATACCCGTATCGGAAATTTTTAGACAAACTTTATTGTCCGTCGATTTAACGGTAATAGTAATACTTCCCCCAGCATTGGTAAATTTCATGGCATTTGACAGGAGATTATACAATACCTTGTCAAATTTTTCTATATCTAAATAAATCTCAGGACAAGGGATGACTTGGCTCAAGAGATTGATATTTTTTTTCTCGCAGTAGGGTTTAAAAGTTTCAACAATTTGATGAATAAATTCAATTAAATTACAGGGACGAAAACTCGGTTGCATCCGTCCTGCATCGAGTCGCTGTAAATCCAATAGCTGATTGACTAATCGCAACAAGCGGCGCGAATTCCGCAGCGCGATTGAACTTTGTTCATACGGTAATCCCTGATGTTGATTAATTGCCGATTCTAGTGGTCCAATCATCAGAGTCAGGGGCGTGCGGAATTCGTGGGAAACATTTTGGAAAAATTCCGTTTTCTGCCGATCTAATTCCATTAACCGCTCGGCTTGATGTCGCGTTTTTTGATAAAGTCGCGATTGCTGAACCGCAATTGCCGCTTGGGATGCCACGGCTTGGGCAAGCTCAATTTCGGATTGCAACCAGTGGCGTGGGGTATCGGTTTGCCGCAGGCTAATACTCCCAATAATTTTGCCATCAACCAATAAAGGCACCACCAAAAGGGCGCGGGCATTTTGGCGCAGGGGCAGGTCAGACCCATTCATTTGGGGATTGGCTGTCAAATCATCAAGCACCACGGGGACTTGGGAATCAATAAGCTGCCGTAATACGGGATTGCCGACAATCGGAACAGCTGACAGAGGAAGTTGAGTGGAGGAAACAGATTCAATGGAGGAAGTAGGGGAATGAGTCAGAGTGACTTGATTATTCTCTGGAGATTGATCATGATGATTAACCGACGTTCCCACTACTTTTGTCGATTTCCCATCATACAAGCCCACACATTGAACAAACTCATCGTCTTCACTCCACAGAGACAGAACACAACCATCAACCTTGAGAGCCACGCCTAATTGTTGAGTAATCGCGGTAAAAATTTCTTGGGGGTCAAGGCTAGAACGAATAGCGCGAGTAATTGTGTTGATTAAGGTTTGTTGGGTGGCTAAGGCGTGTAGCTGTTCATACGCCCGTGCTTGGGAAATTGCCATGGCGGCTTGGTCAGCCACCATCACAACGAGTTGAATTTCGTCATCTTGCCAGCTATAGGGTTCTACACATTGGTGTAAAGCCATGACAGCCACCAATTCCTGTTGACTGATTAGGGGGACGACTAAGCTAGAGCGAATATTCGCTTGTTGATATGCCTGTAGCCGAGCTTGGACTTCGGGACTATCCTGATTAAATCGTTCATCCGTCAATACATCTTGAATAACGGTAACTTCATGGGTTTGCCAAACCGTCTGAGTTAAAAGCGGCGGTAGCGATGAGGTTGCGTCTGTATCTTCACCCGTGGTTTGTATGGTACAGGAGTTGGGTTGCGGCTGTGCTAAGTCTAATGGTGAATGGTTCGGTGATAAGGGTTGCCTACCATTGTCTCTAAACCTTGAAGTTTCGCCACCTGAGTCACTCAGTTGCCGTTGATAGACAAACCATTCATCGACCAACTGCTCTTGCTGGAAGGGACGAAGAATGCATACATCGACTTCTAGCAAGTGACCCACCGTCTCAACAATCCGCTGGAGAACGTCTTTAAGCGGGGAACTACCACTTTTGTCATACTGAGCATTGCGAATGGTATTGGTTACGGTATTCAGCAGGGTTTCCCGACGCAACGCCCGACAGAGTTCACTGGTGCGGGACTTAAGGACATTATGAGTGTCCATGGCTTGCCGCACGACTGACTTCAGTTCCTCGGCATTCCAGGGCTTGGTGACGTATTTAAAGACTTTACCCGCATTGATGGCTTCAACCAGGTCTTCAACATCGGTGTACCCCGTCAAGATAATCCGGATAATATCAGGGTATTGAGCGGCGGTGATACTGAGAAACTCCGTACCACTCATTAGTGGCATACGCTGGTCGGAGATAATCACAGCCACATCTCCTTCAGCTTCCAAAATTTCTAGTGCGGCAGGACCATTGTCTGCCCGCAAGACTTTATAGTCACGATGGAATGTTCGATATAGCAAGTCCAGGTTGTCGGGTTCGTCATCAACAACCAGAAGTTTAGGCTTTCGTGTGGATTGAGATCTCATGCACCGCTCTCCTGCTGCCAGAGCTTTTGCGAATAAAAACAGTTTGCACGCACGTTAGAGATTTTTACGGCTGGCAATAACTGGCTCGATGAGAACTCTCTGACTCCAGAGAAGTGTAGTTCGATTATCACGACGGGCTAAAGAAAGCATGTTACTTGTCCTGCGGCAATTTGGCTATTGCGACGGTAGTTAGTGGTACACCCCAATTGATTTTAATTTTTGTTTTCTAGTATGGTTGTATTCTGCCTCAAGTTGCCGACTAATCATCTTTGTTCTGAGCGTCTTGGTTTTGGGTTTACCATAAGAGTTATGCGATCGCGCCTAACTCCTCTATTTTGGGCGAATTATGAAAATTTAGGGGATCGAGCATACCTTGAGGACGCAAAGCGCTGCGCCTTGATCGGCTTTATGATGGTGTCATGCCCCTGGGAAAGCGCTGTTGGAAGAACTGATTCGTCAATGCTCTACTTGTACAATACTATCGTTCTAGAAACGAAAGACGATCGTTCTAGAAACGAAAGACGATGATTTCTGGTTAAGTGTTGATCCCAAGGGAGTGGTGATGGCGCTCTTTATATTTTTGCGATGGTGAACCCCTGCTTTTCTTTTGTGACGTCCCACAAAGTTGCTTCTGAAGCTCAGCAAACGCTGGCTGTGGATGCTTCCCGCTTAACGATCCGAAGGGCAAAAGACCAAGATCTAATGGCGCTCTCGGAAATTCTAGCGGATAGCTTTCACTCGCAACAGGGACTCTGGCGTTTGGTTTATCCAATTTGGCGATTAGGAATTTATGAAGATCTGCGGAATCGACTGCGTGGCAATTCTCCCCATTATGCCTGTTTTGTCGCCCTCAACCCTGATGCTTCTGGCGATAGTGCTGACGGGCAACTCGTCGGCACTGTCGAAATTGCCCTCCGTTCTCCCCCATCCTGGCAACCTCAAGGTCACCACTATCCTTACATTTCTAATTTAGCGGTCAGAAGGTGTTGTCGGCGACGGGGTGTGGCTGGACAATTACTGCTAGCTTGCGAGCGTCAATCCTTGGCATGGGGCTTTCCCAATCTTTACCTGCATGTCCTAGATAGTAACGATCAAGCGCGGCAACTTTACCTGAAAATGGGCTATCAACTGCATCATCTAGAGCCGAGTTACAGTCTCTGGCGACGCCATCCTCAACGTTTGTTATTACGCAAGCGTTTAAATACGGGAACACCTGGATAACCATAAGACGAATTTTTTCCTCACGGCGGTAAGTGACACAGTTTGGGAAATAATCTCCACTTTGCCGCCTTTGGGAATCGAGTTTCTCGCTCCAGCTTTACCATTTCTTTAAACAACGTTCCCGCTTCTTCACAGAATCTTCATAAATTTTCTTAACAAATAGGCGTATATTGCCCCAATTCAGTCATCTGTAAGGGATTGACCTGACCTATACCTGTAACCGTATGCCATAAAATAGAGTTATAAATTTGTCGAGAAGCAACAAATGACACCGATCTGAGTTTGTTTGATAGGGTAATTCAACATAGATGATCAACAAAACTTCTCTTCTTGGTTATTATCAAAGACTGATAACCAAAGGAATTGATTAGTTGTGCGTTCAACCTGGGTGCATCCCTGCTCCCTTGAAATTAAGTGTACGAGTTGAAATGGAGAGCGAAAATAACCAGCGTTGCCAAACAGCTCTTTACGAAGAAGAGGAGGTGCTGGCCCCCCCCAATAGTTTCGCCAACGCTCAAGGCTATAGTGGCATGAATAAACAAAGCCCAAATTCCCACGACTCACCTGAAGGAAAAATTCTGCAGCAGCTTCACGATCAACAATTGCTGATCGTTAATCCTCGGCGTCGGAATGGCTTAATTCTCTTCAAGCGCTATCATGCTGAATTTGCTGGACCCGGTTCAGGGGTGGGAGGATTATTCGATTTGGATTGTCAACGGGTGCTAGCTGTGGGGAACATTTCTTTACTCTCTCCAGAATCATCAGACGAGCGAAAGCGGGCGTATCTGATTCGACGACAGTGGGTGAGATTAACGATGCAAATTACTGATAACCCAGTTCCCCTACAACGCGCCCAAAAGATGCTAGAGCAGTTTGAGGGCTTCTTTGACGCCGAAACAATTGCTAAATTACCTAATGAGGCTTTTTCTCTGTTGGTGGGAGTCTTGCCTCAAACGGTGATCAAAGTGCGTCCCACAGCCTAGAGTAGTGTGGCAGAGGAGGGGAGATGAGGGAGATGAGGGAGATGAGGGAGATGAGGGAGATGAGGGAGATGAGGGAGATGAGGGAGATGGGGGAGATGAGGGAGATGGGGAAGCTGGGGGAGCTGGGGGAGATGAGGAAGATGAGGGAGATGAGGGAGATGAGGGAGATGAGGGAGATGAGGGAGAAGATTCCCAATGAACCATGAACAATCGCAGAAACAAATTCTGCCAAAAATGCTTCAACGACGATAAGTTAACCCGAACTCCTAATTCATGCCCAGAGGTTTCAACATCTCTATCTCTCCATCCATTCTCCTTGCCTTCTGTTTCAGCCTCGTTACCGCCGATGCTATCGCATTCCCCGATATCCAAAGCCATTGGGCAAAGGATTGCATTAACCAGATGGCATCTCGAAACCTAGTCACAGGTTACCCAGATGGCACGTTTCGCCCCAATGGTTCGATTACCAGGGCAGAATTTGCCGTGTTGATGCTGAATGCGTTCCCCGATGCCGAAGTTAAACGCAATGGAATCACGTTTACAGATGTGCCACAGAGTCACTGGGCATATCGGGCAATTCAAGACGCTTATCAACGGGAATTTTTCGCGGGTTATCCGGGGCGGATTTTTCAACCCAGTCAACCGATTCCCCGTGTGCAATCGATTGGGGTTTTGGCTGGGGCGAAGAATTACAGCATTCCCCGTAATCCATACTCTACCCTGGGACAGTATTTCCAAGATGCCTCTGGTATTCCAGGATACGCTAGGAATGCGATCGCGGCAGCGGCGGTAAATACTCTGGTGGTGAATTATCCTACAGTACGACAGCTTCGCCCCAATGAACGGGCGACTCGGGGCGAAGTAGCGGCGTTATTGTGTCGGGCGTTAAATATTTATGCGGTTCCGCCTGAGTATATTGCTGGGGTGGAAATTCATCCCCAACAGGTACGGACATTACCCGGAGGACTGAATTCTGTTCCCACATTTAATAGTAATTATCCGGAATTAGTCAGAAGCGAAGGAATTTTGTTATCCACGTTTTCCCCAACCGGAAAACGCATTCCTTCTGCCCATTTGAATTTTCCCTTTCAAGGACGGTTCGATATTTTTACCCATCATATCGCTAGGGCAGAAACTCAAGCAGAAACTCGTCCCCTTTATCAGGGATTACTGCTGCACAATCCTACCGCTAAACCCGTAACGGTTGAGGTTTTGCAAGCGGCGAGTTATTTAAGCACTCCCGATGCACCATTTATTGACTTACCGGATATAGTGGATAATCCCAATGGTAAGATTTATTCGGGACCCGGTAGTCGCACGATGAATGATGTACTGCGGGGGATTCGTCAGGACGGGTTTCCAGCACAAGTGGTATTAGCAGCAGGGCAAACTCAACTGTTGATGAATCAACCAATTCCTATCCAACGGGCACCTGCATCCAATGGACGTTCCACGATGATGCGGTTAAGCAGTAATGGTTCAGTTTATGTTGCCAATTTAGCCATGAAAGCGCCGCAAAACTCGAATGGGACATACCGCGCCCCGACATTAGCGGAATGGCAAACCTTGTTAGTCGAAGGGGAATTAGCCGAACCCCGTAATCTTACGCCAACCCCCCTTGACCCGCCTAGAGAACCGACGGTATTTGGACGAGTTGCCGGGGTGTCCCAAGGGACACAATGGTTAGCAGAGATTACGGATACCTTGACATCGGGTAATCTGAGAATTCCCAAACCCGGTGAGGCATTTTCTTATGTTTTAGGGACACTGCATTTAATTACATTGAATACGGGTCAAATTCAAAGTGCGCCGATGTTAGCCCGTTATCCGGATACAGCTTATTATGCTCATAGTAATTATGGCGTAGAATATAATTTAATGTTACCCCTGGGAAATACGACCAGTCAATCGCAAACGGTAACAGTATCAATGCAAACACCGTTAAAAGATGAGGCAGGGTCAGATAAATTACTGTTTTTGAATCCAACCGTTGATCAGGTCTTTTTTCGGGGAACGGTTCGGGTCAGTTATGAAGATGACCAAGGGGAAAATCAAACACGCTATGTGCATTTAGTTCAGCGTCGGGGACAACCGTCTGATCCCTTAGTTACGTTAAATTTAGCGCCAGGGGAACAGCGAAAGGTAAACGTCGAATTTATTTATCCACCCGATTCTACACCGCCGCAGGTGTTGACGGTGAAGAC
>Ga0207419_1001605_pt1 | contig 16419 bp, 20 predicted proteins | sample ElkSloMetagenome_4_FD_184723 | JGI IMG/M metagenome (GOLD analysis project Ga0207419, IMG submission 184723) | Hot spring microbial communities from Elkhorn Slough, Monterey Bay, USA - MD2A (version 2) | ecosystem: Environmental > Aquatic > Marine > Intertidal zone > Estuary: Microbial mat ...
GTTTTGCTTTGATAAGTGCGATGTACTACCCGATTGTGAGAGTAATCGAGTGATTATCGAAATATTTATGGTGAACCATCGGAATTTATGATCATAATTGTTCAACATCAGGGAGTATCTGAAGAGGTTGTTGAAAGTAAAAAGGAAGCGGAATTTAGTCTGAAGAAATATTACACTTCTTGATCTTCTGTTTTAAATGATGTAAATTACCGGAGTGTATTTCCAGTAAGTTAAGGTTATGCCGAAACTCACACACAATTAACTTTTTCTGTTTTCGATAAGTTTTTTTATCCAGCTTTTTAGTATGTAAAAAAAAATTCAGGGTTTCTACTGAGGAAGCAAGAATAATATTTGTGTTTAACAATTCATTAATGAAGCATTCAGATAAAGTCAGCTGCTTTTGCAAATCAATTTCATGCATTGGCAGTTTAATTTCCGGGAAATCCTGAACATAATTACTTTTTTTTTCTGTTACTGTTGTTTCCATCTTGTTAGGTTCCTGTTTAGTGTTATTATTTTTCCACTATTGTTAATCAAAACATTAAATCAAAGTCTCTGACAATTGAAAATGCGCCCCCGCTAATGATTAACAAATATACAAAGTTTTTATATGTAAATTAATTTTAAATAAATTAATTTATTATCTGTGGTATTTTACTTATGAACATTATGGAATATCATATGAAAAGTATTATTTTTTCCACGAATAGATTTGAATAATGTTAAAGGCTTCTACTGCAATCTTGGTAGAAAAAGGGTTTATTTTAAATTAGAAATTCGGTAGATTTTAGTCAGAAGCGAAGTGAAGAGAAAGATTATAACCCAAATTGAGCAATTACGCTCAATCGTTTAAGTAAATGTAAGCTTTTCATCTCACCTATTCAGTGAAAAGCTACCCCGTTTATTGGGGCAGGCTATTTTCTAAAACGGGATTAACCCTAAGTAAAGCGCTTGTTCGCTAGCTCCAACCGCTAAACTTAGGTATAAATTTATAAAGCTGATAAGCCGCTATTATGAATTCGGCTTCTTCATGCTTAAGCTCCCAGTAGATATGCACTGGTACTAAACATATTAAGTTATATGCTTTACTAATTTTAAATATCCCTTATGACGTTCAGATGTGCTTACCTATTTAAATGCGATTGCGCAAGCGCTTGGCTCGCCGGAGCTGGAAATACTGGCAATGAATGTTACGCAATGGGAATCAGGTCAGTGGGTTGTGGATAATACCATGGAGAATAGTTTCCGGCTTAATTCATTTTTGATGAGCTGCCTAAAGAAGAGCGGACCAGTTATTTCAAACCCTGGCGCTAAAGGTTGATTGTATAAAAGAGGCACAAAATCCCTTTCCTCCCATGCCTCAAATTACATCATTGAAAAAGCCCGGGAAATGGGCGACGAAAAAATTACCGTGGTTGCTTTGGGTGCATTAACCAACGTTGCCACAGCCATTTTGGATGATCCTTCCATAGAAGACAATATAAAACTATATTGGCTGGGTAGTTCCTACAATGAGGAAACCAATGTAATGAGCAAAACGGAATTTAACTGTGTCATGGACATTCAGGCACTGGAAATAATGTTAAATTCCGATGTGGAAATGCATATTATACCATCTTCTTTGGCCGTAAATTTAACGTTTGACTGGAAAGAAACGCGCCAGCAGCTTGAAGGAAAACATGAACTGGCAGATTTTTTGCTGCATCGCTGGTTTACCCATCTCGACGGGGGCAGGCATGAAAGGGTAATCTGGGATCTGGCTGTGATACAGGCTATTGTAGATCCCGGAATGGCTGAGGAGAAAAAAGTATCGCCGGCAGGGCTCAGGGAAGGCCGGTCAATATGGATTTACACCCATATTGATGAACAGAAAATGAGGGATGCCTTTTTCGATACTTTTGCCAGAACCCTGGAGAATATTCGCTAAAAAGTAAAATACTTATACAGATTTAAAGCAATGCCTGAGTTTGAATTAAGAACTGTGAAATTATAAATAGCCGTTCTTCAGCTTGGCAAAATTCGAATTTTCTTTGGCATCAATCCATTTTAAGGTTTACCGCTGGTGGATCAGTAATTCGGAATAACAAAAGTATACTATTCAAATAGAAAATTTGCCTGATTCATCATCTTCAGCTCTTTTTTTTCTTCTCATCCTTCACTGTCGGATGATAGGTGAAAACCTCGTCAACAGTTTTGCCAAATACATTTGCAATGCGAAAAGCCAGGTCGAGCGAGGGCGAGTACCGTCCTTTTTCTATGGCTACAATGGTCTGCCTTGAAACGGCTACCTTATCAGCCAGTTCCTGTTGTGTCATTTCACTGGCATGGAAACGCAGCGTACGTATGTTGCTTTGAATTGTGCTTCTCCCCATCTTAAATTCCTTTCCGGTAATAGTATAATTGCGAAATGTTTTCTACAATTTCAGTTATTAAACCACTGGCAACAAAGATAATGAAGATGCCATACACAGGCATGCCCAGCGCCAGCCACGGAAAAATACTCACCAATCCCACGGAAAAGCTGTAATAAGCATTACGGGTTGATTTCAGTTTTATGAGTTTATCCATTTCATCCGACACCGGTTCTTCCTCTTTGGTAGTAATGTGGTTAATGATGTAAAAAATAATATAGATCAGGATGCGGGCTACAATGCTGATGCCCATAAAGACCAGAAACAACTTTCCCCACAACTGGTAATCTGTGGTAAGGTCATACTGCCCGGCCAAATGCCGCTGATAAATGATTCCGGCAAATATACCCGTGATCAAAAGACCACTCAAAATGTTAACAATATTTTCTTTTTCTCTGAACGACATGGATGCTTAGTTTTAATTGAACAATAATTGAAAAATATGAACCTTAACCGTAAACTGTTTCTATTGATTTCTGCACGAGCGCCTCATCACGTTTTTTACACATACCAGGTGAAAGCGAGTCCTGGGTTTTTTCTTTTTCGAGGTGGTTTCTAATTGCATCAACCGCGCGTTGTATATCCTGTTTCTTGTTTTCTATGCCAAGGCTTATGCGTGCCACACCCTGCAACTTCAATTTAGGAATAATCTGTAATATTACCTTCTGAAGTTTCTCCTGCCATGGCGAAATGCCAAGGATCTTTTTTACCGCTATATGTGCGCAATGACAACCCACCCTTACGCCAACACCATTTGCTGCAAGTGCATTGCCGGTTTTAAATGGCATTTTTCCACCTGCTTCAAATGCCAGTACACCAAGTCTGTGCGCAAACCCACCATGCTGTAAATCGGTAATGCCATAAAGTTTTACCCCATTAATTCCTTGCATTTTATTCAGCAGATATTCAGTTAATTTTTGTTCTTTTTCATGGATTAAATCCATACCAACACGTTGCAGCAACTGCATGCTTTTTGCCAGCGCGGCAATGCCTGCGATATTTTTTGTAGGATGCGGCATATCTGCAAAAGTGCTAAGTACATCTCTGCGGATAATGAGTGCTCCTGAGCCAAAGGGGGCATACATTTTATGGCCGGAGAAGGCCAGTGCATCAATGCCCCATGCGGCCATATCAACAGGCTGGTGAGGAACGAGCTGTGCACCGTCAACCAGCAATTTTGCACCGTAACTGTGGGCCAGTCTGGCTATCTCGCGTATGTTGGTAACACTGCCCAAAACGTTTGAGGCACCCGTAATGGCTATCCATGCTATTTTATCCTTACCGGGATGCGTTTTCAGTTTCTGCTCAACTTCAGCAGGGGAAATAAAGCCCAAATTGTTGCCGTTAAGCCTGAGTATTTTTATGTTTGGCTGCAAACGCCAGGGCAGGTCGTTTGAAGAATGCTCAAGCATGGAGCTAAGAATGGTTGTGTTTTCATCTGGCGCTACCTTTTTGTTAATGATTTGGGCAGCCAGGTTTATTGCTTCTGTAGTGTTTGCGGTAAACAGCACTTTGTATTCCGAATTTGGGGCATTCAGGAATGAAGCACAAATTTTTTCCGCCTGATTGATAATTTTCTGTTGCGCTGGATTATTCGCCTGCAAACTATTGAACCACGCTTCAAACGTCGGATACAGCGCTGGTGTGCTTGCGCTGCTATCGAGGTTTACATACGGTAAGGCACCCTTTTTTCCGGGTATGGAAAAGTTTTTGCCCGGCATCTCATCGATTAACTGCTCAAGCAGTTGTTCGCCATGCAGGTCAGAATACTCATGGTTTACGTTTTCTTTTTCCCCGCAGGAGGAAAGCGTGCTGCGAAAAATATCAGTACCATGCTTTTCCTGCATTTGTAAAGCCACAGCAAAAGCAACAATGTTTACCACCGCTGGGGTACCGGCCTCAAACAATTCAGGCATTTTTTCCCATAAAACCCAACCAGGTGCAGTGAGGCGGGCAGTTCCCCCACCTGCAAATGCAGGTACATTGTTTTTTAGTTTAGGCTTACTCAGAGCAATCGCATTTACACCCAGCAGCAGTCCTGTGATATCGGTGTTAATCTCTTTATAAACAGCGTTTTTCGCCTGTTGCTTTACTATTTCGGCACTATAAGCCGTAGCAAATATGAGAATATGTTTTCGGCTATCAAGTTGCATGTAGTCTGAAATTAAAATACGGGCATGCTCGTAAAGCCGGGTAGTGATCAAAGATTTTTGTCCGCTTCCGCGATGCACATTGGCATATGTTTCGAGCACTGAATAAATGCGGTGTTTAAACGCTGAAGGATAATTACTTTGAAATTCCTGCGTGCTTTTGTCTAAGGGTTTTTCTTTGAATATGGTCTTCATATTTTAGGCTTTAATGTAAAATATTCACAACACAAAGTTAAATAAAAATTACAAAATGTAAAAAATATATTACATATTTTAAAATTTATTTTTTACAAGGTAAATCAAAGTAAATTCAATTAATACATCTTCTATTGATCAAATGTTTGTGTTTATTAATTGTCTGCCTTAGACAAAGTAATTACTTATGCATTGAGCTCTTCCATAAAATTGTCAAAAACCTCTCTTATTTTACCGGTAAAGTTATCCTCGTTTAGCCGGGTATCCATTACCATTTGAGGATTCTCCCTGTCTTCAGGATTTAAAACCAGGCTTATTGGAATGGCCTGGCAGGCTTTGCATTTCTCGCCCATGATATTCTTAACTATTGTAAAAACATGCTCATGCCCGAATTTTTCCTCTTTTTGCTCAAAACTGGTGCCACAGCACGAAACAAATATGAGGGAGACAATATGCCTTCTATAGCCTTTTAAAAATGCCTTTAACGGGGGAATGAGCCTTCCGGCCCAAATGGGGCCGCAGAGAATAATGCGGTCATATTCCGGAGGCATCTGTTTTAAACGCTTTAAGCCGGGGTTTATCCCCATCATAAACATAGGTAAGGAGTTTAGAACCGGTTTTAGTTCCTCAGCAGGACAATTTAGACTTTCGGCAATCTTTTTGGCCAGAAATTTATTGTTTCCCTTGCCGCTATAGTAATAAACAATGCTTTTCATGATTGCAGAAATGTTAGGTTTATAATGCCTTACTGATATTCCACAGCCAGTTTAAGAGCACTACAGCAATCAGGGGAACATAATGGGCAGGTTTTTTCAGCAATTTTTCCGTTTTATGGTATATCTCATACAATGTATGCCTTTTACTTATTTTATCATATAAAATCCATGGCGGAAGCATTATCATAAACACAGCAACAATATACCCCATTGGATTGAAGAGCATGGCGGATTTAAATTCTCCCCTGGTTATGGCCATAACGGCGTGGGTGGAGCCACAGGTGGGGCAGGGTATACCAGTAACATGCTCAAGTGGACAAAAAGCCAGCGACCTTTGAATATTCCTAGTTTCCTGCAGGCTCAAAAACAAGTATACATACCCGGTAATACAAATTATGGCGAGGAGAAGATAAAATTTATTAAATCCTGAAGGCATTTTATAAAAATTGTTGGAGTTTTTCCAGGTTTTTTTCTCTTGTGGCATCCATAATAAGAAACCAGTCCACGATGGTCCATATTCCCAGCCCCCCGCAAGTAAGCAATTTTGCTATGCCAAGACCAGTATCTCCTATAAAAAAACGGTCAACACCCAGGTAACCAACCAAAATGGATAAGATCAAACTTACTGTAGGATCTTTAAGCTGGAGTGTTTGAAATAAACTCCACCGGGAATCATCGGCCCGCATAAGACGGTCTTTTATAGCTACGATATGGTGGCTATGGAAAAATTTGCCATTTGTAATGATAAACATATCTACTTTTTGCGCATCCATTTTTTAAGAATTAGTTGGTTAAGTTGAATTTATCCCTTTGTGTATAATTTTAATTTTGGTACTACCCTTATTTTAGTGATTAAATATTTTTACAGGACCTAAAATACTGTTTAAATATAGTATTTAATGTGGTTGCAATATGGTTTAAATGTTGCTTTTTTTGATTGACACAAAATAGTTGCTCATTTTTACCGATAGTTTTTTTGCCTTTTTCGAAATATTTTCAAACATTAAATTCCTGGTAGAACCTTAATTTTTAAATATATCATTTTTTTCCACAAAGAGGAAATATGCGATTAAATACGTTAGTTGCTGAGGTAAATTCTTTTTTCATATGTTCCTTACGGATGCATTTCCCGTATTATAATTCCATTTTTCAAACTTTTTAGGGTATAGATGGTGATAATCAGGAGTGCTATTCCAAATCCGATCGCTGAGAGGATGCCCCAGATATCTGAAAAACCCAGATTTGAAAAAAGTATTGTAAATAAAGGAATTAAGAAAATAACAAAATAAGATTTCCTGGTTGCTTCTGGATTAAAAAATACTTCTAAACCATATACAGCGGAGGGCGTGATTGTTTTTATTTTACTACGGTACAAAATGCGGCTTTTAACCTGAAGATTAATGCTGTCATTTTCTTCCAGAGCTATTTCTTTTGTCTCTCCCTGTTTTAACGAAGCCACGGATTCGTTACCAATATAAACTTTAAAAACAGCTTCACTGTAATATTTCTCTTCTGATTTTGGCCGGGAAAGCTTTATAGTTTTCATATTCTCAGCATAACGTCCTACCTCAAAAATAGCAAAAATGCTTTACATATCAAATTGATTCCAGGTATGAATTTTTTGATGTTTTAATTTAAATTGAACATTTATTTTTGATCGGTATTTCCATTCATCTCTCTGATCTCTTCGCGCAATGTTTCCACGTCCCAGGCGGAATCTGCCTCATGTATGGTATTTTCTTTTTCGGTCATAAGCATTTTTTCCAACTGTTCCCAAAACCGGCGTGCCTGGTCAATATAGTGTCGCTGACTTTTATTTTCTCTGTATATTTTATACAGTTCATTCATAATAATGATATCGTGAAAACGGAAAGAACGGGCAGAACGGAATGCCTTATATTTGCTAAAACCCTGGCTGCACATAACTTCGGTAGCAAGTGCTATACTCGAATCATAACTTTCTCTGCGGTGGGCTTCTACTTTTTCATCGCGTAAAAGAAACGAATGTCTTACGTCACTTGACCTGGCAAAGATTTTTAAATGAGGATATTTATGATTTAGGTAACGGGTGAGTTCGAGTATTTTTTCAGCATCATCTATGGCGATGATAAATACTTTTGCCTGCGAGGCACCAGCAGTTTCAAGCAGATCAGGCCTGGTGGCGTCGCCATAAAATGCCTTATGGCCAAGTTTTCGGCATCTATAAACCGGGGCTCAACTATTTTTTTCTTATAAATAGAACAAAATCTACTTTAGTTGTGTTTTATAGCATATTTTTGCATTTAAATATAAACGCATTTTATTATCTTAATTATGACTGAAGTTTGTCCTGTAAATGAAAGAAAAGTAAACGAGTATGTAGCCCGGCTCAATGCCTTGCTAACATTTGCTATTTTGGGAGTTTACCTGTTTTTCCCAAACCAGTGGCTGCTGGTATTTTTAATTGCTGATTTTCTTCTGCGTGTGGTAATGGAAGGAAAATACAGTCCGTTGAGCAATTTTAACAAGATAATGCTTAAAAGTATGCAGGTAAAACCAAATTTGATCAATGCAGCGCCAAAGGAATTTGCAGCCAAAATTGGATTCGGTTTGTCCCTGCTGGTTTTAGCATTGTATCTGGCTTCTTTTGTTCAGGCTGCTGCAGTTGTTGCTGCTGTAGTGGTTTTCTTTGCTTTCCTGGAGAGCGCTTTTGGTATCTGTGTGGCATGCAAGATGTATCCTTATTACCTGCGCATTATCAATAGCTTCGGGAAATAAGTTTTCAAAACTTCAGATTATCAGGCGACCAGGCTTTCAGCTCCGACAGTAGAAAATGATAGTTTACCGTTACGCCCAGATGTTTTCCGTTTATCACATCACCCTCACCTGAACGGCGACGAAAACGTCTGCTATGGTTTATGTCATTCCTATAAATCTTTTGAAGTATACTGATGTTTGCTGCAAAATAGCATCTGTCACTCTTTCCCGTAATGCATGGCCTGTCCTTTAATACCCACATTACTGAAATGGGTAATTTTTCTTTTGCATAGATGTTAAAATACCGTAACAGGTCTGATAAATTTAAGGCCACCGTTTCTGATGGATGCAGTTGCGCATCCGGCAGCATCTTATGTATCTTCATAAAAGCCCTGCGCTGCATCTTCACTTCCAGGTATTGAATGGTCTCAGCGTTATTGTTAAGTACCCGGATATCGGGATATCCGTTTGTTTGACATTTTTCAGCCCTGTATGTTCCTGATTGATTGATAAGGGAAATTAAGATGTTTTCTTCCTGCTCAGCGTCACGCAAATCCTTTTCAAATGGATAGTTGCCTTTGCTGATGGCATTGCATGGTGTTTTACACGTCCCACAATTGAAAATATATGAGCTCCTTTCTTTGGCCATTTCTGTTATTTGTAGGGCTTGTAGTTCATGATAACAAGGTGCTCGGCCTCACGGCTGTTGCGCCCCCTAACGTTGTACGTGTATCTTTTATCAAATGTTTTAATAGTTATGCCCGGCTTTGTATATAGCTCCTGAATAAAGCCGGTCTTTTTAATTACGAGCATCCACCTTGCAGATTGCTGCATCAGGGCTTCCTGTAATCTTTTTTGGTCATTCCTGTCAAAAATGTGCTGATCATACTCTGAGAATTCTGAATCATAGGGTGGATCAAGAAAAAGAAAATCACCTTTCGCCGGCTTTGTACTATTGATAAAATCTTGGAAATCCAGGTTATAAAAAGTTGTATTTTGAAACAGGGTATTCACCCTGTTACCTGACAGGTGTTGAATTTTTGCCCTGAAATTTTTTTTGTTATATGCAATACCACCATAAGGTATATTAAAGTCGCCCTGCCGGTTGTAACGAAACATAGAGCCATAACAAAATTCCCTTACAAAAAACCAGTTGGCTCCGGCCCTTGCTTTTGAAAAGTTGATTATGCCCCTGTTATTATCGTTTAACAGGCCTCTCATAAATAAATACAGGCAACTTTTAACCGCAGTTTCAATATGGTCATGCAATTCCAGGGGCTCAAAACTTCTGATTTCCTTTTTTGAAATGGCCCTTATGCGCTTCATTTTATCAAACAAAGAATAGTTTAACTTTTCCTGAAAGGCGGAAGACTGAAGAATAAAATCTACGTTAAATAAAGCAGGGAACTGTTGCAGGTCAATTTTTTTAACAGTTTGTTGAATTGTTTTTTCAGGAGATTGTGATGTCTCAATAAAAGTTAGAAATACGGGGTTTAGCTCTGAAGTTACGGTTCGGGCGAGCTTACCGGCATCATCCCAGGCATCGGCATACTGGGTTAGTTCTGTTATAAATGAAGGGTTGCCTATCAATCGATAAAACCGGATCAAATCTGTGCTTTTGTCGTTCAGGTAGCTTTCTCCCGGGGGCTTAAGCGCAAAAAACACTCCGGCACCACCGGCAAAAGGCTCAAAATACCGATTGAATTCCGGAATATAAGATTTAAAATAAGGAAATTCCCTGTATTTTCCTCCCGTCCATTTTATCAGGGGTTTTATAACATCCTCGTCAGTCACTTGATCAGCCTCCATGTTGAAATAATTGTGTAGCTTTTTGCTTAAAAATACTATATTTTTTTTGAATTGACCTGACACTGTCTTGCCTGAGATGGATAAAAATTCCGATTTAAGCTGTAAATTAAATCCCGAAAATAAACCCGCTTATTTTGTAAAGGCATGTATGAGTGCAATTGAAATAATATAATCCCGCAAAATTAAAACGAAACATTACCTTTGTGTTATAAATTGAGCACAATGTTTATAAAGCGACTTTTATTCAGGGTTTTTGGGCCGGAGAAATATCTACTTATCATAAGTAAGCTCTTCTTTTTCAGCTATTATACAGGAATTATTAAAGGTAAGCCCTATTTCAGGTTCCATTATTTTTTTCCAAAAATGGTAAAAGCGGGGGATACGGTTATTGACATTGGAGCCAATCTGGGATATTATACCCTGCTTTATGCTCAGTGTGCGCAACATGTTTATGCTGTGGAGCCCGTTAAGCTTTTTCGAAAAGTACTTAGTCGAAATGTGGGTAATAAGCCGAATATCACCATCTTACCCTATGCCCTTGGCGCGGAATCAAACAAGTTAATCGAAATGGGGGTGCCTTCGGGCAAAAAATTTTTCAGGCATGGGCTTACCCATGTTGTGGAGAATAACGAGGAACAAAATACACTAACATTTCAGGAAACCATGATGCGTCCCAATGACCTTTTTGGCCATCTTGAAAAAGTGGATTTTATTAAATGTGATATTGAGGGGTATGAAAAGGTTGTAATTCCTGAGCTAAAGGAAATTATTGCAAAGCATCTCCCGGTTATTCAGCTTGAAACAGATATGACAAACCGTATTCCCATCATGCAAATGCTCTTCAAGTTGGGCTACAGTTGTTACTTTTTACAGGAAAATAACCGTTTGCAAAAAGTATCTTCACAAACAGAAAAAACAGAAGGCGATTTATTATTTATACCTGATGATTCTAAAAAGGAAAGAATTGCAGGATTTGCTAATAATTGACACTGAACCCTTGATTAATTTTAATTTCTGACAAGAGTACCTTATTTTTGTTTATTCAGCATAACATTTTAATAGGAAAACAACTGGTGAAAGCACTATTTTTAAAAGAGTTAAATTTATTTTTCAGCAATATTACAGGTTACCTGGTAATCATCATTTTTCTCATTACCAACAGCCTTTTTCTATGGATTTTCCCCGGGAATTATAATGTGCTTGAAAGTGGTTATGCTAATCTTGATACTTTCTTTTTTATTGCACCCTGGGTATTTCTTTTTCTTGTTCCTGCTATAACCATGCGCAGCATAGCGGATGAGCGAAAGGCAGGTACCCTTGAAATTTTGTTTACAAAACCGCTTACCAACCTGCAAATTGTGCTTGCCAAGTATTTGGCCTCCCTCGCCCTTGTTTTGTTCTCATTATTGCCCACGTTGCTCTGGTTCTGGTCTGTATGGATGTTGGGAAACCCTCCGGGAAGCATTGATACGGGTGGAACATGGGGTTCCTATATAGGCTTGTTTTTTTTGGCTGCCATTTATGTGGCCATAGGAATTTTTGCTTCCTCACTTACAGATAATCAGGTCATTGCTTTCATTATCGCAGTATTGTTTTCTTTCTTTATATATATAGGGTTCGACGCCATCAGCGGACTGGCAGTTTTTTCCGGATTACAGACCGAGATTATGGCCCTTGGAATAAGTGCACATTACAACAGCATGAGCCGTGGAGTGATTGATATTGCTGATGTAGCTTATTTTTTAAGCACCATTGCCCTTTTTATTTTGTTCACCAAACATATGGTTCAAAGGCTAAAAGTTTAAAAAAATTTTTGAATGAAAACTTTTTCATCACAAATAATTAATCTTTTTATTACGGCAGGCATTATTATTCTTGCCGGTTATATTTTTTCTTTTTTTAATGTCCGGTTAGACCTGACAGCTGAAAAACGTTATACCCTTTCGCCTGTTTCCAGAGATATACTTAAGGATATATCCGATGTGGTGTTTATCAGGGTGTATCTTGATGGTGATCTGCCTCCTGGCTTTGAGCGTCTGAGTAATGAAACTGAGGATTTACTGAATGATTTCCGTACTTATGCTGATGATAATATTCAGTACCAGTTTATTAACCCCGATGCCATTGAGGATAAGGAAACACGGGAAGCTTTATATGCGGATCTTTTTAACCAGGGATTGCAACCGACAAACCTTCAAATGAATGAAACAGGAGGGGGACAGAGCCAGAAAATCATCTTTCCAGGAGCTTTAATTATAAATAATGGTGTTGCGCTACCGGTTAATTTGTTGAGCAACAATCCCGGGCTTGGTCCAGAACAAAATTTAAATAACAGCATTCAGGCACTTGAATATAAATTTATCAATAGCATTTATAACCTTACGACAGATACGCTTAAAAAAATTGCTTTTCTCGAAGGGCACGGCGAACTGGACCAATACCAAACCGGAGATATTACTAAAGAACTTGCAAACTTCTATCAGGTGGACAGGGGGGAAATCGGGGGAATATACGGAAGCCTTGATGAATACGCTGCCGTAATGGTGGCAAAACCAACCAAACCCTTTCCTGAGGAAGATAAATTTGTGCTGGACCAATACCTGATGAACGGAGGAAGAATTCTTTGGTTTATAGATATGCTGGATGTGCGCATGGATAGCCTCCAGCAGGGTGCAACCATGGCATTGATCCGCGACCTGAACCTGAATGATCAGCTTTTTAAGTATGGTGTGCGCATAAATCCCAATCTGATACAGGACGTGCAGTGTGCATTAATTCCCGTCAATACTGCTTTGGCTGGAAATCCTGCAAAATTCACTCCTGCTCCGTGGCTGTATTTTCCATTGCTCAACCCAACTGATCAGTCGCCTGTTGTCAAGGATATTAGTCTTGTCCGTTCCGAATTTGTTTCGTCTATTGATACACTTGGCGGTAATCCAGCGATAAAAAAAGTTATCTTATTGCGTTCTTCCGAAATGTCAAAAACGGTTTCTGCCCCTACCATCATCACTCTTGAAGAGGTAACACAGAACATCCCACGCGCTGCGTTCAATTCACCGCATCTGCCTACAGCCGTATTAATTGAAGGTGCACTGGAATCAGTATTTCGGAACCGAATGCTCGATGCCCTTCCTGTAAAAGGAGATTATACTTTCCGTGAAGAGGCTGATGATGCTAAAATGCTCGTGGTTTCAGATGGGGATATTATCCGTAATGAGATACAAAATACCCCTAACGGACCTGCCATAAACCCATTGGGGTACGATCGGTTCTCACAACAGACTTTTGGCAATAAGGAGTTTATCCTTAATGCTGTAAACTATCTAACCGGAAATGAAGGTATCATGAAGCTTCGTGCCAAAGAGTTTAAACTGCGCCTCCTGGACAAAGGCAAGATTAGGGAAGAACGACTTAGCTGGCAGTTGGTAAATACTGTTGGTCCTGTTATTATGATACTCATATTTGGATTACTTGCCGGTTTTTACCGAAAATTTCGCTATAAAAAATAAGCACGTACTTGCCATATGTCAAAAAGAAATCTGTTATTATCTGCCGTATTGTTGCTGCTTGTGCTGGCAGCAATAATAGTGTTTTTACGCAACGATCAGTCTACCCTGAACCGTCATGCCTCAGACATCTCTTTGCAGGATACCACGGGGATTGATAAAGTGGTAATTACCCATCAGTCCGATACGATGCTATTGAACAAAAAAGGCAATGCATGGGTAACAGGAGATAACATGCTTGTGCGGCAGAGCGCTATTGACGCCCTGCTGACCATCATGAAAAATATAGATATTCAGTCTCCGGTTACTGGTGACCACAGAAAGCCAATGGTGGATTCCCTCATAAAAAATGGGAATAAGGTGGTATTCTTCCGCAATAAAAAAGCCATAAAAGGTATATACGTGATGGATAGCCTGTTGAACAGTAAAACTACCATGATGCTTAAAGAGGGACAAAGGCAACCCTTTTTCATGTATTTTCCCGGTCAGACGACCCCGCTTGCGCCTTTTTTTAACCTATCACCCGCTTATTGGAGAGACAATATTATTTTAAGCATTGAGCCCCGGAAAATAAAATCTGTTTATTTGGAAAATATCCGGAATCCTGAGTTGTCTTTCCGGATTTCCCGAAATACAGAAGGCAATTACCGGCTATTCCTGCCTGCAGAGAACAGGGACATTGAGTCGGACCGCCTGGCTGCTGATCGTATTGATATGTTTCTGTCCTATTTTAAGAATGTAAGGTATGAGGATATCCTGGATACGAATAATCCGGCAACAGCAGACTCCCTGAGGATTTCTACACCCGCATATCGTTTTGAGATTACTTCTGCAAACGCTGATGTACATGCCTTTTCAATTTACCCAATTGTGCGGGAAAATGCCCCTGATCCTTACCGGACTTTGGTTCTGTTTAACAGTAAGGAGGAAGTTGCCGTTGCCCGCTACCTGGAAATTGACCCAATGCTTGAGGAACCTTCATTTTTTATCAGGCCCTAAAAAAATAGATTACATACATTGGGCAAATGAGATTTTTTTAGTATTATTGGAAGCTGTTTACCCGGGTAGTGAAAAATTTGCAACTTATTGTTCTGTAATATTTTACAATTATCCTGGAAATGCAGTTTTTTCAAGTTTATCATGGAAGGAAGATTATTCAGGAGCTATATTATTTTGTTTTTTTCTGCACCACTTACTTGTTGAAATTGATAAATAATAGTTTTGATATTCATAAAATAAATAAATATTCAGTAAAATAATAATATAATGAAATTTGTTGTATCCAGCACCGATTTACTCAGTCATCTGCAAGCAATAAACCGTGTAATCAATAGCAAAAATACGTTGCCTATTTTAGATAATTTTCTGTTTAATCTTACGGATAAAACACTGGAAATTACGGCTACTGATCTCGAAACAACCATGATTACACACATGGAACTGGAAAATGTATCTGAGGAGGGGAGCCTGGCTATTCCTGCACGTATTCTTATGGACACCCTGAAAGAATTTCCGGAGCAACCCCTGACTTTTAATATCAATGTTGAATCATTTACCGTTGTCCTGAGTACTGAAAATGGTGAATTTACAATTGTTGGACAAAACGCTGAGGACTTTCCAAATATACCAACCATTAAAGAAGAGCAGGAAAAGAGCGTTCGCTTTGACACCAACCTGCTTCTCAATGGCATTAGTAAAACTATTTTTGCCACTGCAGAAGATGAAATGAGGCCGGTGATGAATGGAGTTTTTTTGGAACTGGATGAATCACAGGTAACTTTTGTAGCTTCTGATGCACATAAACTGGTACGTTACATACGAACGGACATAACCCCAGGAGTGCAGGCTTCCTTAATATTACCAAAAAAACCTGCTTCCCTTTTGCGCAATATTTTGCTAAAAGAAGATGGTGACGTTAATCTATCATTTGATGATAAAAATGCTGCTTTTGAATTACCTAATTATAGGCTTATCTGCCGCCTTACCGAAGGCAATTATCCTTCCTACAGCACAGTTATCCCTGATGGAAACGACAATCACCTGATTATAGATCGTGTTGAATTTCTGAATACGCTCCGCAGGGTATCTGTTTTTGCCAATCAGGCAAGCCAGCTTGTTAAACTCAGCCTGAAAGGTAATCAAATTACTGTTTCTGCTCAGGACATTGACTTTAGCATTTCAGCTTACGAAAATATCAAATGCCAGTACGATAGTGATGAAATGGAAATAGGTTTTAAATCCATTTTCCTACAGGAAATACTATCCAACATCAGCTCAGAAGATGTACGCCTGGAACTCTCTGATCCATCGCAGGCCGGGCTGGTGATACCTACCGAAACGGAAGGGGAAGAAGAAGATGTTCTAATGCTGCTTATGCCAATGATGATAGGCAATTAATGCCGACACAAAATTTAATACTGAGCCTCATCAGAATGGGGCTCTTTTTTTTAGGTTCTACCACGAAATTAATGGTAACTTGCAATTTATTTATATATGGTTGAAATATAGTTTAATGTAGTTTAATGTTGTTTGGATTTCAGAAGTTGGAAATTGATCAGCTTGCAAAAGCGTTGGTAAAGGATATTTTTAAGTTAAGCAGTTCTTTTCCCCCAGATGAAAAGTATACTCTTGTACAGCAAATAAATAAAGCAGCAGTTTCAGTTGCCTCTAATATTGCAGAAGGAACAATCAGGAGTGCTTACCAGGAGAAAATACCTTTTATTAATATATCTTATAGCGCTGAAATGGAAATTGTTTGCCAAACAGAGATAGCTTTTGAATTAGGATACCTAAAGAAGGATGTATTTCGAAAAAGGCAAAAAAACTACCGGTGAAAATGAGCAACTATACTATGTCAATCAAAAAAAGCAACATTTAACCATATTTCAACCACATT
>Ga0207419_1001607_pt1 | contig 16407 bp, 16 predicted proteins | sample ElkSloMetagenome_4_FD_184723 | JGI IMG/M metagenome (GOLD analysis project Ga0207419, IMG submission 184723) | Hot spring microbial communities from Elkhorn Slough, Monterey Bay, USA - MD2A (version 2) | ecosystem: Environmental > Aquatic > Marine > Intertidal zone > Estuary: Microbial mat ...
TAATTGTTTAAGGCCTCAGCCTTTGGATAAACCATTTGGCTTGCGCCTAATTGTTTAAGGCCTCCGTCTTTGGATAAACCATTTGGCTTGCGCCTAATTGTTTAAGGCCTCAGCCCCGCCAACAATTTCTAAAATTTCGTTAGTAATTGCAGCCTGTCTGGCTTTGTTGTAAGTTAATTTTAATTGGTCTCTCAATTCTTGGGCGTTATCTGTTGCTTTGTGCATAGCCGTCATCCGCGCACCATGTTCGGATGCGAACGAGTCTCTGATAGCTTTAAATAGCTGCGTTTTTAAAGACTTAGGAATTAAGGTTTCAACGATTTCCATTTTAGAAGGTTCAAAAATGTAATCTAAATTAACATTAACATCACCTTCTATGGGTTGTATTGGCAAAAATTGTTCGGTTGTAAGAATTTGGGTGGCAGCGTTTTTAAAACTGTTATACACTAATTCTACTTTATCGTATTCGCCTTGAACAAAGAGATCCATAATTGATGAAGCGATTTCAGCTACATTATCAAAATTTAGATCGTCAAAAACTTCACTCTTATTGGCTATGACCATATTCTTTTTTGCAAAAGCATCGTTTGCTTTTTTACCGATGGCAAAAACAGAAACCTCTTTATCATTATAATCGTCATTGACTAGATGATTTACCTGTTTTATAATATTGGCATTAAATGCGCCACACAAGCCTCTGTTAGAGGTGATAGCAACAATAAGAACCTTGTTTACTGGTCTTTGTTCTGAGTATTTGCTACCGCTATCTTGGTCTAAGGTAGCGCTTAAGTTTTGCAAGAGTTCAGTTAACTTATCGGCATAAGGACGCATTGCTGTTATGGCGTCTTGTGCTTTCTTCAACTTTGCAGCGGATACCATTTTCATGGCACTGGTAATCTGCATGGTCGAGGACACCGACGATATTCTGTTGCGTATTTCTTTTAAGTTTGCCATAATTCTGGTTATTCAGAATGCGTTATGATTTGTATTTCGCTGTTAATTCTTTGGCTACCTGTGTTAAGGTATCTGTAACCTCATCTGTAAGTTTACCAGATTTTAACGTATCGAGTACATCTCTATGTTTTGCATTTAAGAATTCTAGATAATCGCGTTCAAATTCTTTTACTTTATCTACAGGAACGTCTCTTAATAAGTTTTTAGAACCAGCGTAAATAATAGCAATCTGATCTTCTACTGTAAAAGGATCACCTTCCGCTTGTTTAAGAATTTCAACATTACGCTTACCTTTTTCGATAACATTTAAAGTGGCCGCATCTAAATCTGAACCAAACTTAGCAAATGCTTCAAGTTCTCTATACTGTGCCTGATCTAATTTTAAAGTACCTGCGACTTTCTTCATAGATTTAATCTGAGCCGAACCTCCTACACGCGATACAGAGATACCTACGTTAATAGCCGGACGAACACCTGAGTTAAATAAATCTGACTCTAAGAAAATCTGACCGTCTGTAATAGAAATTACGTTAGTTGGGATATAGGCCGAAACGTCACCCGCTTGTGTTTCTATAATTGGCAACGCTGTTAATGAGCCACCTCCTTTTACATTATCTTTTAAACTCTCTGGCAGATCATTCATGTTTTTTGCAATATCATCGTCTGCAATAATTTTTGCAGAACGCTCTAATAATCTTGAATGCAAGTAGAAAACGTCACCAGGATAAGCTTCACGCCCTGGAGGTCTTCTTAATAATAACGACACCTCACGATAAGCCACGGCTTGTTTTGACAAGTCATCATAAACAATTAACGCGGGTCTTCCTGTGTCTCTAAAATATTCACCAATAGCAGCGCCAGCAAATGGTGCATAAACCTGCATTGGGGCAGGATCTGATGCATTTGCAGCAACAATAACGGTATAATCTAAAGCACCTTTATCTTCTAAGGTTTTAGCAATAGCTGCCACGGTAGAAGCTTTTTGACCAATAGCTACATAAACACAAAAAACAGGTTCACCAGCATCGTAAAATTCTTTTTGGTTAAGGATGGTGTCTATACATACAGTGGTTTTACCTGTTTGTCTATCACCAATCACTAACTCTCGTTGACCTCGCCCAACAGGAATCATGGCGTCGATAGACTTAACACCTGTTTGTAATGGCTCGTCTACAGGTTGGCGGTAAATAACACCTGGTGCTTTTCGTTCTAATGGCATTTCGAACAACTCGCCCCCAATAGCTCCTTTACCATCTATAGGGTTTCCTAAGGTATCTACTACACGACCTACCACCTGTTCACCTACTTTAATAGAGGCAATTCTTTTGGTACGTTTAACGGTAGCTCCTTCTTTAATTTCTTTTGAAGGCCCTAATAATACGATACCAACATTATCTTCTTCTAGGTTAAGAACAATACCCTCTAATCCGCCTTCAAACTCAACGAGCTCGCCGTACTGGGCATTAGAGAGTCCGTATGCACGAACAATACCATCACCTACGGTTAAAACTGTTCCGACTTCATCTAATGAAGCACCTGCTTCAAAACCTGAAAGTTGTTGTTTTAAGATTGCTGAAATTTCAGCTGGTTTTACTTCTGCCATTTTATTTTAATATTTGAAACTGTAAGAACATCTACGATGCCCCTTCTTTACAGTTTTAATTTATTGTAAATTCTCTTTTTAATTTTTCTAATTTGTTAGATACACTAGCGTCGTATTGCAAATCACCTAAGCGTAGTATAAACCCACCTAAAATAGACTCATCCACGATGTTTTCTATGGAGGTTGTTTTTCCAGTTAAGGATTTTACTTTATCTAAAACTTTTAATCTTAAATCATTTGTTAAAGGTGTTGCCGTGGTAACTTTAGCTACCTGAGCATCCTTTAAGCTATTGTGCAACTGATTGTATTTCTTAGCGACTTGATACAACAGACTAATGCGTTTGTTATCTATTAATACGTCTATAAGTTGCACAGATAACTTTTGAAAATCTTTAAATACCTCTAATAAGACCTCTTTTTTGTCGGCTGAACGCACCACTGGACTTTCAATAATTTCTTCCAGCTTGGGGTGTTTCTCTACCGTAGCCACAATAAGGGCCATATCTGTATTCACCTTGTCTTCAATTTTAGTCTCAATAGCTAAATTGATTAAGGCTTTGGCATATCTTACAGCTGCTCTAGACTCTGCCATGTGTATTAGTTTAAAGTTGTTTTATCTAACATAGAAGACACCAATTGCTCTTGTTTGTCTTTGTTAGATAATTCGTCTTGAACCACTTTTTCTGCAATTTGGATTGATAATTCCGCAACGTGATTTTTTAGTTGGGTCATGGCGGCTTTCTTTTCACTTTCTATTGCAGATTGTGCTTGTTCTATCATTTTAGAAGCCTGTACCTGCGCTTCTTCCTTAGCGTCATTAATGATCTTATTCTTCATATCCCTAGCATCTTTAAGCATGTGTTCTCTTTCTGCTCTAGCTTCATTAAGAATACGCTCATTGTCTGCTTTTAAATTTTCCATCTCTTTACGCGCACTGTCTGCGGAAGCTAAAGCTTCTTTAATGCCTTCTTCACGCTCTTCAACGGCACCTAAAATAGGCTTCCAAGCAAATTTTCTTAGGATAAGCAACAAAAACAAAAATGATATTGCTGTCCAAAAAACGAGTCCAAATCCTGGGTTTACTAAATCCATATTAATTTTTTAATTTAAATTAAAAGAGAACTAGCCAACCGCTAGTTCTCTTTTTTTGAATTAACCTTGTAATAATGCAACAACAACACCAAATAATGCAACCGCCTCAACGAAAGCTGCTAATATAAGTGCAGAAGTCTGAATCTTTCCTTGGATTTCTGGCTGGCGTGCCATAGCGTCCATGGCAGAACCACCAATACGTCCAATTCCCATTCCAGCTCCGATAGCTGCTAAACCAGCACCAATTGCTGCAATTCCTGTAATAGTCATAGTTATAAAATTTAAATTAATTAATGTGCTTCTTCTGTTGCCATGCCAAAATATAGAGCAGACAATATTGTAAATATATACGCCTGTATTGCGGTAACTACAATTTCTATTATGGTAATAAATAATGAAAATGCTACAGATACTGGTGCAATAGCGACTGTTTTAAAAATAAATACTAATGATATTAATGATAAAATAATAATATGCCCTGCTGTTATGTTAGCAAACAAACGAATCATTAATGAGATGGGTTTTACAAACATACCTACGATCTCAATGGGCATTAAAAAGATCTTCATTGGTACTGGAACATCTGGCATCCAGAAGATATGTTTCCAGTAATTCTTATTGCCACTGAAAGTGGTGATAATAAAGGTAAAGGCAGCTAAAGTAAAAGTAAATGCAATGTTACCACTTAAATTAGCCCCATTAAGTATTGGTATAAGACCAAAAATGTTATTAATCCAAATAAAGAAGAAAATGGTTAATAGGTATGGCATGTACCTTTTGTATTTGTGCTCACCAATCATTGGCTTACCTATCTCATCTCGTACAAAAACGATTAATGGCTCTACAAAACTTGCCACCCCAGAAGGCACATAATTCTCTGATTTCTTATAACGTCTCGCTGCAGCTAAGAATATAAGTAGTAATACCGCTATAGAAACCCACATCATAAATACATTTCTCGTAATCGAAAGATCTAGTGGTTTTACCGCGTTTGTTGGGTGCCCCTCTTCATCTAGCTTCACTTGAGTTTCACCTTCATTTAATTGGTACACTTTTTCATGAACATTAACAAATCGCTCTCCATTTTTCTCGACAATTACATCACCGTGGTAATCGTGATGAAATTCTGAAGACATAAACGTCACAAGACCATTATCTGTGTAAAGAATTACAGGAAGAGGAATGGTGATATGGTGCTCATCTGCGTCACCTTCGTTGAGGGTGATGATGTGCATACCGTAAGCATCCTTAACGTGATGCATAATCATTTCCTTAGCATCAAATTCTTTATCCTCTCCTTCTTTTACTTCTGATGCAAAACTTAAATGAATTGCCAAAAAGAATGAAAGGTATAATGCTACTAGTCTTGAGGTCTTTAATGTCATTATTTACAGCTTTAAAATACCTGTCTTAAAATTCGCTGCAAATGTACGTACATTATATGAATTGGCAAACATTATTTTTTCCTTAATTTCTACGACGCGGCAACGTTCTTAAATTGTTGACGCACAATTTTTTGCTAATTAGTGACTTTAAGTCTTTTGAAGAAATTTGGTAAGGGCATAAACTTCGAAAAATAGATATAAAAAGTAAGGAATAAAAAAATTAAAAATATCGGGTTGTTTGTCTTTAATATCAGATAAAATTAAAGGCAATAAAAACAAAATTGCAAGAATCATTTTTAACAATGTTAAAACCATAAATACAGTAAACACTTGTGTTTGCCCTTTTGAATATCTGTAATTAATAATGGTGTAAAATAAAAAAGTTACCACGATGTGAAAGGTGTAAATATGCCATAGGGGGAAAAAGAAATTTACGTCTAAAACCAAATAATGTAGAAGGTAACTATGAATACCAAACACCAAGAGAGATAAGCCTATAAGCTGTAACAAAAAGTTGAATTCTCTTTTTTTAAATGCGTTCATATCCTAGTTATTTTTAGAGGCGTTTATAATTCGTCTTATCACGTAAATCATAGATAATATAACAGCCAGTAAAGATAATATAAGCGTATATATTTGGTGTTTATTAGGGTAAAATTCATCGAGTTTTATACCCATAAATGTACCCGCCCCTATGATGAGGAACATCTGTATCACTAAGCCTGAGTAAAAGGCATAATTATTGCGCTTGTTTCCCTGCTTTTTGATGCGTTTCTGGTTTTAGAACGTCTTTATTTAAAGGTTTAACAGCACCCTTCATACTACAGGTAGCGTTAAAGGTTGCACCTGGTTCTACGGCGAGTTTATTAACGACAACCTCGCCTTCTATATGTGCTGTAGATTTTAAAGACAAGGTACCTGTTAGGACTAATTTTCCTGAAAAATGACCTTCAAAATCGGCATTTTCACCATGAAGTGTCCCCTTAATGACCCCAGATTTTCCAATCACCACTTTAGATGATGTTTTTATATTACCGTCAACAGTACCATCTATTCTAAAAGGACCTTCACTTGTAATATCACCGGTGACGGTGGTCCCTTGTGCTATTATATTTTGTTGTGTAACTGTTTCCATAAATTGCCTGTTTTTTTTACGTTCTGCTGTAAACATAAGTGATTAAATTAGTTATTGGGACTCTAGATAATTGCTCAGGTTTTTATGTCTTTGAACAATCTTATAATTTTCTGATGATATCGTAAAATACGGTTTTTTAATGATTTCTTCTTTAATTTTTCGTTTACCATTGGTTTTTTTATCACTCTTTAAGGTTTCTGCAAACCCCGTAGCTCCATCTCTACTTTTTAGGCCATGAATAACGACAAATTGATTGTTTGGGTCATAAACATCTATAGACGTACTTAGGTCAAAGTATTCTACCTGAGCAATAAGCTTATTAAGACGCTCTGCAAAAGCCGTCAAGTTGTTTTGATTTGAATTCTCAAACTTATAGATAATATTAAAATGTTGGGCCTCCTTATCTTGTAAAAAGGTCTTTTTCTCTAAGACCGGCATAGCTTGTTGTAAAATTAGCTGTGCTTGTTTACCTTCCTCGCTATTGGGATAGGTGAGTGCCACATAATTAACCCCTTCTTTATAAGCTTCAAGTCCGTGCAAACGTCCTTTAGCAGAGGCTTTAAGCATTTCTAATTTGGGAACAATAGGTTCACCCTCAAACTTTTTAATAAACGTTTCGGTTTCTGCGATGACCTCCTCATAGTTTTGATTATTAAATTTCTCGTAGAGCGTTTCATAAATAGCGGCTGGACTATTTTTACTTTTCTCTAGCAATTCATTAGGGTTCAACAGTATCTCAGCATAGCGCGATTCAGGATAATTTTTAATGATATCCGCTTTTGTGATAGCCGCCTTTTGGTTGAGCTCTAATTGCTCATAAATACGGTATAAATTGTATTTAGAAGGCAGTATTAATCGGTCTTCTGGATTATTTTTTAACAGCCTTTCTAATTTGGTTTTTGCTAAGTTAAATTCTTTAAATTTCTCTTTATAAAGAATGCCCAGCTGGTAATAAGCAAAATTTCGTTCTTTATGAATACTATCTATCTCTTGTTGGGTTTGAGGCAATTGCTTTAAATAAAACTCTGCTTTAAATTGTTCAGAATCTTCTAAATCTGCAACCGCAATGTCTGTACTGGCAATTTTTAAACCTGCTTTGTCCTTAGACAGCCTCCAATTATCTTGAAGTTTACGATCTCCCCATAGTTTTAAAAACTCGTTTTTGCCATAAGCTACTGTAGTGGGGTTATAAAAATAAAAACTGCTGTTTTCTTCGTTTTTTGTTCTTCTGTTGGTTTGCCTGTTAAAGCTAGTTGTATTGGCAATCTGGGTTGCTTTATTATTGGCTGCTATACGTGCTGCTTTTTCTCTAGCATCTTGGGCCTCTTTTGCTTGTTGTTTTCGCAGATCTGCTAATTCTTGAAAAATGGCTAATTGTTCCTCTTTAGGTAAGCGCACTATTTTTAAGATACTATCATTGGTTACAGCAATACCTTCATAATAGATGACATCTTCTAAATTTTCACGTTTGCGTTTTACCAACCGGTAAGGTTTGGTTCTTGGTTGCATAACAGCCATGGTACTGTCATAATAAAACCCCGCAGTTTTATAGATATTACGATCAAAGAACATGTTGCCTAAGGTTTCGTAATTTTTGGAGGTAAGCAATTTATCAGCTTGATTTTCTCTCAAGGATTTATTGTAAAAAATTTCTGCAGAGGTCATATTACCAGCACGTTTGTAAAACTCTGCTATCTCGTGGTAAATTTTATCTAAATATGGTCTGTTCTCTCTATTTTCTGCTATGTCCTTTAGTTCCTCTTTAAAAGCTATAGAATCTTGTTCCTTAAAATCGAAATTTTTTACCTTTTCTAGCTTGGCGTTGACATAAAAAGCTCTAGGTATTTTTCGGTGCATATTTATAATTTCATCAAACATGGCATTAGCACTATCTTTTTGTTGAAATTGATTGAATAGCTGCCCTCTTATATACAGATATCGAGCTTTTTCATGATGGTGCTTGGTGAAATTTGCAGCGCGTTGTAAATGAACCATTGCGCTATCTTTTGCATTGGTATTAATATATGCTTGGGCTATTGTGGCAGAAGCATCTGCAAAATCTTGATCATTTAATTCTGCTTCTGCCATAAGCTTTTTAAGATTTTTAATGGCAATAACATTATTATCTATGCGCATGTCTACCTTTTCGCGCCATATTTTTGCTTGATTAATTTTGTCGCTTGTAGGATATTTATTTAAAATGTAATTAAACGCCGCTAATGCTGGAACAAATCTTTGATCGTAATATCTGGCTTTGCCTAAAAGCAGGTAAGCTTCATCTATTTGAGGATTTTTTTCTTTGCCATTAATATTCATGCCATGAACTTGTACGGCTTTTATGGCCTTTTCTTCGGCCCGCTGAAAGTCTTGATTTTTAGATTGCTCAGGAAGAAAAACATCGTTATTAACGGCCATTCGTTCTACTGGCAAAAGCTCCCAAAAGTTCTCTGTAAACGCATCGTTAATCGTCTCTTTACCGCGCTCTAATGCCAAGTTGCCATTATAGAGCACGTTATACTTGGTGCCTAAGGCATGAAAATTTCTGTTGATGAAAGTGTCTTTTTTACGCGAGCAACCCTGAAGGACAAGCATAACACAAGTCACCACAAAAAAAATTGGCTTTATGTAAGAGTTTGAGACCATTTTATCTTTACAGATAACTAAAACGCAAGCACTTTAGTATGTTGCTCGGTAAAAATAATGATCTTTGTTTAATAAAAAAGATAATTACTCTTCTTCTTGCAACGCTAAAGGTGTACCTGCAAAATGCGACTCTAATTCTTTAAGTGTTTCCGGATTGGTTTCTAAATCTTTAACTATTTCGCCTTTTTCTAAAACCACAATGCGTTCGCAAACCTCTGTAACGTGCATTAAATCATGACTAGAAATCAATACTGTTACTCCTTGTGTTGTAGCTAGATCTTTAATAATTTGTTTCAACCGTATTTGTGTGGTAGGATCTAAATTAGCAAAGGGCTCATCTAAAATAATCACCTCTGGATGTCCAATTAGAGCCGCGACAATACCTGCTTTTTTTTGATTTCCTTTACTTAAATCTCTCAGGTACTTCTTTTGGCCTAATATTTCGCCATTAAAAAAATCTTCGAACTTAGCCGTTAAGGCATCCACATCTGCTTTATTCTGACCACGTAAGTCGCCAATAAAATAAAAGTATTCTTCGGGTGTAAGATAACCAATAAGAAAACTTTCGTCTATAAAGGACGAGGTAAAAGGCTTCCACGCTTCGCTTTGATCTACGACTATATCATTATTCGTAATACTTCCTGTTGTTGGCTTTATGAGATCTAAAAGCAAACTAAAGTAAGTGGTTTTACCAGCGCCATTGTTTCCTACAAGACCAAAACTCTGTCCTTTAGGTATATGAATTTCATCTATTTTTAAAACGGTGTTTCCGTTGTAGCTTTTAGTAAGGTTTTCTGTATGTATCATTGCTGTTATTTTTTAGTTGTCTTCGCTAAATGCATTTATCATTTTGTACTTTGAATTTAAATAACGTTGGGTGATAACTTTCATAAGTTTTTTGTGAAATACAATACCCAACACTCCAAGGCCAATTAAAACCCCTATTCCTGCCATAAAACCAATTAACCAGTTCACTAGGGCAAAAATGAGCATTGGCAAAATCATGAGCGGCAAACCAATAATCCATTGTACAGCGCCTGTCCCTTGGTAATTAAATGCTGCTCGTTGATTGAGATCTATTTTTTTTCGATTAAATGATCCTCCGTATAACATGACATGTGAATTTACACCAATGTTATATATGGCCGCAGCAAAATGGGCAATGAGGATTTTATACCCAAAGTACACATAGGGTATACTTAAAACAAACATAAGACCAACACTTATTACCATAAGGATAAACTTTGATCGTAAGTACTGCTCGTATTTAATGTTTTGGCTCATAAGCAATTTATAATAACCGCTATCCCATGCGGGAATAAATTGACCAAAATTGATGAGAAAAATCCCCGTAACAAAAATGCCTATAAAAGGAAAAATCCAAACCAAGTCTTTATACATGGGTTGAGGATAAAAAAACAAGCCGTATAACAATCCTATAACCATTATAAATACAGAAGATTTTGTTCGTTTGTTTCGCCAAATAAGTTTTAAATCTAGCTGCATAAACGGTGCTATACTACCAAAGCGCTTGGTCCAGGATAAGTCTGCAACTTTGACCTCTGTAACCTTTGATTTTAAAGAACTATCTAAAAACAATTTTTGTTTTAAAATTTTAAAATTGTAACTGTATACTAAACCTAGTACTAGCATAGGGACTAAAATGAGTATGGGGTTATGAACAATACCTAAGATTGCATCACCAATTAAGGTGGTAATAGGTACAATTTCAAAATAGTCCAGTCCATACAATGCTGCAGCTACAGCAATTAAAGGAAGAAAGGATAGCTCAGAACCTTCCGAGAGGCTTTCAATAATGAAATTGAGATAATTAATTATGAGTACTAACAAAACCATAGTTAGCACCCACACGAAGGCTTGCGACCCACTAACGCCGTCTGTTGTAAGCATAATTCCAAACGGAATAATAGCAAACAACGGCAAAAAATTAAAGAAAGAAACACCAGACTTTCCTAAAACATAATGCACAATTGTTGACCGCTTAATAGGTGTGGTAAGCAGAGCCTTGACACTCATTACTGGTAGTTTTTGAAGAAAAAACCGAATAAATAAATCTATAATGATGTAATAAAAAATATACTGATTCACTAATGTAAGAGGTTCCTGATTTGGGTAGAAGTCCTTAAGAATGGGCAATAAAGTGAATCCTAGAATCAAGAAAATCACCACAAAATACAGCGCGAAAAAGACGATAAATATATTGAGGATGAGATTTTTTTGCCAATAGGAAGAACGCATGTATTGCTTCCATTCTAGATTAAGAAAATGTTTAATCATAGCCTTTTTAAGTTAGTGGTTTGATGTATTAGTAGACTGAAATAAAAATTTGTTACAACGATTAAAGTTCAAGGTATTCTGGATGCCGTTTTATCATGTCACCCCTTAACTTAGGGCCTACCACATAAATGCATGTATAAAGCGTTATTCCGAAAAGTACGATAAACACCGAAATAAACAAATTTTGATACTTAGACCAGTCTGAAACATCAAATAATACTGGCCCATAAATGCCAATATTTAAAGTGGACGAAATGCTACCTATTTGTAAAATGGTTCGATCAAAAAGCCACTTCTTTTTAGTGCGTTTTTCAAGGTGTTTAATGCGTTTTAAGGTTTTTTTCAAAAACCATAGCGTCACAACAACAAATACTAAGAATGTAAAAAGAACTAGTACATACGGATTATTTAAAAGACTTAAAGCTGTAAAATAGAAATAGATAATTGCTAAAGTGAGCAAAATTCTTGGTAGCTTAAAATAGGTCTTAATATGTTGCCAGATTAATGTTCTGTAGTGTTTATCTAAGGTTTTAGTTCTTTGCTCCACCACTTCAGAAAAACCTAATACACCAAACTTACTAAATTCTATTTGTACCGCTTCCTCAAAACTTAAGTTTGGTTGCTCTTGCCATTGTTTTTCTATACCATTGGCCAGATGATTTACCAACTCTGTTTGCACGTCGTACCAATCCACATAATGGTTCTGAGTAAAAGCGTACAGTTGCTGCTTCTGTTTATCTGTGAGTTTTACCATACTCCACAAACTTAAAATTATTTATAATTAAAATAGGATTGAAATTTACCACTCTAATTTATCTTCACAACTCAAATCTACCTTTTTATAAATATCGAATATACACCAATGTATATGTAAAAAAAACTTGCGTATCTATTTTTTAATAGGTCGTTTTATTCATAAACTCATCATAACATGCCTAAAACTTTTGAGGGCTGATGACAGAATGTTTATTTTTGCCTCAAAAAGAAACCTATGTCTCAATTTCATACTTTATCTATAAAACACATAGAGCGTGTTACGCCAAAATCAGTCGCTTTAAGTTTTGAGGTTCCCCAAGATTTAAAAGACGTCTACAGTTTTGAAGCAGGACAGTACGTTACTTTAAAAACCACTATTAATGGTGAAGAAGTACGACGAGATTACTCCATTTGTGCTTCTAAAAACAGTGGAGATTTAACTGTAGCGGTTAAACTCGTAAGCGATGGTACATTTTCTGTTTTTGCCAATGAAAAGTTAGGTGTTGGTGACCACTTAGAGGTTGCTCCACCACAAGGAAGGTTTGTATTTGAGCCCAACGAACAAAAAACAAGAACCATAGCGGGCTTTGCCGCTGGCAGCGGTATTACACCAATTCTAAGTATCATTAAAACTTTATTAGAAGATGAGCCCTTTAGTAATTTTATCCTAGTTTATGGTAATAAGACTGTAGAAGATGCCATGTTTGCAAAAGATCTTTTAGAATTAAAGCAACATTATGGCAACCGGCTTCACATTCACTTTATCTATAGCCAAAGCCGCGAAACTGATGCATTATTCGGAAGAATAGAAAAACCTATCGTAAATCTTATCGTTAAAAATAAATATAAGGACGTTTCTATTGAAACATTTTACCTCTGCGGTCCTGAAGCTATGATTTTTAATGTAAAAGATGTTTTGATAGAAAATGGTGTAAAAGACAAGCAAATCTTATTTGAATTGTTCTCTGCTCCTACGGAAAACGATGATAGCGTTGAAGAACTACCTGAAGGACAATCTAACATACAAGTCATTGTTGACGAAGAAACGTTTAATTTTAGTATGTCTAAAGAAAAGTCTATTCTTGAAGCCTCGTTAAAAGAAGATATTGATGCGCCCTATTCTTGCCAAGGTGGTATTTGTAGTAGCTGTATTGCTAGGGTAAAAGAAGGAACAGCCACCATGCGCCAAAATAACATTCTTACGGATAGTGAGGTTGCAGAAGGCTTGATCCTTACTTGCCAAGCCCATCCAACGTCTAACACCATTGTCGTTGACTATGATGACGTTTAAAATGAATTGATTTTGCTATTCTAGAGATAAGGACGTTTTAATTTTAGCTATAATTTCTTTTGAGGGAATACTTGCTGCAGCCTTTTCATATCCAGCAGGAAAGGTGTTGCCGTAAACAGACGTAGGAATTAGTGGAAACTGCTTTTTATCGGGAATGAGTTGATGATCTTTTGGTTGGTTAAAAGGCGCAAAGCCGGCGTAAGGATGGGTAACTCCCCAAATTGTTAGTACTTTTACGCCAAATATGGCTGCTAAGTGGCCATTGCCAGAGTCCATAGCTAACATAAGATCTAAATTAGAAATTAGTTGAAGCTCTTCATTAAAACTTATTTTTCCTGCGACGGACACAGTATTGTCAAATTTTTGTTCATAGGTAGCCAAAACTTCAATTTCATTTGGTCCACCACCAAATAAAAGCATATTACAGAATTTAGAAAGCTCTTGTATCACCTCCTGCATTTGGTTTAATGGATACATTTTTCCGGTATGAGCCGCAAAAGGAGCCACGCCAATGATGGGTAAATTAGAATCAGTAATGTAAGACTTTAAATCTGCACTAAGAGGCTGCGGCTTAACAAACGATGGTTTTGACAAATCCAAAGAATAACCCAACTCTTTGAATACATCGGCATAGCGTTGATGAGTTGTTTTAAGTTGCTGGAAACGTTGGCCTGAGGTAAGGGCTTTTTTTTCAGCTCTTCCTTTGTTTATGGTTGCTTTCTTTAGCCCCGGTAAAAAAAGTTTTAAGATTTTACTGCGTAATACATCATGAAGATCGGCGACGCCATCAATTTCTAATACTTTTAATTCTCGCGATAATTTATAAAGACCTAAAACTCCTTTGTGCTTTGCTTTTAAATCCGCTTCGTAAACCGTGACATCTAAATTATCAAACAAAGGTTTAAAAAAGGATTTTGTTACTACGGTTACTTTTAACTCTGGGTAATGTTCCAATAGCGATTTTAAAACAGGAACACTCATGGCCACATCGCCCATGGCCGAGAAGCGAATGACCAATATGTGTTTGGAGTGTGACATTTAAAACTAAATGAGATTTTATATACCTTTAGAACGGTAGCTTATTTTTGGCCTCTAAGTACAGGATTGAGTTCATCGTCATTGTACATTTTCATTTGTTTGTAAACTTTCATGTACTTGTCACCATTTGCTATATCGTTAAGTAGATCGTCTATAGCCGTACTTAAGTCTTTACGCTGTTGTAATAAGACATTTAATTTCTTCTGGCAGGTCGCTTTGTGAGCGTCTGTAGCATTTTCTCTAACGGTTTCTAAATGCATATGGTAAATTTTAAGGGCCAAAATAGATAACCTGTCTATCGCCCAAGCTGGACTTTCAGAATTAATCTTAGCATCCGATTTCACCTTAACATCCTTGTATTTTTCAAGAAAATAACTGTCTATAAACTCAACTGTATCTGTTCGGTCTTGATTAGAGGCATCTATTTTTCTTTTCAGTTTAAGCGCTTCATCTGGGTTTATATTAGGATCTCTAATAATATCTTCGTAAGCCCATTGCACCGTATCTATCCAGCATTTCCGATATAATAAATGCTCTATTAAGTGCTCGTTTTTATCGTATTTATTTTCAAATGGCTGATCAACCGTATTTAATAATTTATAAGTAGTTATGGCATCTTGAAATATGGAGTTTGCTTTTTCTGAAAACATATGGAAAGAATTTAGTGATAATATCACAAATATAGTTTGAATTATTAACTTTATAGATCATTAAATTAAATGGAGCTATGCGTATTCATCACCTATCGGAAAGCCCTTCGATATTAAATACTTTTTTGTCAGAAATACGAGATGAGGCTATACAAAAAGATGCGATGCGTTTTAGACGTAACATAGAACGTATTGGAGAAATTATGGCCTATGAACTTAGCCAAGCCTTAGACTATAGTTCTTCTAAGACTCAAACACCGTTGGGTCATTTAAACATAACGCGCCACCAGAATGATATTGTTTTGTGCTCTATTCTTAGAGCAGGGGTGCCGCTGCACAATGGTTTGCTTAATTATTTTGATCATGCCGAAAATGCTTTTATCTCTGCGTATAGACAACATAAAAATAACCCAGAGCATTTTGATATTGTTGTGGAATATTTAGCCTGTCCAGACTTAAATAATAAAACCCTAATCTTAGCCGATCCTATGTTAGCCACAGGACAATCTATGGTAGCTACTTTTGAAGCTTTAAAGCCCTTTGGACAACCTAAGGCGGTTCATTTGGTAAGTGTTATTGGTGCTCAACCTGGGGTAGATTTTGTGTCCCAGCACTTCAAGGCTTCCACTCATTTATGGATTGCAGCCATTGATGAACAGTTAAATGACAAAGGCTATATAATTCCTGGTTTAGGTGATGCTGGAGATTTGGCTTTTGGTGAAAAACTACAGAAATAAGGCAAGTATTGGAGTTAGCACATACAAGCCAATAAAAACTTCTTTAAACCAAATATCCTGAATATCTTGTATATAATTTGCCATTATAACCGCTAAAGGGACACATAGAAAAATTAATTCTCCATTATTCTTAAAAGGAGCAATTATTACCACAAATACTGCCAGTATAGACGCCCATGCCATGATGAATAAAATAGGTTTTATCGTTTTGTTTTTTTCTTGAATATGGCTAAAGAAATACACTAAAGACCATAATAATGTGACGATAACCACGGTGAGTTTCAAGATTCCGGACGCTGTGTTGAAGGGAGCAAACTCTAAACTGTATAATCGGACAAAATCATTAGGCTTAATAAAAACATCATGAAACAAGACATTATAACTCATTAAAATTATTAGGACACATAAGAATCCTACGAATGGAATGATTAAATTTTTTACTTGATTTTGACTGTAGTAAATCAATGCCACAATGATCAACGCAAAGAATAATATAGACCAGAAATAAAAAAGTGTTGCTACAGCCATCCAAAAGCCAGCATCGAACAGCTTTTTCATTATGGCCCTATTAGTATGTAGGCTTAATAATCTTCTCAATGCAAGCATTATAGATGTTGCTGCCAATAATAGATTGGTATTTTTGAACGTTTGAGGAAACATACTCAATAACAAAGCAAAAACGAGAATAGCATAATTGTTTTTTTTAGTGAGCTTGTTTCTGGTTACTATAAAATTTAACAGAAGTACGAGAAAAATACTTAATGCCAATCTTAACAGGGTTTTAGATGCACTAGAAAAGCTCGCTATAAGTTGCTGGTGGTTAGA
>Ga0207419_1001608_pt1 | contig 16395 bp, 13 predicted proteins | sample ElkSloMetagenome_4_FD_184723 | JGI IMG/M metagenome (GOLD analysis project Ga0207419, IMG submission 184723) | Hot spring microbial communities from Elkhorn Slough, Monterey Bay, USA - MD2A (version 2) | ecosystem: Environmental > Aquatic > Marine > Intertidal zone > Estuary: Microbial mat ...
TTCTGGGCTGCGGGAGAAGAAGCTTGTAAATAAAAGTTAACATTCATTGTATTTTCAAATAAAGGATCAGCTTCGATAAAATCCTCTCCTTTGGTTGCATAAACTCGATCATTTGCCCATTCATCGAGATTAACAGGATAAGTCACCGTATTGTTATCAAAAAATAAATTCGATTCAATTTTAATATTTTTCGTCCGAAAAGCATCGGGTTCAAAGTCACTGCTGTAACCAATTTGAAACCAGGCGTTATCGCTGAAAATGTTATCTCTGACAACCACATTTTCTAGGTTTGTGCTATAAAAATAGAGTCCACCTGTTAACCAATAAGGGTCAGGCGTATTTTTCAAACCATAGCCATTATGATGAATGGTATTGTTATAAATTTGAATATTAGTTTTCAGTCTATCTTTCCCCCAACGAGAAATAAAAATTCCGGTTGCCCGATTATTAAAAACCAAGTTATGATGAATCCGAATATTATCAATTTTCGGCCCATTTTCCGCAGAAATTGCAATTCCCGTTTCACAGTCATGGACAACATTTTCAAACAGTTCAATATCTTCCAATACATCCCGCCAAGAGTCCGCATAAAGACCCTGACGCCGACAGTGATGGGTATAATTATGATGAATTTTTCCTCTCTTGGGCGTTCCTTTGCAGTCTATTCCTTCTTTTGCACAGTAACAAACTTGATTGTAAGCGACTTCAAAATCTTCAACACTTCCGATAGTAATCCCTTCGTGGGGGCCGACACTTTTCTGGTAGGGATAGCCGGGATGTTCAATTCTCATCTCATTGGTATTGGCATTAATTACCGTATTCCCCAAAACTTTGTGCTGATAGCATCCTCTACCGATAAAAATTCCTGATGAAAATGTGTTGATCGTTGTGTTATTATAGAAGTCGATATGATGACTATCTCGAACCACAAATCCACCGTTATGGGAATTTTTTAGGGTTAAGTTTTTGATCAGAATATGATGTTTTCCTTCAATCTGAAATGCACCTTGATCGTGAGGAAAAGGGGCTTGACCCACAGGCGGGCCAACATAGATATTATCCGCATCAATAATCGCGGTTTCACGGGGATATCCGGCGTAAATAATCCACTGATTTTCTGTTCCTGAATTTCGCGGATTAATTTGTTGAGAAATGAGATAAGTTCCCTCACGGAGATAAACTGTATCTCCTGCTGTTAAGGTGTCTGCGGCTTTTTGAATCGTCGCCCAAGGTTGTTCAAGAGTCCCGGGATTGGCATCGTTTCCCGAGGGAGAAATATAATAGATTTGTTTTTCTGTCGCTGTTGAGGAGTAGGTCGTTTTAGCGAGACTGACACCAACTAAAGTGGCAGCAGCTTGAATAAATCGGCGTCGAGTTGCGAAAGATAGGCGGTGGTTCATCTGCAAGTCTTTTTTCTAAACAGACATTTTTTTAATCATTTTAACATGAGAAATTCCCGCTTCGTCAAACTTTTCTCCAACTTGCTCAAATCCCAGATTTAGATATAAATTTTTGATATATTCTTGAGCATGAATTATCGTTTCTTCAACTTGTTTTGATGCAATTGTCTCTAATGCTACCTCCATAAGTTTCCGACCAATTCCTCGTCCTCGGGCTGTCGAAAGTACGGCTAACCGTTCAATTTTAGCCGTTTGAGGAGATAAATACCGAATTCTCGCCGTGCCTACAGGTTGAGAATTGAAGTAAGCCAGTAAATGTTGGGCGGTGTCATCTTTGCCATCAAATTCAAGTGTTGATTCAACACCTTGTTCAACGCTAAAAACTTGATGTCGGATGGTTCTAATTTCAGTTATTGCTTTCGTATAATCAACAATTATAATCTCTAAATCGCTCATTGTTTCTCCTCTTAATCTAGATATCTCTCCCCAATATTATCAGAAGGGAGAGAAATATTTTAGAGTATTAAACTTTAAACTTTTGAGCGATCTGTCAGAATTTCATAACCCGTTTCTGTCACTAATACAGTATGTTCAAACTGAGCGGAAAGCGCATTATCAACGGTAACAGCCGTCCATTTATCAGACAAAATGCGAGTAAACCGAGAACCTGCATTTAAAATCGGTTCAATGGCTAACGTCATCCCGGCTTTTAATTTCACATTCGGTAAATCATAAGTGCGAGTATTAAAAACAGAAGGTTCTTCGTGTAAGTTTTCTCCAACGCCATGACCTGTAAATTCTTCAACAATACGAAACCCATTGGCTTCTGCGTGATCTTGAATAGCCCCGGCAATATCGAGTAAAGAAGCACCTGCTTTCACTTGTTCGATGCCTTTATAAAGCGTTTCTTCGGCGACTCGAATTAATTTAGCTGCTTCAGGGGTAACTTCATCCACGGGAATTGTAATGCAAGAATCTCCATGAAATCCTTGATAATAAGCCCCAGTATCAACTTTTAAAACATCTCCAGCCCGAATCACTTTACGACGATTGGGAATTCCATGAACGACTTCATTATTAATCGAGGAACATATCGAACCTGGAAAGCCATAATACCCTTTAAAACTGGGGGTTGCACCCATTTCTCGAATTCGTTTTTCGGCATAAGCATCTAAATCTGCGGTAGTCATTCCGGGTTGCACCATCGCCGCAATTTCTTTGAGAATTGTTGCTACAATTTTGCTAGATTGTCGCATAATTTCAATTTCTTGAGGCGACTTAATATGAATTCCTCGACGCTTCTTTTTAATCCGGGGAGGTTGAGGAGAAGTGGCTTTTGCGATTAGATTACTCAGAATTTTCATTGTAAATTGAGATTAATAGGATGTGAGGTGATGAGAAACAGTGATTGTCTTAATCTAGATTACCTTAAAAGCTAAATTTCGGGTACAACTTTTAAGCTAAAACTCCAACCATGCTGTTCAAAACCGAGGGATTTATAGAACGTATGGGCGCGATCTCGACTGAGATTAGAAGAAAGCGTTACTTTGTAGCATCCGGCTTCTGCACTCAATTTTAAGGCAGTGCGAATCATCGTTTTACCAATACCTTGACTACGATAAGCAGAAGCTACACTCACAGCATCTAAGACTGCAAACTGATGAAATCCTGGGTGCATCATGGTCGGAACATACAATAAGCTAAATGTCCCCACTGCTTTTTCTTCTAACCAAACCAAATAAATTTTATAGTTAGGTATTTGATTAATTTGGTTAAATATTTCCTCTATTTTACCATCAGCAAGCAAGGGTAAATCATCCATTTGGGCATAAAGAGCATTGAGTTGCGGTAAATCTTGGTGAGTTGCAACTGTAATTTCTAAGTTTAAGTGTTCAGATCGAGTTGAAACCATTCTTCAATCCCTCTCATAATCATATCAATAGCAAACGTTCCAATAATTAAGGCAGAAGTTCGTCCAGCAATATCAATATAACGTTCAACAATTGCTTCATTGTGTTGACGAACATAATCATGTAACCATTTCATTATAATAATTGAAATCACGGTTATAAACAGTGCCATCAGGATTGATAAAGCCGAAAATAAAGGAGATAAACGACTTCCCGCAATCACACTGGCACTCACCGTTCCCGGCCCAATCATGTAAGGCATTGCAATGGTAATTGCGACACCTCTAGGCTGTCCCCGTAGTTGTCCAATTGCATCACTTCCTCCAAAGAAAAACCGCAAACCAATAATTAAAAAGATGATTCCCCCAAAGATCAGAAAAGATTCAAACCGAACTTGTAGAATTTTTTGGAAAACCGTTTCTCCTGTCCAAGCAAATGTAATAAAAACAATAGCACTAATTAGCGTTCCTCTCAACAGATAAATGGAAAAGGTTCTTAAATCAAATTTTTGAATCAAATCCATTAAATAAATACTCATCAAAAAGGGGTTGAGTAGAACCAGTAAAAGCGCACTTGAATTAACAATATCCTCGATCATTTTTTTGAAACCTCCTGTTGATGAATCCTTCTGTATAAAAAAATCGGCGATCGCAATTTTTTTGCTCTCATTGATTTTAATCGCAACTTATCTATTGTTTCATAAACAGGTGATTTTTATCATGATCTCAATCTTTTTTGTGTTAGCCGATCTCATCAGTCCAGAGGATGCACTGCGTTTTTCTGAGAATTGTGTTAAGATTTATGTAGATTGCTCAAATCAATCATTTCTGAATTTTCAACACTTTTTGAGTTTTGGATGCTGAATATACCTTCTGATCAGGGTTTTAGAGAATTAACTCCACAGATAGGCAGATTCAGTTCAAAAATTTATTGTCATCATTTTTGACGTTTATTTACATAACACAACAAAATTATGCAAAGAATTAATCCCTTGTTTGTACTCAGGCGAACTTCAACGGTAGTGGCGGTATCAATTTTAACTTTAACGCTGGTTTCCGCCCTGACAGGATTACTGATCGCCATCAACTATCAACCCATTGCAGGGGGGGCTTATCAGTCTCTAGAACAAATCACCCAACAGGTAGAATTTGGCTGGTTAGTGCAAGGTTTACACAAGTATGCAGGAAACTTTGTAATTGCCTTAGGCTTAGTTCAATTAGTTCTAATGTTTTTAGGACGACAATTTCGCAGCAGTTGGCTAATAGCTTGGATTAGTGGTATCTTTCTAATATTAGCCTCCATTGGTTTAGACTGGACAGCAATGGCTTTAAGTTGGACTCAAGAAGGTTTTTGGCGACTCAAAATTGAGTTAGGAACAATTGAAGCCATTCCCTTTATTGGTTCAACTCTGCGAGAAATTGTGACCGGAGGCGGTGGAATTAATACCTCAACATTGTTGCGACTTTACACCCTCCATAGTTATATTTTATCTTTGGGGGCAATGGGTTTAGCCATCGCACATTTAGTCGGAATATTATTCCAAGATCGACAAGAACAACAAACCAAAGAAGAACAACGTAAGCGCCTCGTCGAAGACAGTTTAAACCGTCTAATCAAAGAAAAAGATCGTTCAGATGCGGCGACTCAAAAAGAATCTGCTTCTCAAACTTAATATCAGACTAAAGTTAGATTCAGATTCGATCAAAATCAAAGATAATATCTATCAGTCTATCCGGGATTAAAACCCTGTCTAAACGTTGAAGTCCTTTCAATGACAAGACTGATGACTGAAAACTCTCTAATCAGTGGTTAAGCTAATTTTAGTTTGATCGCTGATATTTAATTTGAGACTCAGATCACAACCCGTTAAACAATTTTAGGAGGTTAATATGTCTGTATTAGAAGGAACTTGGAGGAGTGAATACATCACGACAAATGGCGTCAAACTGCATTATGTTACCCAAGGCGAGGGGCCATTAATGCTGATGTTACATGGGTTTCCTGAGTTTTGGTACTCTTGGCGTTATCAAATTCCTGAATTTGCCCAAGATTATCAAGTCGTTGCGTTAGATCTGCGGGGTTACAACGAAAGTGACAAACCCAGAGAATTATCCGCTTATAATATGAGGGAACTGATCCAAGATATTCGCGGAGTGATTACAGGTTTAGGATATGACAATTGTATCTTAGTCGGTCACGACTGGGGCGGCGCAATTGCCTGGAATTTTTCCTATACTTACCCGGAAATGGTCGAGAAACTAATTGTCATGAATATTCCGCATCCAGCGAAGTTTGCGGATGGGTTATGGACAATTGATCAACTCCAAAAAAGTTGGTATGTGTTTTTATTTCAACTCCCTTTTTTACCCGAGTTATTGTTACAAGCGGATGATTATCGGGCAATTTCATCTGGTTTTGTGGATATGGCAATTGATAAAAGTGCCTTTCCCACTCACGATTTAGAAGCTTATAAAGATGCGGCTGCTAAACGAGGGGCTTTAACGGCTATGGTCAACTATTATCGTAATGTTTTCCCCGATTTTTTCAATCCTCAAGATCGACCGGAATGGGGTTTATTAACCGTTCCTACACTAATGATTTGGGGAGAAAGTGATACGGCTTTAGGCAAAGAATTAACGTACGGAACCGAAGAATATGTACAGAATTTCAAAGTTCGTTATATTCCCAATTGTAGCCATTGGGTACAACAAGAAAAACCGGAGTTAGTGAATGAATATATGCGAGAATATTTAAGCGAGAATATTTAAAGTCAGGTCAAATGCGGATCAAAAATAAAGTTAAATTTAAGGGGGTGATAAAATAAGTTTTTATACTTAAAAAAAATAGAGTAAAAGCTTGATAAAATTAACTTTTATTGCAATTATTTTAATTGGATTTTTTATATCTAAAATAAAAAGATAACCCGTCAGACACAATTAACTATTATTAAACTTAAAGTGGTTAGTGTTCATGAAATTGACTGAATTTTTAGGAGTGTAGGCTGAAATGAAATCAACATCGACATGGAATGACACTCTCAGCATTGGAATTCCCTTACTAGATTTACAACATAAACAATTAATTGATCAAATGGATCGGTTGTTAGAAGCGATTGTTGTCAAAAAAGAAACGCAAGAACTGAAATCAATCTTGAGTTTTCTCAATATGTACGTTAATAATCATTTTAGCTATGAACAATCTTGTATGGAATTACATAAATGCCCAGTCGCTTGTCAAAATCAAGCCGCCCACGCTAGATTCTTGAAAATTTTACAAGAAGTGAATCAAAAAATTGATCAAAAAGAATCTCTAAATTTAATTAGTGTTCGGATTAAAAAAGAATTGTTGGATTGGTTTGTTTCACATATCAAAAGCATTGATATTCGTCTGACTCCCTGTGTGAAAAAATAATTATGTATAGCGTTTTCATTTGAGATGTAAACAGTAGTGCAAGCGTCTCATTAACCCAAAAAAAAGCGACACCTATACAGATGCCGCCTAAAATTAATTTAACAATGACTAATTAACGATGAGTAGTCACCGCATACTCCGCGACGTCTTCCGGTTGACGTTCAGCAGGAGAGACTTTCACTTTCCCTTCCTCATCCATGTCAACTAACGCATGATTTCCTTCTATCAACACACCAGACAACATCGCTTCAGCTAAGGCATCTTCTAACAGACTCATCACCGCACGGCGCATCGGTCTAGCCCCGTAATTTCGGTCATAACCCACTTCAATCAGATGTTCCTTAAACTTGTCGGTGACTTCTATCGTCATGCCTTTTTCACCCAGACGTCTGAAGACTTCTTGCAACATAATATCGGCAATGTGACGAACTTCTTCTCGTTCTAACTGACGGAAGACAATAATTTCATCCAAACGGTTGAGGAATTCTGGACGGAAAAATTGCTTCAATTCTTCATTGACCAAGTTGCGAATGCGAGTGTATTGCAAATCTTCTCCGGGTTCGCCCAACTCAAAGCCCAGTCCACCGCCACCTTTTTCAATCACTTTCGACCCAATATTAGAGGTCATAATTAACAAGGTATTCTTAAAGCTAACAGTGCGTCCTTTGGCATCGGTTAACCGTCCATCTTCAAGAATTTGCAGCAACATATTAAACACATCGGGGTGTGCTTTTTCGATTTCGTCAAACAATACCACCGTGTAAGGACGACGCCGCACCGCTTCAGTCAGTTGTCCACCTTCATCAAACCCGACATATCCGGGAGGTGAACCAATTAATTTGGATACCGTATGACGTTCCATAAACTCCGACATATCCAAGCGAATCATCGCTTCTTCTGAACCGAAGAAATAGGCGGCTAACGCTTTGGTTAACTCCGTCTTACCCACTCCAGTCGGGCCTGAGAAGATAAAACTCGCGATCGGACGGTTGGGGTTCTTCAAACCGACACGCGCCCGTCGAATAGCCCGAGAAACAGCACTGACAGCTTCATCTTGACCGATAAGACGTTGGTGAAGCGTTTCTTCCATATGCAGCAATTTCTGAGACTCAGATTCGGTGAGTTTACTGACTGGAATACTCGTCCACGCGGCCAACACTTCGGCAATATCTTCCTCACCCACCATCAGTTGTAAGGGGGCTTTGCTGGTTTCTTTCTCCTCGGTAACCGCAGTGATTTTCTCTTTGAGTTCGATTTCGCGATCGCGTAACTCTCCGGCTTTCTCAAAATCTTGTTTTTTAACCGTTTCTTCTTTTTCGCGGATAATATCCGACAATTCCCGCTTGAGTTCTTGAGTTTCTGGCGAGGTTTTAGAGTTCATCACCCGCACGCGAGAACCCGCTTCATCGATTAAATCAATGGCTTTATCGGGTAAGAAGCGATCGCTAATGTAACGATCAGATAAATTTGCTGCGGCGTATACCGCTTGATCGGTAATAGTGAGTCTGTGGTGTTGTTCATAAGCTGAACGCAACCCAAATAGAATTTCCACCGTATCTTCGACACTCGGTTCACCGACCATAACTGGCTGGAAGCGTCGTTCTAAAGCCGCATCTCGTTCAATATGCTTGCGATATTCATCAAGAGTTGTCGCGCCCAAACACTGCAATTCTCCTCGGGCAAGGGCCGGTTTAAGCATATTTGCGGCATCCATGCTGCCTTCAATTGCCCCAGCGCCGACAATCGTGTGAATTTCGTCTATCACCAGGATAATATTTCCGGCCGATCGAATTTCTTCGACGATCTTTTTGAGTCGTTCTTCAAATTCTCCTCTAAAGCGAGTTCCGGCGACTAACGACCCCATATCCAAGCTAAACACCTGCTTATCGGCTAAGAGTTCAGGGATATCTTCTTGAACGATACGTTGGGCTAGCCCTTCAGCAATAGCCGTTTTTCCGACTCCTGGTTCACCGACTAATACGGGGTTATTTTTGGTACGACGCCCGAGAATTTGGATCACCCGTTCAATTTCCCTTGCCCGCCCGACAACCGGATCGAGTTTACCTTCTGCGGCTAATTTGCTTAAATTGGTGCCAAATTCATCGAGAGTGACAGTGCGTTTGTTTCCTGAAGCCCGCCCTCCGGCTGAGACGGTTGATCCCGCATCCTCTCCCAAAGCTCTGATAATATCAGTGCGAAGTTTGGCTCTCTCAATGCTAAAATTTTCTAGAACTTTTGCGGCAACCCCTTCTTCATCCTGCAATAATCCTAGTAAGATGTGTTCGGGGCCGATGTAGTTGTTTCCCAATTGACGAGCTTCTTGTAGGGAGCCTTCAAAGACCCGTTTAGCTCGCGGAGTGAAGGGAATTTCTGCGGGAATAAAGCCCGAACCCCGTCCAATAATCGATTCAACTTCTCGTCTTCCGTCTTCGAGGGTAACCCCTTTATCCGACAACAGTTTAGCTGCGACACTGGTTCCTTCTCCCAGAATGCCTAACAGCAGTTGTTCCGTACCGACAAAGTTATGTCCTAAGCGACGTGCCTCCTCTTGAGACAGCATCACAACTTTAATGGCTTTATCTGAAAAGTATTCAAACATGATGTTTCGGTTCCACCTATAGAGCTTATGGCCTCTCCTATTTGGAGTTGCTAGATCAGAGAGGGTTTTTTATCTGACCGTTGTAAATTTTTGTGTACTTGCTTGTTACTATCACTGTACCGTTATTTTAAACTACGATACAGTGAGGAGAGCCGTAATCTACCGAACGGTCAAGATTTACTGACAGGGTAATAGGTAAGAAAGCTTATCGGGAAGACTCTTCATTCATGATTGATCACGGGTGACGGTTGATCCTTGCTTCATTTTGGCAAGTAACCAGTTCGCTGCGGTTGCACGACGGGCCTGGGCTGGAGTAAATTCACCGACTTTATATCCGGTAAACCCTAACTGTTCTTTGAGTAACTGCTTATATTCTTTGGGGATAGATCGAGTTAATTTCACGGTTGCAGGGCGACTGTCAATAAAGTCTGGAGGTTCGGGATACTCCTCTTGCCAAACGGGTTCAACATTGGTACAATCCCAACTTTGGTATTCTGAGTTGTAGCGATAACCGAGATGATACCAAAGCAGTTGATTGACAGTGGCATCATTGAGTTCTTCGTTCAGAATTGCCCAAATTGTATCAGTATTCAATGGCGGCAGTTCGGACATAGAGTTAGTTCAATCGTAATTTTAAAAGCAATCGTTCGGGTAAAATTTAACCCTTCAAAAGTTAGTTAAAAAGTCAAAATTTTAAACAGATAGGGCGAGCATTGCCCACCCTCACTCACCGAGTTTACAATAACCCGTCTTTTTTCGCGATCAATAACATCAAATCAACCACACGACAGGAATACCCCCACTCGTTATCATACCAAGATACAACTTTAAAGAAGTTAGAATTCAACTCCATTCCCGCATCCGCATCAAAAATACTCGAGTGAGAATCGGTCACAAAATCAGTGGAAACAACCGGGTCTTCGGTATACCCTAAAACGCCTTTCATCGCCCCAACTGATGCCGCTTTCATCGCTGCACAAATCTCTTTGTAACTGGTCGATTTCTCTGTTTTAAACGTTAAGTCAACAACAGAAACATCCGGAGTCGGAACCCGAAACGCCATCCCAGTTAATTTTCCTTTGAGTTCGGGTAAAACCAATGTTACCGCTTTTGCTGCCCCCGTAGAAGCCGGAATAATATTTTGGGCGGCACCGCGTCCTCCGCGAAAATCTTTTTTACTCGGGCCATCAACTGTCGGTTGTGTCGCCGTCATCGAGTGAACCGTTGTCATCAACCCTTCTGCTAAACCAAAGTTATCTTGAATGACTTTCGCAACCGGGGCTAAACAGTTCGTGGTACAACTGGCATTAGAAACAATTAAATGGTCTTGGGGACTAAATTCTTCGTGGTTGACCCCCATCAACAACGTTTTTACTTTGTCAGGGTCTTTGGTCGGGGCGGAAATAATCACCCGTTTGGCACCGGCCGTAATATGATTGTAAGCGCCATCATAAGTAGTAAATAGCCCCGTAGACTCAACCACATAGTCTACTCCCATCTCCTTCCAAGGCAATTGGTCGGGATTTCTGACCGAAGTGCAACGAATCGAGTGTCCATCAACGATGATGCTATCATCCTTTGCTTCAACTTGGCTTTCAAGCTTACCGTGAGTCGAATCGTACTTGAATAAATAAGCTAAGTTTTCAGCAGGTACGAGGTCATTAATCGCAACAAACTCAATCTCAGGATTTTTAATCGCGGAACGCATCACTAAACGTCCAATGCGACCAAATCCATTAATTGCGACTTTTATAGCCATAAGTGAAAACTCCTCGTTGTCAAATGCTGCGTTTTTACGACTTTAAGCGCACTTTAAGCGCAATTTTTGGGAATACTGTAACATAATTCAAACCGTTTGCAGATGTTCTTCGTAATATTTTAATATAGCCAGTAATATAGCCAGGAAATGAGTTGTCGCCATCTAAAAGTGCAAGTATTCTCTCGTATTACACTCAACAACTTACGGTTTGATTTTGAAGATAAATTATTATCATATTTTTAGGCATTTGTCAAAAGACTATTCTCTATTTTTGCGTTAAATTGTCGTTAAGAAAAAATACAAAATATAAAGTTTATGGAACAAATCCGCAGAAAAGATTGAATAACTTTCGCAAACATCTCCACAAAAATTAACTCAAGTCAAACCGAATCGATGGTAAATTAAACAGGTGTTATTTGCAGGACTCACGAACAACTTGACCAGGAGAAGTTTATGGAAAAAGTTAGCCCAAACTCTTTTAAGTTACTCAACACATCTGTGCTGATAGAAAATCAAGAAACCAAGCGGTATCTGTTCTCAGATGGAGAACCCATTAAAGGAGATCGAGGAGCCGAGGGAGGCTGGAAAGCATCATCCGGTTTTGAAAGTCCTAAAATCGTAGGAGCCGATGCCAATTACTACAATCGCGCCCTGTGGATTATCCATCAACAAGGTGATAATTTTATCATCGAAAATCAAGAAACCAAGCGGTATTTGTTCTCAGATGGAGAACCCATTAAAGGAGATCGAGGAGCCGAGGGAGGCTGGAAAGCATCATCCGGTTTTGAAAGTCCTACAGTCGTAGGAGCCGATGCCAATTACTACAATCGTGCCCTGTGGATTATCTACAAAAGTGGTGATAATTTTATCATCGAAAATCAAGAAACCAAGCGGTATCTGTTCTCAGATGGAGAACCGATTAAAGGAGATCGAGGAGCCGAGGGAGGCTGGAAAGCATCATCCGGTTTTGAAAGTCCTACAGTCGTAGGAGCGGATGCCAATTACTACAATCGCGCCCTTTGGAAAATTACCGTGCAATAGGGCTAGAATCGGCGTTAAATTATTGTCGGATAATCGGCAAATTTCGAGACGCTAAAACCGTTGATTAATTCAAAAAAAATTTTTCTGAATCTGATAGGACTGGAGTTTAGATTCACTGACCTCAAACGGGTTGTTCCTTGAAATCGACTGAGTTTTCAATTCTTATTCGTCTAAACTCCAGTTTTCAATTAAAAAATTAAATCAAATGTCTCAAAGCATTCACCCGATCTGAATAACTTCTCATCACTTCTAAAGCAAACATCGGAGTTTGTTGCACTGCAAACATAAAACGTTCTTTATCTAAAATTGCTAGGACACAATCCGTTTTCGCCGTAGCCGTTGAACGTCGAGTATGATCCGGATTAACAATTGCCCCCTCTCCAAACACATCTCCCGCTTTAAGGGTTTCGGCTTGTTTTCCATCAATAATAAACTGCACTTCCCCTTCAATAATACCGTACATTAAATGACCGGGTTCACCTTGTTTAAAGATCACCTCTCCGGCTGAAACTGTATTAGGTTCACAGTTCTTTTTGAAAATCATCACCGTTTGTAAGGGTTCTAGCATCATTTTAAAGTCCTAAATAATTTGTAATTTTTGTGATTAAATCTTGTCAGAAGAAGGCAGTCAAGCCGCTCATAAAATAACTTTGAATCTGCCTTCAACTGTAAGCTGAAACCCCACTTAAGAGCCAGTTGTCAACAATTGATTGGGATCAACTTTGAAACTCGCTTTAGCTTGAATATAGTCCTCTAGTTTCACGGGAACCGCTTGGACATTCCAAATATCTTGACAATATTCTCGAATAGCGCGATCGCTGGAAAACTTACCCATACGAGCAGTATTGAGAATCGACATCCTTGTCCAATTGTCCCAATCGCGATAAGCTTCACTGACCCGATCTTGACAGTCAATATAAGACTGATAATCGGCCAGCAACATATATTCATCGTGATATAACAGTGAGTCTACCAGAGGTTTGAACAGGTTGGAATCTTCGGGAGAAAAATAACCAGATGAAATTTGATCAATAACTTCTCGCAACGCCGGATTAGAACTGTAAAACTCCCAAGGATTATAGCCTTCAGACTTCATTTGGGAGACTTCATCCGTTTTCAAACCAAATAGGAAAAAGTTATCTTCCCCAACTTCTTGACGAATTTCTACATTCGCCCCATCAAGGGTTCCAATGGTTAAAGATCCGTTAAGAGAAAACTTCATATTTCCCGTACCCGAAGCTTCTTTCCCGGCAGTTGAAATTTGTTCGGATAAATCCGCCGCTGGATAAACAGGTTGAGAGTTTGTCACATTATAGTCGGGGATAAACACCACTTTCAAACGTCCCCGGACATCCGAATCATTATTAACCACTTCCCCAACCGAATTAATCAGTTTAATAATCAACTTTGCCATGAAATAACTCGGTGCCGCTTTTCCCCCAAAAATAAATGTGCGGGGAACAACATCGAGATTGGGATTGTTCTTAATGCGGTTATAAAGCGTGATAATGTGGAGAACATTCAAATGTTGACGTTTGTATTCATGAATCCGCTTCACCTGAATATCAAACATTGAATTGTTGGGATCAACCGTTATCCCACAGCGTTTTTCAATACGATCAGCTAACCGACTTTTAACCTGTTGCTTCATCTTTCGCCAAGCTTCTCGGAAGCTAGGATGATCAGCAAAAGGTTCTAACTTTCGCAGTTCATCCAAATGAGTCATCCAACGATCTCCAATTTTTGAAGTAATTAACTCGGTTAATTCAGGATTCGATAAAATCATCCAGCGACGGGGAGTAATACCATTGGTTTTGGCACTAAATTTCTGCGGCCAAAGTTCATAAAACCCTCGCAATATATTTTTTTGCAGTAACTCTGTATGTAATTGAGCAACCCCATTAATCGCATGAGAACCCACACAGGCTAAATGCGCCATGCGAACGTATTTTTCACCCCGATCATCAATTAAAGAAAAGTCAGATAATTTACCGGGATCATTAGGATAGCGAGTGCGAATCTCATCCAAGAATCGACGATTAATTTCGTAGATAATTTCTAAATGACGAGGAAGTAGAGAACCAAATAAACTCAAAGACCATTTTTCTAGAGCTTCTGGTAATAAAGTATGGTTAGTATAAGCAAAGGTTTTTTGAGTAATTTCCCAAGCGGGTTCCCATTCATAATCATGCACATCGATCAACAATCGCATTAATTCCGCGACACCAACAGAAGGATGAGTATCATTGAGTTGAGCGGCAAATTTTTCTCCAAAGTTGTCTAAACTATTTTCTTGGAGTAGATGAATGCGAATCATATCTTGTAAGGAACAGGAGACAAAAAAGAACTGCTGTTCTAAACGCAGTTGCTTTCCTTGCATCGGTTCATCGTTGGGATAGAGAACTTTAGTAATATTTTCGGAGTAGGTTTTTTGGTTAACAGCACCGTAGTAATCTCCAACATTAAAAGCTTGGAAATTAAAAGATTCTGGGGCTTCTGCTTTCCAGAGACGCAGCGTATTGGCGGTATTGGTTTTGTAACCTAAAATTGGAGTATCGTAGGGAACCCCTTTGATAATGCGATCCGGAATCCAACGCACCCGATAACGATTGTTTTCATCATAATAATATTCTGTATAACCCCCTAATCCAATTTCTACTGTAGCTTCAGTCCGAGGAATTTCCCAAGGATTACCATAACGCAACCATTTATCGGTGATTTCAACTTGCCAACCTTCGCAAATTTCCTGATCAAAAATGCCAAATTCATAGCGAATTCCATAACCAATGGCAGGAATATCAAGAGTGGCTAATGAATCCATATAACAGGCGGCGAGTCGTCCTAAACCGCCATTTCCTAAACCTGGTTCTTCTTCTTGTTCGATTAAATCATCTAAATTTAATCCACATTCTTCTACAGCTTGACGAACTTGATCAACAATGTCTAAATTAATTAAATTTTTGCCTAAATGGGGGCCAACGAGATATTCTGCGGAGAAATAACAGACGATTTTAACATCTTGTTTGAGATAGGTTTGTTGGGAGCTTAACCACCGTCGTAATAAGCGATCGCGAATTGTATAAGCTAACGCCATGTAAAAATCATTTTTGGTGGCAATTTCAGAAAATTTTCCCAGAATATAAAAGAGGTTGTCGGAAAATGCTCGTTTGAGGGTTTCAACATCAACTCCGGTGCGATCATCTTCAATTTGAATTTGGTTTCCGTTGGGTAGATTTTGGTTCATGGTTTGTTTTGGCAGTTTTTAGCGGTTAAGAGAATTAGTCTAAAAGCCTGAATGGATATCTACACACAAACAAAGCGATCGGTTGCTTTCAGGAATGGTATTTTAAAGACTGCTAACTCTTTAGATTCTTCCTGTGTACAAATTACCGATCGCGTTTGATCATCAAAACAGAATTTCCTGACCTCAAGAAATCATCAGGATTGCTACTCTAATTAAGTAAGGTTTTAAGAAGCTAACCTAAAAGCTGCTCCCAAACCTGCTGCCATTTCTGCGGGTGTGATTTGACCGTCTTTGTTTTCATCGAGGGCATCAAAAACGGCATCTGTTCCCGCCCATTCTTCCCGGGTAATAAAGCCATCGCCATCGAGATCGTAGATGCGGAAAAGTTCAGCCGCCGCCTGAGAAACGGGGCTTTCATTTTCAATCCGAGTCAGTCGCTCGGCTAACAGTTGTTCTAAGGCTTCTAACGCTTTAGAAAAGCCTTTAATCCCTTCTTCTAACTTTTCGGCTGCCATCCGATCTTCGCTGTGCATCCGGTCAAAGGTTTCCTTGTCTATCGAGATTTTTTCTATCTCCATGTCCTCGACTTTTTCCGGATCGAGTTTGCGAGGAAGGTCGGCACTTGTTGCACTCAACTCCTCTAAAAGTTTGGGAGAAATGGTCAGCAAATCACATCCGGCTAACTCTGTAATTTCGCCCAGACTCCGGAAACTTGCACCCATGACTTCGGTTTCATAACCAAACTTCTTGTAGTAGTTATAAATCGTCGTCACGGACACTACACCGGGGTCTTCTGCTGCGGGATAGGATTCTCGTCCGGTTTCTTTTTTGTACCAGTCTAAAATCCGACCGACAAAAGGAGAAATCAGCGTTATTCCCCCTTCGGCACAGGCGATCGCTTGATGAAGACCAAACAAGAGGGTTAAATTGCAGTGAATTCCCTCTTTTTCGAGAACTTCTGCGGCTCTAATTCCTTCCCAAGTTGAAGCGATTTTAATTAAAATGCGATCGCGGGAAATTCCGGCGGCTTC
>Ga0207419_1001609_pt1 | contig 16395 bp, 13 predicted proteins | sample ElkSloMetagenome_4_FD_184723 | JGI IMG/M metagenome (GOLD analysis project Ga0207419, IMG submission 184723) | Hot spring microbial communities from Elkhorn Slough, Monterey Bay, USA - MD2A (version 2) | ecosystem: Environmental > Aquatic > Marine > Intertidal zone > Estuary: Microbial mat ...
GTAGTGCGGGAAATCCGCATGCTGCGTTCGATGAGGGGGGCCAGGGGAAACCCTGGCCTCTACTCTACTGCTCTTCGTGGTTCAACTACCGAATCTAGGGCTCCAGTGCGCTGCGGCGGTTGTAGCCGCGCTTGAAGCTCGGGCTGCCGTGGGGGGGGTCCGAAAATACGCCGGTCGTGCTCGTCGAGCTTGATGCGCGAGGTCGCGTTGCTCGCGGGTGTGTGGGCAGATGCAGTGCACGCTGCCTTTCTCGGTATGCACAATGGTGTCGGCGCGCTCGGGGAACAGGGGCCGGGTGATGGGTTTGGACGGATCGTAGTCGGGCTGGCTTTTCTCTTCGCGCCACAGCTCTCGCGTGTCGATCAGGGGGCGGATCTCGTAGTGGGTGTCGGCGATGAGGTGCAACCCGTAGCCGAACCAACTCTTGATCTTGGTCCAAGGCTTGCCCGTGCGGGCATCGACCCCGCCGGTCTCGTGCTTGCCCCAATCGGCGTTGGGGTCGGAGGTCTCGCCCTTGGCGCGATTGACCTGTCCGCTGCTGTGGCTCTCAATGGCCTTGCCGTCGTAGCCGAGGTGGCGGCCGAAATCGGGCAGCACGGCCAGGCGTCGACGATGGATGCCGGCAAGCAGAGGCGCGACACAGCGGTGTAGAATCGTCAGGGCATGCATGGGGGGTCCTTTGCGGGTTTGGTCGCCCGTTGTGGACCATCAAACCCCATTCATGTTCTTTTCCGCTATAGAGTTAGACTCTATCATACTGTTTTTTCACTTTTTATTGGGGATGCTTCAGCGTCGCATCCTTGTGCGGGGCCGCTTGCGTCGATTGCTTGCTGGCCCCAAGCGTTCGCGGATGAGTCAAGTGTCAATACAATCTCGTCCGCTTTGCCGGTAAACTCGCCAGACCATCCACATTGATCGCGGTGCGACTTGTCGTCCGGAGCCCTCTGTTGCAGCCTTTTTACCTGCTCGTTTTCATCGCGGGATTGCTGATCGCAAACCTGCTCTTTCAGTTGTTGCGTGCCTTTAGCGGCATCGGCGGCGGTTTTGCTTTCGAACGGCGCCCGGCATTCTTGTCCGCCGAAGAGCGCCTTTGCCTGGAGGCCGTCGAGAAGGCGGTCGGCAGTGATTTTCGTGTACTGGCCAGGGTTTGCCTTGCGCAGTTGTTGCAGGCAGACCAAGCGTTGGGGCGACCGCGGCGTGCGAGGGCCGCTGCCCGCTTGCGCGACCATGCAATCGATTTTCTGGTCTGTTCGGCCGCCGACGGCTATCCTTTGTGTGCACTGTTGGTGCGGACCGAACCCCAGGATCGCTCAACCGGGCGAGAACAGGCGGTCATTGAGCGCATGTGCCGCGCGGCCGGGCTGCCGTTTTTGACTCTGGCGCTACAAGACCATTACGACATTACCGAAATCCGCAAGCTTGTGCTTGGAGCCGTTGAGACCGCCGACGCGCCCACCGCGCCTACCTCGGAGACGCCGGCCGCGGATGAGGAGGCCCTATTGGCGGAACTCTCGGCGTCCTTGCGAGAAGCGGACAGTCCAGAGGGGGGGCGCATGCCTATCCAGCGTTGAATCGCCTTAACACCCAAGCGATTTCTGCTCAGCGGTTATTCGACGGCGCACTCGGATCGAGCCAGACCTGACCATCCGCGACCTGCACCCGATAGGTGTTGATCGGCGTGTCCGCGGGTTCATCCTCGGGGGTGCCGGTCTCCAGGCTGAAGCGGCTGCCGTGCAGCGAACATTTGATGCGATCGCCGTCCAGGCACCCATAGGACAGCGGGTAGTCCTCGTGGCTGCAGTTATCCTCGACCGCGTAGTAGTTGTCGCCGACGCGGGCAATGATGAATCCGCGTTGTTCGACATTCACCTTGACGAACTTGCCGGCGGTGATCTCGGTTGCGCGAGCGACGGCGACATAGGGTTTGTCGACACTTGTGTTCATACTGTTGACCATTGAGCGCTGCCCTCAGCGCAGCCGTTGTGCCGCGGCGCCCGAGTCCAGTGCGGCGCGGATACGATCGGCACCGGCCTGTAGGCTGTCCTCGCGGCCCAGATGCCAGAGCACCAGCGCACCTGAGAATACCAGGCTGTCGTAAGTTGCCCCGCGCTTGCCCTCCAGGGCCGCCATGCCGGCCTGGGCCGAGGCCGCGGCGGTGGCTTGCACGTCGACCGCGACGGCGATGTCATCATCGGGGCGGCTGATCGTGGGCAGGTCGTCTGGCAGCGGCACCGCGCGCAGGTTCTGCTCGATACCGATGTCGACTGGATTGATGTCAAAGGCCTGCTCCTCTCCCATCTGATGATAGTTGAAGCAGACGCCCTCTTGGCGCAGCGACGGCACGACACCGCCCTCGACGCCGCGGACCAGTAGCGCCGACGCGAATCCGGCATGGCGGGCAAGCAACGCGTAGATGCGGGGATAGGGCTTGTGCACATAGCCGGTGACTAGATGGGTCTTGTCGCGACCGTGAATGGGCCGCGCGAGCACCTCCACCGTGGTCAATGCCTGGCGTTTGACGATCGCACCTCGAAACGGCACCAGGTTGTGCAACTTGGGCACGAAGGCGCGCTGGTCGATGTAGGTCCAGCCGATGTCCGGATCGGACAGCCGCGCGGCGGCATCCACTGGCGGCAGGTCGACCGCGATGCCGGCCGCCTGCATCACATGCCGATGGGTCACGCCATACTTTGGCCCGACGGCGTCCAGACCGTGGCTCACGGCTGGCACTCCGCACTCGGCGAGCACTGCCGGCAGGAAGGGCGAGGCTGGCAGGCAGCGATTGTAGCCGTCGTAAGGGTCTGCGATGTCTACAACCTCATCGACATCGGCAACGACATGCTTGGTGGCGTCGCGTACCGCTTCAAGCACGCCGCGGACCTCGTCGTCGGTTTCGCGTTTCATGCGCAACGCGATTAAAAAGATGCCGGCCTGCACCGGTTCCACCTCGCCTTCAAGGATGACTTGCATACCCCGGCGTGCCTCTTCGAGGGAGATATCCTTGGACAATTCGGGTCCGGTGGCGATGCGCTGGATGATAGAGCGCATGGTGCGTTGACTTTCGTTCATCGGGTTACTGCTCTGTTGGTTTGGCGCGATCGCGCGGGTTTCTTGGAGCAGGAACCAAGGGGTGAGACAAGTCGGCCGGCGGATGCGCTGCGCTACCCGCCCTCCGGTATCTCACGCCTTTGGCCCTGCAAATGTCACCCCATCGGTTGTCGGAATCCCTGCTCGGTCTTAGGGTACCGGCCGCAGATTTCTTTATCCTGACCCAAGTCGGGGTTGTCAGCGACCGGTTCAAGCCGCGCTCCGGAGAGGACCCACTGGCTGGTGGCGGTTTCGTGGTCGCCGCTGACAGCGAACCCCGGGGGCGCTTTGCTCCTCAGCCGGTATGATAGCCGCGCTCTGGAGGGTCGTTTTAGCCGGTATTGCGCATACCGGCGGCGATGGCGTTGATGGAACGCAGCAGCGGGTCCAGCCATTGCTCGCGCTGCTCCGGTGCGGATTCGCGCCGGTAGCGTTCCAGCAGCGCGATCTGAACGTGGTTCAGCGGGTCAAGGTAGGTGTTGCGGCGGGCCAGGGAACTTTGTAAGTCCGGCGTTTCCTCCATCAGGCCATGCAAGCCAGCAAGGTGCATCACCTGGGTCAGGGTGCGCTGATACTCGTCGGCGATGGTCTTGTAGATGGCCTCGGCACGGGCTTGGTCCGATGCCAGGCGCAGGTACTCATGGGCGATGTGCATCTCGGCCTTGAACAGCGACATCTGCGTGTTGCTGAGGATGGCGCGAAAGAAAGGCCATTCTTGATACATCTGCTGCAACTTGATGAGGCGCTCCAGCTCGCCGCCGCGCCAGCGCTCAAGGGCGCTGCCGATGCCGTACCAAGCGGGCAGGGTATGCCGCGACTGCGCCCAGCCGAATACCCACGGAATGGCGCGGATGGAGCCGAGGGAGCGATCTTTCTTTTTGCGGTGCGACGGGCGCGAGCCGATGTTGAGCAACGCGATGGCGTCGACCGGTGTGACCTCGTAGAAGTAGTCAATCAGACCCTCGGTGTCTGAGATCAGGCCGCGGTACGCCTCCTCGCCATAGGCCGCCAATTCTTCCATGATGCCGAGGTAGTCCTTACGCGGTTGCGGCGGCGGCTCAATAACGCAGCGACTGGCCTTGATCAGGCCGCTGATGCCCATGGTGAGTTCGTAGACCGCCGTCTCGGGGTTGGCGTAGCGATAGGACAGCACCTCGCCTTGCTCGGTGAACTTGATCTGGCCGTGCACGGTGTCGTCGGGCTGCGACAGGATGGCCTCGTGGGTCGGGCCGCCGCCGCGCCCGATGGTACCGCCGCGGCCATGAAATAGCCGGCACTGGACACCGCGGGCGCGCGCCAGCGCGACAATCTTCTCCTGCGCCACATACAGGTTCCAGGCCGAGGACAGGATGCCGCCATCTTTACAGGAATCCGAATAGCCGAGCATGACTTCTTGCAGATTGCCGGACGCCTTCAGCAGCGCTGCATAGGTGTCATTGTCGAACAGCGTCGACATGACCGAGTCGATGTGCGCCAGGTCTTCGATGGTCTCGAACAGCGGCGAGATGCGAATATCGCAGAACCAACCGCGGTTCTCACCTTCGCCTAGATAGCCCGCGAGCCCGGCAAGGCGCGCCAGCAACATGACCTCCATTACATGGCTGGCGCTGTGGGTCATGGAGATGACGTAGGCACCGAACACCCGCTCGCTGATCTCGGCGCGCATACGCGCCATGACTTCGAACACCTCAAGCGTCTCGCGGGTCTCCCCGGTGAGCGTGTGCTTGTCGATATGAAACGGATGCGGATGGGCGATGGCCTCTGCCAGCGCCAGCATTTTTTGCTGCTCGGAAAATGCCTCGTAGAATGGCGCGCCGGGCTGTCGTGCGAAGAGTTCCGTGATTGCCTGCGTGTGCCGCGAAGACTCTTGGCGAATATCGAGATGCATCAGATGGAAGCCGAAGCTCTCCACCAGCCGGATCAGGTCTTTCAGCGCGCCGTCGGCGGCATTAGCATCGCCGTGGCTGACCAGCGAATCCCGGATCAGGTAGAGGTCGTCGAGCAACTCGCGCTCGTCTACGTAGCCTTTGACGGCGTCGCCGTGGTAGTCGTTGCCAGCTAGCTGTGCCTGTACGCGAGACAGATTGGTCTCCAAGCGATGGCGCACGATGGCAAGCTTGCGCCGGTACGGTTCGTGGAAGTAGCGACGCTGGGTCTGGCCCATGGGGCCGAGCCAGTAATCTTCATCGGCGTCGAGGCTGTCGAGGAAGGCTGGCGATGGCGCAACCAAGGTGTTGGAGTGGCTCAGGATGCGGGTCAGCGTCTTGACTCGTGCAATGTACTCCTCCAGCACGAGCTCGCAATGCATGCGAACCGCAAGTTCAGTGGTCTCCGGCTGAACGAAGGGGTTGCCGTCGCGATCGCCGCCGATCCAGGAGCCAAAGGCGATGAAGCTTGGCACCCGCAGGCCGCTGTCGCTGCCATAGGCACGGCGCAGAGCCCGCTCCAGATTGCGATAGATGCGCGGCAGGCTGTCGAATAGCGACTCGCGGAAAAAGTACAGCCCTTGGCGCACCTCGTCGGTGACCTGCGGCTTGTGCACCCGCACCTCATCGGTCTTCCACAGGATCTGGATCTCGCTCAGGATGTCGCCGAGACGATCCTGCTGTTCTTCTTGGTTGAGTTTGTGCCGATGCAAGCCGAGCGTCAGCAGAAAGATGCGCCTTTGGGTCTCCAGCGTCGTGCGTCGCTTAGCCTCGGTGGGGTGTGCCGTGAACACCGGCATGTAGGCGAGTTCGTCGAGCAGCGCCTGCAACTTCTCCGGGCCGACGCCTTCTTCGGCAAACTGTCGCAAGCTGTGGTCGAAAGAGCCGCGCCAAAGCCGCCCGCCGGCGCTAACCAAGGTGCGCCGATGCAAAAAGCCATGCACCTCCTCGGCGATGTGGGCCAGCGAGAAGTAGATGGTGAAGGCGCGGATCACTTCCGCGAGGGTCTGCGGATCCAGCCCGTCGACGCGCTTCATCAGTTTGTCGCGCAGCTTTGGGTCGTCGTGCCCTCGTAAGGAGAAGAAGCCGTCTCGCAGCCGCTCTACGACCACTAGAACACGTTTTCGGCTGTGCACACGGAGCACCTCGCCGAGTAGGCTGGCGAACAACTCGATATCGCGTTCGGGACCGGCGATCGGCTCCGCCGCTGTCTGCTGCTTGTCTGTCATGAGAGTGATGCTGCATGCTGGGGGCGTGAGAGCGGGCAAGGCGAGCCGGCCGCGGAGGATGAGGTGTGCCTGGCCGTGCGATAACGGCTTCATCTTCCGGGATGGCATCGAACCAGGAAGGTGGCCGTGAAACATCCGCTGCATATTCCGGGATGGCACCGCGCCATCGAACCAAACGCGCAGTCTACCCCGCCCCGCGCAAGCCTGAAAAGATGCCGATGCCCAGAGTGGCGGTGAATACTGCGCTTGGAGGGATCGATACGCGGCGCCAACACCGCGTCATGACGATAAGATTGGCCATCGCCCGCCACCGAGCAGCCGCGACCTCCAGCCGCCATAGTCGCCTTTTGGGCTTGCGATTTTCGGCATAACGCGCAGACTTGCTACGAGCTTGCTTGATGGCGCCATTTGCTTATAGACGCGTCAGGGTGTCTGACAACAAAAAGCACCCCCTCGGGAGGGCCGAGGTCCAAAGACCGGAGCGCGCTGTGCAATCCGCGCCAGCGAGCGCCCGACCTGTCCACGCCATAACCAGGAGACAACAATGACCAAACCGAATCAGAAGGGAGCGCCAGACCAGGACCATAGCACGGACCCATTGGTCGGCGCCTACGACGAAATGCTCAAGCGCACTCGCGAGGGTATTGCCGATGCGCAGGACTCGATGCCCAAACTGCGCCACATGCTGGAGTCCGTTCGCGACAACATGGTCGAGCTCGGCGAACTGACGCGTGAGGAGGGACAAAAGATCGCGGAATATGTTGAGCGCGACATCGAAGATGCAGCCAGCTATATCGTTGACACTGGCGAGGACCTGCGCAACTGGTGGCGCTTCGACCTTGAGCTGATTGAGCAGCGCATGCTTGATGCCTTTACCAGCGTTGCCGATCTAACCAGTCTGGAGCTCGGGCAATGGGCCGAACAGGCGCGGCGTGCGACGCTCTATCAGGCTGGTCAGATCACTGGGCCGGGCACTCTAGTCTGCGATCGCTGCGGCGAGGCGACGCACTTTGTCAGAACCGGCCGCATCCCGGCCTGTGCCGAATGCGGCGGGCTTGCCTTCAAGCGTCCGACAACAGATGCCGCAAGCGGCGGCGGCACCAAGACCGGCTCGCAGCCGAAGCAGGAGAGCTAGTCTCGTCGGACCGATATTGATGTCGACCTGCTTGCGAGCCGGCACATGGAGACTGCGCAAACAGCGCGCGCACCCAGCAAGAGAGCAGCGAACCACGAAGAACATGAAGCGCAGTGAGGTTCCCCAATGAATACCCCAGGTGTCGTGACGATCGTCGCGCTGAGCGTCCTTGTTCTCATCCAGGTCGCACTGGTCGTGCGTATCTTGCTCCGCCCGCACCGCGAGCCCGCCTCGCGTATCGCCTGGGTGGTGATCGTCATCGTCTTGCCGGTGGCGGGTATCCTCGCCTATCTGCTGTTCGGCGAGGTCAATATCGGCCGGCAGCGGGTCGAACGTATGCGCTCGGTGTTGGCGGGCATGCCCAAACTGAGCGACGTACCGGGCGCGGACGCCGCCGAACTGAAGCCCGAGGTGCCGGAACGCCACACCCATCTGTTCCGGGTCGGTCAGTCCATTGGCGGCTTCGAACCCACCGGCGGCAACGGCGCGCGGTTGCTCGCCGATTCCGATGCCACCATCGACGCGATGGTGGCGGACATCGACGGGGCTCGGGACCATGTCCACCTGCTGTTTTACATCTGGCTGCCGGACAACAACGGCTGCAAGATAGTCTCGGCGCTGATGCGCGCGGCGGCCCGTGGCGTCACCTGTCGCGCCATGGCGGACGATCTCGGTTCGCGTGCGATGATCCGTTCCGAGCACTGGCGCGTCATGGAGACGGCGGGTGTGCGGTTGGCCCGCGCGCTGCCCATCGGCAATCCATTGCTGCGCCCGCTGGTCGGGCGGATCGACCTGCGCAACCATCGCAAGATCGTCGTCATCGATGATTGGATCACCTACTGCGGCAGCCAGAACTGTGCCGACCCGGCGTTTCTCGTCAAGGCCAAGTATGCCCCCTGGGTGGACGCGATGATGCGCTTTGAGGGCCCCATCGCACGCCAGAACCAACACCTGTTCGCCGCTGACTGGATGGCCCATGTCGACGACGACATCGATGCCCTGTTGCGAGCGCCGTTGCCGATCAGGCCGCTCGGGCAGTCGGGTGCCGAGAATGACCGAACGGGAACCCCAGCGCAGGTAGTCGGCACCGGCCCAACCCTGCACTACTCCGCCATGCCGGAGCTGTTCGAGTCTCTGATCTACAGCGCCCGCCGCGAGTTGATCGTCACGACGCCTTACTATGTCCCCGATGAACCGATACAGGCCGCCTTGTGCGCCAGCGCCCGGCGCGGCACCAAGACGGCCGTCGTCTTTCCAGCCAGGAACGACAGTTGGATCGTCGCCGCCGCCAGCCGCAGCTACTATGGCGATCTGCTTGCTGCCGGCGTGCGCATCTTCGAGTATGTCGGCGGACTGCTGCACACCAAATCCCTGACGCTGGACGGCGAGGTGACGCTGATCGGCTCGGCCAACATGGATCGGCGCAGTTTCGAACTCAACTACGAGAACAACATCCTTTTCTACGACCCGGCCCTGACCGCGGAGGTGCGGCAACGCCAGCAAAGCTACATCGCCCAAGCCGTTGAGGTGCAGCGAGAGCAGGTGTTGAGCTGGAACTGGCGCCGGCGGCTTTGGAACAACACGGTCGCAATGTTTGGACCGGTTCTATAGAAAGACCGCCCAGTAGGAGCGGCGCCTCGCCGCGACCGCTTCGTTGCATCGAAAGCAGGCTGTGGGGTGGACAAGGGCAGCGCATCCACCGTTCGGCTGTCCCTAACTGATCGATAAATGACGCCAGATTCAGCCGATCCCCAGCACAGGGACGATTTGATCCACCAGGTTCAGCACCGGCTTGCAGCGCTCGGCGAGGCGCCCGGCCGCGGACAGCTGGGCATCGGCCGATACCTTAAGCAGCAACGGGTTGCGTGCGGGGCTCGTCGGCGGCCTTGTCGATCAGCGCGCCGGTCAGCGTCATCACCGCATTGGCCTCGGCGGCCTGCACCGGCGGCAATGCATTCAGACGATCAGTCAATTCGGCGACCGGTCGCTGCGATTCGGCCGTGGTCCGCGCATCGGCATCGGGGAGCGCGCCGATGGCCAGCAGCCGGCAGTGCTTACAGCCGACCAGACCGGCTCGTGCGGCGCTCAGCTCGGCCGCCATCAGGACGACGACCCAAGGCTTGGTCTTCGGCAGCCTCCGGTGATGCGTTCGGTTCAACCCACAGGACCTGATGCCAGATCGCATCCGGATCAAAGCTGACCTCAATGGCAGGGATCAGCAACATCAGGACACCCACGGCAACCATCCCCATACCGGGCTCCACCTTGGCCAAATCCGCGATCTTAATCAATGTCACCAGGATGCCGAGCATCATCACCTCGACCATGGACCAGGGCCGCATGGCCTCGGCCCAGCGCAGCAGTTCGCCGGCCCACGCCGGCACCGGTGTTCGCCCAGCGCCAACCAGCACCGCCAGCATGAAGAGGATATACCCCGCCGGCGCGACCACCGCGCAGAAGCCGACGACGATCGCCGTCGCCCGCTCGCCCTCGATCCACATTTGATAAGCGCCGCCGATGATGGTGGTGCTCGCGTGACGGCCAACCGCGGACAGCCCTATCAGCGGGTCGACATTGGCGATAATCAATAACAATAGGGCAGCGATGGTGAGCGCGAGGGGGCGACCGATCGGGTCCGCGGTGCCGGTTGCCAGTGTTCGACCGCAGCGCGCGCAACTCGCTTTGCCGCCTGCCGGGAGTTCCGGGACGGTCTGCAAGAGGTCACAATCGGGACAGGCAAGGGGTGGCATGCCCTTTCACCCCGGCCCACTGGAGGCGGTCATGGTTACGACTGCTGTTTTGCGAAAGGCGTGCGGCTTGTCCGGGACTGGTGTGCACCGAGCACGCATGCCGCGCTGGCCTGGGTTAGGTCCGTCGGGAGCCTGGGAACATCAGACCAGTTTGCTTGTTGACCTGTTTTCTTTGGCACTGGTCCATGAGCGCGCCGGTCCATGAGCGCGCCGCGGCAGAAGGTATTGATAAAGCCTTTGCAGGATAAGTCGCGCGTCGCCTGGTACTTGGCGAAGAAGCCGCAAGTGAACAACAGTTCGAATTCTTGAGTCATGGTTGATCCTCGGTCTGTGTAGAAGTGGATCAGGGCTTCAGCAATCTGTTCCGAAGCGCCAGGGTCAGTATAGTCCGATCTCGTCACCAGACTTGGGAAGGTTTTGGGAGAAAGCGGCACAAGGGTGGCATGTTGCAAAGACGCGTGACAGTCACTATTCCAGATAAGGGAAATCGAGTCCGGTCCAGTTCCGCGCAAATGAGCTTTCTGCTGGCTGTCTCTGATACCAGACCTCCCGGAATCGGAATTCTCGATGTATCCAATAGACGGATATTGCTCAGACTGCGTTCAAATGAGCGCCTAAATGAGCGCCTAAATGAGCTTAGTGACGCTGCTGGTCGGATGAGCGTTCGTACCAGATCAAATGTTCCAGCAATTCCGCGGTACGAGAGACCGATGCCTCGACGCCGTCGAGCATGTCTGGGACGCGGTCGAGTTCGACGCCGTCGGTGATCTCCAGCGCGGCGAGTTGGGCGTTGTGTACCAGGCTGGAGAAGAGGTTGCGGTAGAGCAGGTCTTCTTCTGAGGCCAGCGGCACGGCCATCGCCTTGCGCGTTTCTATGGCGCCGGGCTGAAATTTGCGCCGGGCGGCTTCGGCACGCCGACGCTGGCGGATATCGGTCAGTAGCAACACGAAGCCCAGCGCCTCGTTGGGTCCGGAAAGCACCGGGTCGGCACGGACCAGGAACGAGATATCTCCTTCGTCGACCACCTGCATCGTGACCTCGCCACGCCATGGCTGGTGCGCGAGGCGCAACGCCTGTAGCCGCAGATTGGCCTCAGCGCTAGGATGCAGCAGCTTGGCCAAGTCATCCAGGGTGCGGGGTGGTGGATCGCCCGCGGGCAGCAAGCGTCCAAAGGCGGCATTCATGATCAGCAGGCTGCCGTCGCGCGCAGCAACGGCTGTGGGTTGGTCGCAACCGCGCACCTGTCCCTGCACGCGGTTGAGCTGGTTCTGCACGATCAGCATGCGCACGGCGCGAAACTGTTGGATCACGTCCGCGACCGATTCGCCGATCAAGCGCGCCGTGGTGCGGTCGGATGCGGCCCAAGACTCCGAGGTCCCTTGCACGAGCTGATGCCATTTCGAGAACGAGCGCCGCGGCGATAGCTGCGACGGGTCATCGCCGTGTTCTACCGGCTTGAAGGGGTTGCCGCCCCAGGTTCGCATCCGCACGCGCTCTGGCCTGAGCCAGATCAGGTAGTCGCCGGGCTGCCCTGACAGGGGTACTGCCAAGACGCCGCTGGCCGTGGCGCGCAAATGCCGGAGCCCCGGCTCGCTGTCGCCCAGCGAGGCGCAGGTGATGACCGGCTCGCGCGGGAGCCCGTCAAGCCAGCGTCCGAGTGCACGCAGGTCGTGCGATGACGGTACCTCTCCGCCGGTCAGTAGTTCGCCTTCAAGCAGCAGCGCGGCACCGGTGGCCTGGACTGGCTGCAGCAACGACTGGGGGCTCTCGAACAGGGCTGCTTTCCAGTCGCCGTCGCGGGAGATGGCATCGATCATGCGCTGCTCTAGTCGGCGAACCAGGAGTTCGGCGCGGGCCTGGACGACGCCCTCAAGTGCAGCGATGCGCGTCGCTACGACCTCGCCGAGCAATTCGCATTGGGCGCGGACTTGGTAGGGCACGAAGCGCGGCTCGCAATGATGGCAGGCGATTAGGCCCCAGAGCCGATCGCCAGCTACCAGTGAGATCACCAGCGTGGCGCCGACGCCCATGTTCTTGAGGTATTGCGTATGGATCGGCGAGGGACTGCGCAGGGCGCATAGCGACATGTCGAGCTCGTCGCCGGTCAGCGGCGACAGGCGCGGCTTGATCGGCACCGGCGCATAGTCTACGTCCACCAACAACCGTATGCGGTTGCGTTCATACAGCCGACGAGCGATTTGCGGGAGATCGGAGGCCGGATAACGGTTGTCGAGGAAAGGTTCCAGATGCGCCTCGCGCTGTTCCGCGAAGACTTGCCCGTGGCCGGCTTCGTCGAAGCGGTAGACCATGACCCGGTCGTAGCCGGCGATTTCTTTAAAAATGCACGCCGTCTCGTCGCAAAGGCGTCTCAGCGATGATGCGTCCATGAGTTGTCGCAGCGACCTGTCGATGCTTTGCACCAAGGCGCGATGCGGCTTTGCAGGCTCCAACTCAATGATCAGACCGGCGCCCGGTGGGCGGTGCAGCAGGCCGTCGAAGGCTGACTGGGATGCGCCGAGGCTGCAACGAAAGGCGACCGGGAGGCGGTCGAGCCGACCGCTGAGGTGAAGGCGAACGCGCGCCTCGAGTTCGGTGGCGATATCGGCGAGTTGCATGCCGACGGGGGAGGTGCCGATCTCTAGTATAGCCGCGGCATTAGTGCTGGCCTGCACGACGGACAACTCCGGCTCCGCCACAACGAGCAGGGCGCCGTGAGGCTGGATCGAGCCCGCCAGATGGATCTGTTCGCGCTCGCAGTTGCTGAGATCGGCTTCGCCAAAGGCTGGCGGCGATTGCGGGATGGCTGACATTTGGCTCAATCTTGGTTCAATCTGGGCTCATTTCGGGAGCGCATTAGCCGCCGCCAGCTCTACCGCATGTGCCGCCGGCTCGGCATCCGGCGCCTGATCGAGGCCATAGCGATTCAGTTTGGTGTGCAGGCTCTGGCGGCTGAGTCCAAGCAGTTGCGCCGCCGCGGTGCGGTTGCCGGCGGTTAGTCGCAAGGCCGCATCGACGTAGTGGCGCTCCACCAGTGCGACGGTTTCATCCACCACGGAGCGCAGCGAGGCCTTGCCTAAGCGCTGCGCGCAATCATCGATCAGTGTTTGCAGGGTCGTATCCGCGCGCGTCCGGTCGAGTTTGCGCCCGACGTCGCGAATCAGCACGACGATGCGTCGGGCACCGACATCACACTCGCCCGCCGCCGATAACTCGACCTCGGTCTCGCTGCCAAGTCCGCCGCGGATGAGGGTAGAGAAGAGTCTTAGGCGACCGAAGCGTTCGACGCTGGCTAGCAGGACTGTCAGGTCACTGTTCCCAGGCCTTCCCAGCCACCGACCTAGTGACTGACCGAGCAGGGCCAATGGTCCGCTTTCTTGGGTCAACTCGACAAATGCCGCGTTCACGCTCAGCATCATGCCAGCTTGATCGACCACGACAAAGCCGTCGGGCGAGCGCTCGATCAAGTCCGCATGCGCCTCCGCATCGGCCGCCTGCGTCTGCTCGTACTGCGATGCGGTGGCAGTGATCTGCAGTTGCAGCAAGGCGTTGCCGGGCGCGGCGGGGATTAACGAGGTGCGCGCCAACCAAGGACCAGAGTCTCCTTGCAGGTGCCGCAGCAGGCCGTTTGCCAGTCCGTGATCGCGCGCGCGCCTAACGATGTGCCGCAGCGTCTTGCGATCGGCGTTTGCGAGCAGCGCCGGTAGGTAGGTGTCGCGTGGGCCAAGGGCCTGGTCGGGCGCCAGTCCAAGCAGGCGAGAGGCCGGCGGATTGATCTCTGCGATGCGCAAGTCATGGGACTCGATCGTGATCAGCGCGTCCTGCGCGGAATCCAGCAGCATACGGTATCGCGTCTCAACCGAGCGCAGCTTCCAGTAGTCCTGCTCCAACACGCGCTGGGTATCGAGCAGGCGAGTTTGCAGTTGTGCCACCGCCCGAGATTGTTTGCCGACCGCGATCATCCCAGCGCCGTCGCCGAGCCGGACCGTGGTGTATTCCAGTGGCAACACCAAACCGCTCGGAAACAGCTGGGCCACATGGCCGATGCCAGCGATGTCGCCTTGACGTGCTCGCTCAACCAACTGCCCAATGTCGGCGCGCGCATGGTCGTGCACGGTCTCGACCCAGGGCTGCCCAATCCAGTCCGAAAGCCGTTCCCCGGCAAGGGCGCAACCGCCGACGGCCTGTTGGATCACGCCTGCCTGATTGAGCATGAGCGTGAGATCCGGTTCCGAGCTATCTGCATGGGTCATATTCTATCTCGCGCCCCGTGGCTGTTGAAGGCGGCTCCGATCTCCGCGTCCGGTGGCGATAGCCGGTGCAAGAGGCCGCATACTGGCCAACGCCACAATCGTGCCGACTATAGCGCTGTACGATGCTCGGGCGTTGTGCCGATCGATCAATCAAGGCCGATGAATCAAGACAGCAGCCGAGCATACCGCGAATTGCTTGGGATTGGCATATTCCAGTAAAGATATTGGCGATCGAGCCGTATCGTCGCTCATTCGCCTGCTAGGATCTCGATCTGATACAAACGCGGACAGTGCTTTCCGGTCACAAAGATACGTTGGCGCGCCGCGTCGTAAGCGATGCCGTTCAGTACCGCCTCTCGATCGGGCCGCTGGCTGCGGGGCCAGAGTCTGCTAAGGTCGACATAGCCCAAGACCGAGCCGTCGGCGGGCGAGATCCGCACCAGCCGATCCTCGTACCAGATATTGGCCCAAATCTCACCTTCAATAAACTCCAACTCATTCAGTCGCTTTAGGCGATGCGCCCCATCGTGCACCTGCACCCGGCGTACCTCCTGTCGCGTGGTCGGATCCAGGAACCGCAGGATGTCGGTGCCGTCACTGATGATCCAGTGCTCATTGTCGTGCGTGATTCCCCAGCCCTGGCCCGGCAGCCGAAAGTCGCCGATACGTGTGAAGCTAGCGCGGTCGTAGCGAAGCCCCATCTGCGCGCGCCAGGTCAACTGCAGGATCTCGCCTTGCCAAACCGTGATCCCCTCGCCGAAGACCCGAGCCGGCAGCCTCACTTGTCGGAGTATCGCGCCGGTTTGCAGGTCGACCTGCCGAAGTGTCGAGCGCCCGTATTGGCCCGTCCCCTCGAACAACTCGCCGTCGTCAAATACGAGTCCCTGGGTGAAGGCGCTTGGGTCGTGCGGATAACTCGCCACGATCTGAAAGCCAGCAACTGGCACCGGCGCCTGAGCGGCGTCCGCCGCGGTCACTGACAAGCTGCCCGAGAGCAGGGCGGCTATCCCGGCGCAGCCAGCGAGGGTTGCAAGCGCGTAAGTAAGGCTCCTTCTCATGGCTCTGACCTGTTTGCCTTGTTGGTTATGACGACGCTGTTCCGATGGAAAAATCCAGAGCGGTGCGCTACTTCAGACTGCCGGGCAGTGCCGACCCGGCGTAGTTTCGGCGCTGCTGGACCCTAAGGGCAAGAGCTGTCACAGCCCGCAATCATAATCCCCCGGTACGCAATCAAGCCCCCCGACGGGGCCAGATGAACTGCAACTAATCACGGTGACACTTTACCACTTACACCGTTTTCATCCTGGCTGATACTAGGCGCATGTCTCGGCTCCCGCGAATCATCGTACCCGGCATCCACCACCATGTGACGCAACGAGGGAGCCGGCGCCAACGGGTGTTCATCGAGGATGACGGCTATGCGCTTTACAGGGATTGGCTAGCCCAGGCGTGTCGGTCAAACGGCGTCGAAGCTTGGTCCTACTGCCTGATGCCAAACCCTGATGCCAAACCCTGATGCCAAACCCTGATGCCAAACCCTGATGCCAAACCCTGATGCCAAACCAGGTCCACTTGATTCTCGTCCCCGCTGACGAGACGGGCCTGTCCCGCGCTGTCGGCAAGACACAGCGTCGATACAGCGGCTAGATCAACGCAGGATTGCGGGTCACAGGGCATTTGTTTCAAGGTCGGTTCGGCTGTGTGGCAATGCTCACCTGCTGGCCGCTTTGCGTTACTGGGTTTGAACCCCGTCAAAGCGAGGCTCGCCGCGGCGCCTGCCGATTGGCCCTGGTCCAGCAGGTCCGCACATCTCCGGCGCCAAGACGATGGCTTGGTGCCTGTTCGACCGCTACTTGAGCGCGTCGAGCATGTCGCGCAGTGCTTGGACAGGCCAGAGGACCCTGAACGCGTTGCCGCGCTGAGACGGGCGTCTGGCACGGGGTCAGACCGTCGGCAGGCCCTTGATGGGCGAGCACGCGCTAGCCGAGCTTGAGAAACGGCTTGGCCGAACGCTTCGT